>Ga0315281_10002510_pt1 | contig 27231 bp, 28 predicted proteins | sample YL17G07_0_MG_FD_204540 | JGI IMG/M metagenome (GOLD analysis project Ga0315281, IMG submission 204540) | Sediment microbial communities from Yellowstone Lake, YNP, Wyoming, USA - YL17G07_0 | ecosystem: Environmental > Aquatic > Freshwater > Lake > Sediment | place: USA: Wyoming | collected...
GATGGCGACGCCTGCGGCGAGCACGATGGCGATGCCGAGCGGCAGGAGTACCAGCAACCTTCTTTCCGGCCGTCTGGCCACGGGCGCAGCGGCGGCCGTCGCCGCGGCGTTGGCGGCGCTTGCAGCCGATGCGGACATTCTGAGGTCCTGGCTGGTCGGCCCGACTTCGTAGACCTCGTGCTCGCGCACGTGTTTGTCGGTGCGCGCGCCTTCGTAGCGGAACAGCTGCGAGAATTCGGGGGACAGGCGCGAGACGACCTCGTAATAGGAGCGTGAGACGAGGATCTGACCCGGCACGGCGAAGCTCATCACGCGCTGCGCGACGTTAATGCCGTCACCGATGATGTTGAGCTGCGCGTTCAGATCCTTGATCAGGCGCACCGGGCCGAGATTGATTCCGATGCGAATCGCCAGGACGGTCGGGATCGCCGCGGATCCAGCCGAGATCGCATCGCGCAGGGACATCGCGGCAAACAGCGCATCCTCGGGGTTGCCGAGAAAGCTGATTGCCGCGCCGTCGCCTGTGTCCAGCACGATGCGGTCGTTGACGGCCACATTCTGCAGCACCTGCCCGAGCAGCGAGTTGAACCGCTGTTTGAGCGTCATCTGCTCGGCCACCGAGCGCTTGGAGTACTCGACGATGTCCAGGAACAGGACGCAGCACACGAACGTGCGGTTCGACTGTTCGTTCATCGGTCCCTCTGTCGGCGGTCGCGGAGTACGACGGCCGGACCTGTTACTTTACGCGCATGCCGGGCGCTGCGCCCGTGTCGGGGGAGAGAAGGTAGAGGCCGGTGCCTTCTCCGGAAGCTGCGAGAACCATCCCCTGCGAAACACCGAATTTCATCTTGCGCGGGGCGAGATTGGCGACCACGACGGTGAGGCGTCCTTCGAGTTTCGCCGGATCGTAGGCGGACTTGATGCCCGCGAATACGGTGCGCGTGTCGGTGCCCACGTCGAGCGTGAGTTTCAGCAGCTTGTCCGCGCCCTCGACGTGCTCGGCCTTGATGATTCTCGCGACGCGAAGATCGAGCTTGGCGAACTCGTCGATCGATATGGTCGCAGGCGCCGCGGCCGGCTGGGCCGCTTCAGTCGTGGGCGAGGCGGGATGTGGCGTGGAGGTGGTCACTTTCGATGACTCCTTCTCGATTTCCAACAGCGCGTCGAGTTGTTTCGGGTCGACGCGGGTCATGAGGTGAGCATATGGAGGAACTTTCGCGATATTTGTCGCTAGGTCAGACCAGCGAAGCGGAAGCGGCAGCCCAAGCCATTTGGCTGCATGGCCCGCAGTTTCCGGCAAGATCGGAGCAAGGTAGTAGGTGAGGACGCGGAATGCGTCAATGGAGTCAGAACATACTGCGTGCAGCAGCTTCCATTTGGCGGGATCGGAAGGATCTTTGGCCAGATCCCAAGGCCGGGCCTTATCCCATCGCTGATTGATGACGTCGGCGACCCGCATGATTTCGCGAACGACCTTGCCAAACTCGCGCTCCTCGTAGTCGCGGGCTATCGCACCTTCCGACCCATAGGCGATCGTAGTCGCCGCAAAGGTTGCTGTATCGTTGATGTCGATGGAAAGTGGCTTCCCGTCAAAGTACTTCGTGATGAAACCGGCGGCCCGGCTCGCGATATTGACGTACTTCCCGACCAGGTCGCTGTTCACCCGCGCGAGAAAATCCTCGGGATTGAAGTCCAGATCCTCGACATTCGCGTTCAACTTGGCCGCGATGTAATAGCGCAGCCATTCCGGATTCATGCCGATGTCGAGGTAGCGCAGCGGGCTGATGCCGGTGCCGCGCGACTTGGACATTTTCTCGCCCGAGACGTTGATGAAGCCGTGCACGTACACGTTGTCGGGCACCTTGTAGGGCTTGCCCGCGAAGTGCAGCATCGCCGGCCAGAACAGCGTGTGAAAATAGATGATGTCCTTGCCGATGAAGTGGATCTGCTCGGTGTCGGGATCGGTGAGGAATTTCTCGAAGTCGATGCCTTTCTTCGCGCAGTAGTTCTTGAAGCTGGCGAGGTAGCCGATCGGGGCGTCCAGCCAGACGTAGAAGTACTTGCCCGGGGCGTCCGGTATCGGGATGCCGAAGTACGGCGCGTCGCGCGAAATGTCCCAGTCGCCGAGCGCCTTCTCGCCCTCGCCCTCGAGCCATTCCCTGGCCTTGTTCGCGACCTGGGATTGGAGCCTGCCGGGCTCGGCGACCCACTTCCTCAGGAATTCGACGCACTTCGGATCGGAGAGCCTGAAGAAGTAGTGCTCCGAAGTCTTGAGCTCGGGGGCGGCGCCGGAGAGCGTGGAGTACGGGTTCCTGAGATCGGTGGGCGAGTAGACCGAGCTGCAATTCTCGCAGGCGTCGCCGTACTGATCCCTGGCGCCGCACTTTGGGCATTCGCCCTTGATGTAGCGGTCGGCGAGGAACATGCCTTTCACGGGATCGTAGAACTGCTCGACGCTGCGCGTCACGATCAACGGCTCACCATTCGCGCCCTTCGCAGTCCTGAGCTTGCGGTAGATGTCCTGGGACAGATCGGTGTTTTCCGGCGAGTGCGTCGAGTGCCAGTTATCGAACTCGACGTGAAACCCTTTGAGGTAGCGCGCGCGCCCTGCAGCGATTTCCGCTACGAATTCCTCGGACTTCTTTCCGGCCTTCTCGGCGGCAAGCATGATCGGCGCCCCGTGCGCGTCGTCTGCCCCCACGAAGTGCACTTCATGTCCCTGCATGCGCTGAAACCGCACCCAGATATCGGCCTGGATGTACTCCATGATGTGGCCGATGTGGAATAAGCCGTTCGCGTAAGGCAGGGCCGTGGTGACGAAGATTCTGCGGGGCATGGCGGCGTTGTCGCGGAAACCCATGATTCTATCGTGGTAATTGGCGTTACCGCACGCGAATCTGGGTAAAATGGCGGCCTATCGCAGGAGCCGGCCGATGGCCGGCCGTCGCGCGCAACGGAGCCCAACCATGTCGCTGTCCCAGGAAGTCGTTCAGAACGCGCTCAAGGAGGTCCTCGACCCGAACACGGGCAAGGACCTCATATCCACGAAATCGGCGCGCAATATCAAGCTCGACGGAGCCAACGTCTCGCTCGACGTTGAACTCGCCTATCCGGCGAAGACCCAGATCGAGCCCATGAAAAAGGCCGTGCTCGCGCGCCTGCGCCAGATCACGGGCATCGGTGAACTCAGGGTCAACGTCAGCAGCCGCATCGCCGCGCACTCGGTGCAGCGCGGCGTGAAGTTGATACCGGGGGTGAAGAACATCATCGCCGTCGCCTCCGGCAAGGGCGGCGTGGGCAAGTCCACGACCGCGGTCAACCTCGCGCTCGCTCTGGCCGCCGAGGGCGCCAGGGTGGGCGTGCTCGACGCCGACATCTACGGACCGTCGCAGCCGATGATGCTTGGTATCTCCGGCAGCCCGCATACGGATGACGGCAAGAAACTCGAGCCGATGACCGGCCACGGCATCGAGGCGATGTCGATCGGCTTTCTCATCGACAACGATACGCCGATGGTGTGGCGAGGTCCGATGGTGACGCAGGCGCTGGAGCAGCTGCTGCGGGACACCAAGTGGTCGGATCTGGACTATCTGGTCGTCGACCTGCCTCCCGGCACCGGGGACACGCAGCTCACGCTCGCGCAGAAGGTGCCGGTGACCGGCGCGGTGATCGTCACCACGCCGCAGGACATCGCCCTGATCGACGCGAGGAAGGGCCTCAAGATGTTCGAGAAGGTCGGCATCCCCATCCTCGGCATCGTGGAGAACATGAGCATCCACGTCTGCTCCAAGTGCGGGCATGCCGAGCACATATTCGGCCAAGGCGGCGCCGAGCGCATGTGCAAGGACTACAACACCGAGTTCCTGGGGGGGCTTCCGCTCGACATCCGCATCCGCGAACACGCGGACTCGGGCAAACCCACCGTGGTGGCTGACCCCGACGGGCCGGTGGCGGAGATCTACAGGAAGATTGCGCGCCGCGTCGCGGTGAAAATCAGCGAATTGCAGAAAGACCTGAGCTCCAAGTTTCCGAATATCGTCATTCAAAACACCTAAAACCACTAATGACCATCAAATCCGACCAATGGATCCGCCGCATGGCGGAGAAGCAGCGCATGATCGAGCCGTTCGAGCCGGTGCAGGTCAGGGAAGTCGACGGCCGCAAAGTGGTGTCCTACGGGACTTCCAGCTACGGTTACGACATCCGCTGCTCGCGCGAATTCAAGATCTTTACCAATATCAACTCCACCATCGTCGATCCGAAAAACTTCGACGAGAAATCCTTCGTCGACTTCGTCGGCGACATCTGCATCATTCCGCCCAACTCGTTTGCCCTGGCGCGCACGGTCGAGTACTTCCGCATCCCGCGCGATGTGCTCGTGCTGTGCCTGGGAAAAAGCACCTATGCGCGCTGCGGCATCATCGTCAACGTCACGCCGCTGGAACCCGAATGGGAGGGGCACGTGACGCTGGAATTCTCCAACACCACGCCCTTGCCGGCGAAAATCTACGCCAATGAGGGCGTGGCGCAGGTGATCTTCTTCGAGTCCGACGAACCCTGCGAGACCTCCTACAAGGACCGGGGTGGGAAGTACCAGGGCCAGCGCGGCGTCACCGTTCCCAAGGTCTGAACGGCGCGCTTGCGCGCACGGAGCAGAGTAGCGGGTCACATGGACGCGTTTCGACCCATTGATGCGAATTTCGAGCAGCGCGTACGCAACAGTTTCGTGCGCCAGGGGGCGATGCGTCTGATTGGCGCGCAGCTCGGGCGCGTAGAGCCGGGACGGGTGGACATTGAACTGCCTTTCCGCGAAGACCTCAGCCAGCAACACGGTTTTTTCCATGCCGGAATCACCAGCACCGTTGCAGACAGCGCCGGTGGTTACGCCGCCTACACGCTTTTTCCTGCGGACAGCTCGGTGCTCACGGTCGAGTTCAAGATCAACCTGATTGCGCCGGCGCAGGGCGAGAAGTTGATCGCCACAGGCCGGGTGAAAAAGGCCGGCCGCACGCTCACCATCTGCGAGTTCGAGGTCGTGGCTATTCAGGGCGGCCAGGGCAAGACCTGCGCGCTCGGCCTGCAGACGCTAATGTGCGTGCAGGGCCGCAAAGACATGCCCCAGTCCGGCTGAACTGTCCGTCAGGCGCGCCGCTCGTAGGTCACAAAATCGTAACTGAGACCGTTCGGACCTTCCGTCGAACGGGACTCGCGCGCGATTTCCTGCCACGCGCTGCGGTCGAACTGCGGGAAGTACGCGTCGCCGTCAATCGCGGCGTCGACTTCGGTGAGTTGAAGACGGTCCGCCAGCGGCAGGGCCGGGGCATAGATCTCCGCGCCGCCGATCACGAAGACCTCGGCCGCGCCCTGTGCGGCGGTGAGCGCCTCTGCCAGCGAGTGCACGACGCGGCATCCGGGGGCCGCAAACGCATGCGACCGCGTGATGACGATGTTGTCCCGCCCGGAGAGGGGTTTCCCGATCGATTGAAATGTTTTTCGGCCCATCACGACGGGATGGCCCAGCGTCAGGGCCTTGAAGCGCTTGAGGTCGTCGGAGATGTGCCAGGGCATCCGGTTGTCCTTGCCAATGACCCGGTTTCGCCCGAGGGCGGCGATGATCGTGACCGTCATACGGCGATCGGTGCCTTGATCGCCGGATGCGGGTCGTAGCCCTCGAGCGTGAAGTCTTCGTACCTGAAGGCGAAAATGTCCTTTACCGCTGGATTGACTTTCATGGTCGGAAACGGACGCGGTGGACGATCAAGCTGCTGGCGCGCCTGATCGAGGTGATTGAGATAGAGATGCGCGTCGCCGAGCGTGTGCACGAACTCGCCCGGCGCGAGGCCGGTCACCTGCGCGACCATCATGGTGAGTAGCGAGTAGGATGCGATATTGAACGGAACGCCGAGGAAAATGTCGGCGCTTCTCTGGTACATCTGACAGGAAAGCCGGCTCCCGGCAACGTAAAACTGGAAGAACGCATGGCAGGGGGGAAGCTTCATGCGGGGAATGTCGGCCGGGTTCCACGCGGTGACAATGTGCCGGCGCGAATCGGGGTTGCTGCGGATCGATGCCACCACCTGGGCGATCTGGTCGATCCGTCGCCCGTCGGGGGCCTGCCAGTTGCGCCACTGGACGCCGTAGACGGGACCCAGTTCGCCTTTTTCGTCGGCCCACTCGTCCCAGATGGTGATCCCGTGCTGCCTGAGCCAGGCGATGTTGCTCTCGCCCCGCAGGAACCAGAGAAGCTCGTAGACGATCGATTTGAGATGGAGCTTCTTGGTTGTGAGCAGCGGAAACGTATCGGAGAGTGGAAATCGCATCTGCGGCCCGAAAATCGACAGCGTGCCGGTGCCGGTGCGGTCGGTCTTGCGGTGCCCGTGCTCGAGCACCTGGCGCAGCAGGTCGAGGTACTGCTGTTCGGGGTGCGGTGTCATCAACGATTACGTCGTCTGGAAGTCGGCGCGGGAATGATAGCGCCTATCCCGTGGACGTGGCGGCGGGGCGAGGTGGATTGGCGGGATGCGGTGGAACGACTCGCCACGCGAGCACGACCGCGAGCGCAAACACTGTATAGGCGGCGGCGAACACCCATTCGGGAAATTCGTAGTACAGCAGGCGCGCAGCCCAGCGGCCGACGAAGCTTGCATCCTGCGGGCCGGCACGCCGCAGTGCGTCTTCCCAGACGGTGAGCGGGCAGGCCACCCCCACCAGCGACTCGGTGGCCACAAGCAGGATCGCGCCCAGATGCACGGACCGAAAAGTTCGAGCCCGCACCCAGGACCAGCGAAGCGCGGTACCGGCGACCGCGCCGAAGAGAATCAACGCGAACCCGCCGACCACAAACAGGACGAACAATAAGTGAAGGACGAGGATCGCGTCCGCAAGCACGGTAACGCCCGATGCGCCCTGACCCCGTGAGCGGCGCTGATCAGCCGCGCGCCCCGCGTTCGATGGGCCGCGCGGGATCGGCGCACCACTCGCTCCAGGAACCTGGGTACAGACGGCTGCCGCTGAGGCCGGCGATCTCCATGGCAAGCAGGTTGTGGCAGGTCGATACCCCCGAGCCGCAACTATGCACGACCTGCTCGACCGGGCGGCCCGAGAGAATGGCCTCGAACTCGGCGCGCAACTGGGCGGCGGGCTTGAAGCAGCACTGCTCGTCGAGGTTGTCACGGTAGAAGCGGTTCGCTGAACCGGGAATCCGGCCCGCGACCGGATCGATCGGTTCCGATTCGCCGCGAAAGCGCGCGGGCGAGCGCGCATCAAGCACGAAGATCTTCGGATCATTGAGGTGCGCGAGAACGAACTGCACGTCTACGCATCCGCCGCGAAGTCTGGGCAAGAAAGTCGTCGGGGCGGGTCGCGGAATCTCGGCGCTGTAAGGCAGCTCCTCTTCCACCCACCGGCGCCAGCCGCCGTCCAGAACGGCGACCGCGTCGTGGCCGAGCCAGCGCAGCATCCACCAAAGGCGGGAGGCGTTGACGTTCTCCTGCGAATCGTACGCGACGACCTGCTTGCTCTCGTCAATGCCCGCGGCGCCGAGTGTCGTGGCGAATACCGCCGGGTCTGGAAGCGGGTGGCGGCCGTTCATCCCGGTCTTTTCGCCGGAGAGGTCGCTGTCCAGCTGCATGAAACGCGCACCGGTGACGTGCGATCTAGCGTACGCCTCATGGCCCGCTTCAGGCCTGGTCAGCTCGTGCCGGCAGTCTAGAACGACCCAATCGGGGTCGGAGAGGTGCTCTGCGAGTACCTCGGTGCTGACGAGCGTTCGCAGTCCCATCAGATATGGGGCTCCAGACGCCGCCGCACCCACTCCTGGAAGTAAAGGATGCCGTCTTCCATGGGCGACTGGATCGGGCCGAAATCTTCGATGCCACCGTTTGCAAGCGTCTGGCGGCCACGATCGGTTCGCTGGCCGATAATCTCGTCCTCCCACGCGGTCTCCGCGTAGGCAGCCTGCTGCGCCTCGACGTACTCGCGCTCGAACAGCGCGACTTCCTCGGTGTAGTAGTACTCCACCACGTTAACGGTGCGGGTCGGCGATGTCGGAATGAGCGTGCTGATCACGATCGTGTTGGGGTACCACTCGAGCATGACATTCGGGTAGTAGAGCTGCCAGATGGCGCCATGCTCCGGATCCTTGTCGCCCACATAGCGCTTCACCCGCTCATGCCAATTCCGGTAGACAGGGGTCCCGGGCTTCTCCAGGTGGTTGTTGGGGCCGAGCACCTGCACCGAGTATTCCTTGCCCACGATCCAGCGCAAGTCATCGCAGGCGACGAATCCCGCCAGCCCGGGATGGAAAGGAATGACGTGGTAGAGCTCCAGGTAGATCTCGAGGAAGGTCTTCCAGTTCTGCCTGCACTCCGTGACCGTCATCCGGTCGAAGACGTACCCGGACATGTCGAACTCCCGCTCGACTCCCCAGCCAGCGAGGTCCCGCGCGACGTTGCGGCGTCCGGTGAACAGCAGGCCATTCCAGTTCGAAAGCGGCGTCTTGAACAGGTTGCGGCAGGGGTTCTCCGCGAAATGCGGCGCGCCAAGAAGCGTGCCCTCCATGTCGTAGGTCCAGCGGTGCAGGGGGCACACCAGGTTCCGGGCATTGCCTTTGCCCTCGACGATGATCGCCTGGCGGTGCCGGCAGACATTGACCATGAGCTCGACGCCCTTGGCGTTGTGCACTAGCATCTTGCCGTGGTCGGCCCATTCCAGCGTGGTGTAGTCGCCCGCATTCGGCACCATGAGCGTGTGGCCCACATACCCCGGGGCATCCGCGAAAAGGAACTTCTTTTCCAGCTCGAAGATGCGTTGGTCGAGGTACCAAGAAACGGGCAACTGCGACATCGCGGGCGCGAGCGTGAGCGAGCTGGCTAGATCTGACATATTAGATCCGACATATGCGGGACTCTCCTTGCGTCGGAGCAAAAAGATAGCGAATTTTAGAGCCTTTTCGGGACCCCCGCCATTCGCCGTCGGGCGCCCATGATCCCACAGACCTGAATCGAAGCAGCGGGGTCGCCGAAAGCGCCGGATTTGACCGCGACGCCGCAGATCGATTACTTTTATACTTTTCCCCGCCGTGCCCTGCAGCCACGCCTGTACGCGCACCCGCCCCTCATGACAAAGTCCCCCAAGGTCGACCCGCAACCGAGCTTCGAAGAGGCGCTTGCTGAGCTGGAAAAAATCGTCGCCAGGACGGAGTCGGGAAAGCTGACGCTCGAGCAGTCCCTGGAGGCGCACCGGCGTGGCATAGAACTGGCGCAGCTTTGCCAGTCGGTGCTGGCGCGCGCGCAGCAGCAGGTCAAGGTCCTGGAAGAAAACGCACTCAAGAACTTTGCCGGTGACGACGAATCAGCAGAGCAGTGAGTTCGCAGCGTGGATGAGCGCCATCCAGGCACGGGTCGAGGCGGCGCTTGGCCGGCTGCTGCCCGCGCCGGACATCGTGCCACAGCGCCTGCACCAGGCAATGCGTTACGCTGCCCTCGGAGGGGGCAAGCGCGTGCGGCCGCTGCTCGCCTTTGCCGCCGGCGATCTGGCCACGGCCGATGCCTCACGGGTCGAGATCGTCGCCTGCGCGGTCGAGTGCATTCATGCCTATTCGCTGGTCCACGACGACCTTCCGTGCATGGACGACGACGTTCTGCGCCGGGGCAGACCGACCTGCCACGTCGAATACGATGAGGCCACCGCGCTTCTAGCTGGCGACAGTCTTCAGGCGGTTGCGTTCCAGCTCCTCGCCGAGCACAGGCTGGCCGGGGACGCCGAGACGCAACTGGAGATGCTGCGCATTCTTGCCGCGGCATGCGGCAGCCGCGGCATGGCAGGGGGACAGGCGATCGATCTCGCGAGTGTCGGAAAGCCGCTCGCGCTGACCGAACTCGAGCATATGCACATCCACAAGACGGGCGCTCTCATTCGCGCCTCCGTCGCCTTGGGAGCGCGCTGCGGCGCGACGCTCTCCATCGACGAGCTGGGGCAGCTGGATCGCTACGCCAAGCTCGTCGGGCTCGCATTCCAGGTGGTTGACGACGTGCTCGACTGCGAGGCTTCGACCGCGACGCTGGGCAAGACTGCGGGCAAGGACGCCGCAGCCAACAAGCCGACCTACGTAAGCGTGCTCGGCGTTGCCGGGGCCCGCGCCATGGCCGATGAGCTGCGCGTCGACGCCCGGAAGGCGCTTTCCGGTTTCGGGGCGAAGGCCAAGCGTCTGGCTGCGCTGGCGGATTTCATCGTGCTTCGGAAGTTCTAGAGCGCCATATCGCGACACGCGGATCGCTCTGAAACGGGTTCTTAATGTACATTGACGCCTGTGACGAGCATTAGCGGAACTTCCGATATCGTGGGTGGACCGGCGGGTGGCCAGGCGGGCGCCCGGGCGCCGGAGGGCGCTGCTGCGACCAGGGCGACGATGTACGAGATGCTCAAGACCGTCAATGATCCTGCGGACCTGCGGCAGCTCGACCGCAAGGCCCTGGGGCAACTCGCCGCGGAGCTACGCGCTTTCCTGGTTGAGTCGGTGTCGCAGACTGGCGGCCATCTGTCATCCAATCTGGGCACCGTCGAGCTGACCATCGCCCTGCATTATGTGTTCAATACGCCGCACGACCGCATCGTCTGGGACGTCGGACACCAGACCTACCCGCACAAGATCCTGACCGGCCGGCGCGAGGGGATGAGCGGGTTGCGCATGCTGGGAGGCATATCGGGTTTTCCGCGCCGGGACGAGAGCGTCTACGACACCTTCGGCACCGCACATTCGAGCACTTCGATTTCCGCCGCGCTCGGCATGGCGCAGGCTTCAAAGCTCAAAGGCGAAAAGCGCCACTGCATCGCCGTGATCGGCGACGGCGCGATGTCGGCCGGCATTGCCTTTGAGGCGCTGAACAACGCCGGCGTGATGGATACCGATCTGCTGGTGATACTCAACGACAACGACATGTCGATCTCGCCGGCCGTCGGCGCACTCAACCGGTATCTCGCGCGCCTGCTGTCCGGGAATTTCTACGCGGCGGCGAAAAAGGCCAGCGAAAAGGTGCTTGGCGGGGTGCCGCCGCTGTGGCATCTGGCCAAGAAAGTCGAGGAGCATGCCAAGGGCATGGTGACGCCGTCCACGCTGTTCGAGGAATTCGGATTCAATTACCTCGGGCCGATCGACGGCCATGATCTGGACGCCCTGATTCCGACGCTGAAGAACATCAAGGAACTCAAGGGGCCGCAGTTCCTACACGTGATTACGAAGAAGGGCCAGGGGTACAAGCTCGCCGAGGCTGATCCGGTGCTGTATCACGGACCCGGCAAGTTCGACCCCAGCGAGGGGATCAAGAAGCCCAGCGGCGGCAAGCCTAGCTACACGCAGGTGTTCGGCGACTGGCTGTGTGACATGGCGCAGCGCGACTCGCGCGTCGTGGGTATCACACCGGCGATGCGCGAGGGCTCGGGCCTGGTGCGCTTCGCGCACGAGTTTCCCGACCGTTATTACGATGTCGGCATCGCCGAGCAGCACGCGGTGACCTTCGCCGCCGGACTCGCCTGCGAAGGCCTGAAGCCGGTTGTGGCGATCTACTCGACCTTCCTGCAGCGCGGCTACGACCAGTTCATCCACGACGTATGCATCCAGAACCTGCCGATCGTGTTCGCGCTGGACCGCGCCGGCGTGGTCGGGGCCGACGGCGCCACGCACAACGGTGCGTTTGACATTGCATACCTGCGATGCGTGCCGAACATGGTGGTCATGACGCCGAGCGACGAGAACGAGTGCCGGCAGATGCTGTACACGGCGTTCGCGCTCGATCAACCCGCGGCTGTGCGCTACCCGCGTGGCACCGGGCCCGGTGTCGCGCCGCAGAAGGAAATGCAGGCGCTTCCCGTCGGTCGCGGCGAGTTGCGCCGCCAGGGCAGGCGGGTCGCGATTCTTGCGTTCGGCACCATGCTCGCGCCTGCGCTCGAGGCCGCCGAGGCGATCGATGCAACCGTGGTCAACATGCGCTTTGCCAAGCCGGTTGACGAGGCGCTCGCGGCTGACATGGCGCGGACACACGAACTCGTCGTTACCGTCGAAGAGCATGCGATACAGGGTGGGGCGGGCAGCGCTGTGGCCGAGGCGCTCGCGGCGCGCGGCATCGCCGCGCAGATCCTGCATCTGGGGCTGCCTGACCGGTTCATCGACCACGGCGACGCGCAAAAGCTGCTGGCGCGCATTGGCCTGGACCGCGACGGCATCCTGAAGTCGATTCGTGCACGCATGGGCGTATAGCACGGCAATTCCCTGCATTTCACAAGGTCGAGGAACCGGGGCCGGAGGGAAGGGAACCGCCGGGATGCTAAAATGCTCCAAGTAAGGCCGCATCCGCAATACCTACAGGAACAACAATGAACACTCGCGAATCCATGGCCATTCCGGATGTCCAGAACTCCGAGGACAAGCGCAAGCTCGCAATCGACAAGGTCGGCATCAAGGCGATCCGCCACCCGATCAGGGTGGCCGAACGCGGTGGCGGGACCCAACATACGGTGGCAATGTTCAACATGTACGTGAGCCTGCCGCACCACTTCAAGGGCACGCACATGTCGCGTTTCGTCGAGATCCTGAACATGCACGAACGGGAAATCTCGGTGGAAACGTTCCAGGTCATGCTCGACCAGATGATGGAGCGGCTCGAAGCCGAATCCGGGACCATTGAAATGACCTTCCCGTACTTCATCAACAAGGAGGCGCCGGTTTCGAAGGTCAGGAGCCTGATGGACTACGAGGTCACGTTCACCGGCGAGATCTGCGGTGGCGCGAAGCGCTTTACGATGAAGGTCGTGGTGCCGGTCACGAGCCTGTGCCCGTGCTCGAAGAAGATCTCGGACTATGGCGCCCACAACCAGCGCTCGCACGTCACCATCGCCGCCCGCACCAGAGATTTCGTCTGGATCGAGGAACTGGTCGATTGCGCCGAGCATCACGCCTCGAGCGAACTCTACGGGCTGCTCAAGCGTCCGGACGAGAAGCATGTCACCGAGCGCGCGTACGACAACCCGAAGTTCGTCGAGGACATGGTGCGCGACATCGCCGCGGAGTTGAACCGCGACAAGCGCCTTACCTGGTATGTGGTCGAATCCGAGAACTTCGAGTCCATCCACAACCATTCGGCCTACGCGCTGATCGAGAAGGACAAGTCGCGCAAGTGAGCTTGCGCGGCTGGCGCAGCGCTAATAGCGTTTTGTCAGCGTCATGATGTCTCCCGCGCGCTTCATGTCCATGCGGTTGAGGAAGCTCATGCCAAGGAGCGCCGCCTTGAGAGAGGCTCCCTCCATCACCACCGCGTCGACGTTGTTCACCGACACATCTCCCACACGCACCGTATCGAGCTTGATGCGGTAAGCCGGAGCCGTGCCATTCGCCGTGTTCATCATCACGATCTGGCCGTTGCGGAAATCGAGCGCCATGCGACGCGCTTCGCTGGCGGGGATCGAGATCACGGTCGCGCCGGTGTCAACGATAAAGCGGATCGGCACGCCGTTGATCTGCCCGTCAGTGACAAAGTGCCCGCGCGTGTCGGCGTTGAGCACTACGGAGGCTCCGGAGGACGTGCTGCGCGACACGTGCAGCTGGCCCATCCTTAGCGTCGCGCGCTTGCCCTGAATGTCGAAGGTGGCGCTGTCGCGATCTACCGACATGAGCGTGACGCCCGTGGATGTCTTCTGCCCCACGGTAAGCGTTTGCAGCGTGCCGCCGTCGATCTGCACCACAGCCTTGTTCGGAAACAGGCCCGCCACCGTGACGTCCGTGGCGGCGGCACTGGTCCAGACCAGCAGGCCGGGAAGCAGGCCGAAAGGGGTCGATGCCATAGAATGGCGACTTTCCATGATGAACGTGCATTAGTGCATCAATGAAATCCATCGCAATCTTACGCCACAGCAAGACCGAAGGTCCGGGCTATCTTGCCACGTACCTCGATGCGCGCCAGATCCCCTGGCGGTTGCTGAAGATCGATGCGGGGGACCCCGTTCCGGACGATCCTGGCGCGTGGGCGGGGCTCGTTTTCATGGGCGGGCCGATGAGCGTCAACGACGATCTGCCCTGGGTCGGGGACGAACTGGCACTCGTGCGGCGCGCAGTGGCGGACGATGTCCCCACGCTGGGCCATTGCCTGGGCGGACAACTCATGGCGAAGGCGCTCGGCGGCAGGGTGTCGCGCAGCCCGGTCAAGGAAATCGGCTGGGGCACGGTGACGGTGCGGGACGCCGCGACGGTGCAACGGTGGTTCGGCGAGGTTCACGAGTTCCTCGCATTTCACTGGCATGGCGAGACCTTTACCATCCCGCAGGGCGCGGGGCTCCTTGCCGCCAGTCCGTGGTGCACCAACCAGGCATTTGCGATGGGAAAGCACCTCGGCTTGCAGTGCCACGTCGAGATGACCGTCGAACTGATACGCGCGTGGTGCGCGGACTGGAGCAAAGAGATACGCGGCATGGCGGCGCCGTCGATCCAGACGCCGGAGCAGATGGAGCAGGACATCGAGGCGCGGGTGCGCGCGCTCAACGCGGTTGCCGACCGGCTATACGATCGCTGGATCGAGGGCTTGAAGCGGTAGATTACGCCGTTGTCAGTCCCTGAAATTGCCGAACTGCAGCGGAATTTCCTTCACCGAGCTCTTCACCAGTTGTATCGCCCCCTGCAGGTCGTCCTTCTTTGCCCCCGAGACGCGCACCGCCTCGCCCTGGATCGAAGCCTGGACCTTTATCTTGGCGTCCTTGATCAGCTTGACTATGCGCTTGGCGGCATCCTGTTCGATACCGTTCTTGACGTCGACCAACTGCTTCACCTTGTTGCCGCTGATCTTCTCCACGTCCTTGGGGTCGAGGGCGCGAACGTCGACGCCGCGCTTGGCGCACTTGCCCAGAAACACGTCCATCACCTGCTTCAGCTTGAAATCGTCGTCCGCGTAGACCGTGAGCTGCAGCTCGTTCTGCTCGATGCGCGCGTCGGAGCCCTTGAAGTCGAAGCGGTTGGTGATCTCCTTGTTGGACTGCTCGATCGCGTTCTTCAGCTCGACCTTGTTGACTTCAGAAGTGATATCGAAGGAGGGCATGGGTGCGAATCCTGTATGGAAAACTAGGAAGATTATACGGGATGCGTCCGCGCTGTTCCGAGGCGATCCTGGCCTGAAATCCTATTGCAGGTGGAGATGTTCTACCATATCGTGGCCGCGCTCGCGCAGCGGGGTTGATCAGGGAGTCAGGGAGGTCTTATGACGCAATGGGTGCGCTTCACGCGAAACGGCCGAACGGGATTCGGAACGCTGCAGGGGGAGATCATATCGGCGTGCGACGGCGACCTGTTCGGCCAACCGAAGCCGACCGGCGAATCCGTGAGGCTGTCCGAAGCAAAGATTCTGCCGCCCGTGCAGCCGGGCAAGATGGTGGCGCTGGTGGACAACTACCACGCGCTGGTCGCCAAGCTCAATCACGCAGTGCCGCTCGAGCCGCTGTATTTTCTGAAGGGCAACAATTCGTTTCTCGCGCACGGCGAGACCATACGCGTGCCGGCATCGTATTCGGGGAAGGTTGTCTATGAAGGCGAGCTTGGCATAGTCATCGGCACGCGCTGCACGGCGGTCTCCGAGGGTGATGCGCCGGGGTGCATTTTCGGCTATACCTGCGTCAACGACGTAACCGCAATCGAGATCCTCAACAAAGACCCCGGATTTGCGCAATGGACGCGCGCCAAGAGTTTTGACTCTTTCGGCGTATTCGGACCCGTGGTCGCAACCGGGCTGGATCCGATGCAGCTCACGGTGAAGACCGTGCTCAATGGCCAGGAACGGCAGAGCTATCCGGTGTCGGACATGATTTTCCCGCCCGCAAAGCTGGTGAGCCTGATCTCGCGGGACATGACGCTGGAGGCGGGTGACGTCATCGCCTGCGGCACGTCGGTGGGGGTCGGCTCGATGAAGCCCGGGAGCACCGTCAGCATCGTGATCGACGGTATCGGCGCGCTGACCAATCGGTTCGAATAAGCGGTTCGAATAAGCGGTTCGAATAGGAGTCCGTTACATCATGAAGATTGCGGTCGTAGGCGCAGGAGCGATCGGCGGCATTCTCGCGGTACGTCTGGCGAAATCGGGCCAGGAAGTGACGGCAATCGAGCAGGGCGCGCAGCTTGCGGCGATCCGGTCCAAGGGACTGACGCTGATACATCCCGATGGCACCGAGGAAACGGAATATGGGCTGCATGCGGTCGGATCATGTGCCGAGGCGGGGCCGCAGGATATGGTGTTCCTGTCGGTCAAGGCCTATCAGATCGAGGCGCTGGCGCCGCAGATGCGGTCGCTGTTCCACGACGGCACCATGGTCGTGACGACGCAGAACGGGCTGCCCTGGTGGTACTTCCAGAATCTCGACGGCCCGTACCGGAACCACCGGCTGAAGGGCGGCGACCCGAGCGGCATCATCGAGGCCAATATCGAGACACGCCGCATCATCGGCTGCGTGGTCTATCCCGCCGGTGCCATCGTCGCGCCGGGCGTGGTGAAGCATCTGGAAGGAGATCGGTTCCCCGTCGGCGAGCTCGACGGCACCGAGTCCGATCGCGTGAAGCTCGTGTCAGCAACGCTGATCGGAGCCGGGTTGAAATCACCGGTGCTGGCGGACATCCGCTCCGAGATCTGGCTCAAGCTGTGGGGCAACATGAGCTTCAACCCGATTTCCGCACTGACCCACGCGACGCTGGTCGACATCTGCCAGGAACCGGCGACGCGCGAGCTTGCGGCGACGATGATGCGTGAGGCCCAGACCGTCGCGGAAAAGCTCGGCGTGAGCTTCCGCGTGCCGATCGAAAAGCGCATCGCCGGCGCCGAGAAGGTGGGCAAGCACAAGACCTCGACACTGCAGGACGTCGAAGCGGGACGCGCGATCGAGGTCGACGCACTGATCGGCTCGGTCCTGGAGCTGGGCGAGCTGACCGGCACGCCGACGCCCGCGGTACGGGCGGTCTGCGCGCTCATGACGTTGCTCGCGAAGACCATGCGCGAGGAAAGGGCTGGTGTGGTCCTTCAGCCGGTGACCGCGTAGGTATTCGATCAACGTTGTCCGCGTACGGACGAAAAGCTCTAGATTTCGACGACGAAATCGGCGACGAATCCGGGCGACTCGTTGGCGTAGCCGCGTGGATTGCAGACGACGCGGGTGCCCGACACGACGTAATCGAAAAACGTGTGCGTGTGGCCGTGGATCCATAGCGGCGCAAGTCCCATCATCGATTGAAGATTCACGACGAACCCGGGATTGTCGGGGTGGTTCGCGTAAGCGGGCGCAATCGAGCCCGGATGCGGGGCGAAGTGTGTGATGACCACCGTCGTGCCGGCGAACGGGCGATCCAGCGCCCGCGCCAGCCACGCCCGGTGCACCTCGTGCAGAGAAATCGCATCCTCGGGCGCGAATGCGCGCTCGCCATGGCGGATGGCGTGGTAATCGGGGGTGGTCCTGCGCGCGGCGTCAATGCAGGCGGTGCGCACGGCTTCCGGAGCAAGCGAATAGTCGGTCCAGAGCGTGCAGCCGACGAAGCGCACGTCCCCGATCACGCGCTCCCCGCAGTCGAGCAACTCGACCCCGCTTCGCCGGGCGGCGGTACGCAGGGCCTCCAGCGTCGCGCCGAATTCGCCGTCGTAGGGCTCGTGATTGCCGGGGACGTAGATCACCGGCACGTCGAACACGCGCCGCGCCCACTCGATGCCCTGGGCGCCGTTGGCGATGTCGCCGGCGAGTATGACGACGTCAGCCTCGACGGCTGGCAACTCGATCGGCCGGATCTCCAGGTGCAGGTCGGAAAGAATGCGAAGTCGCACGAGCGCTCACGCCTGCCTTGCAGCTGCCGTCAGAGAACTAGCGCTTCTTCCTGCGCAGGTTCGCCGCGATGCGCATGCGCAGAGCGTTCAGGCGGATGAACCCGGCCGCGTCGGCCTGATCGAAGGCGCCGCGGTCGTCCTCGAACGTGGAGATCGCCGGATCGAAAAGCGAATCCGTTTTCGAGGCGCGGCCGACGTTCATCACCGTGCCTTTGTAGAGCTTTAACCGAACGGTGCCGTTTACCGTTCGCTGCGATTCGTCGATCAGGATCTGCAGCAGGCGCCGCTCGGGGCTGAACCAGTAGCCGTTGTAGATGAGGCGTGCGTAACGCGGCATCAGGTCGTCCTTGAGCGCGAGCACCTCGCGATCGAGGGTGATCGACTCCATCGCGCGATGGGCGCGCAGCATGATGGTGCCGCCGGGCGTCTCATAACACCCTCGCGACTTCATGCCGACGTAGCGGTTCTCGACCAGGTCCAGGCGGCCGATGCCGTGCCTGCCGCCGATGCGGTTGAGCTCGGCGAGTACTCTCGCCGGTGTCAGGCGTTTTCCATCTATGGCAACGATATCGCCGCGCTCGTAACGCAGTTCCACATACTGCGGGCGGTTGGGTGCCTTCTCCGGGGAGACGGTGATGCGCCACATCGACTCCTCGGGTTCGTAACCCGGGTCCTCGAGGATTCCGCCTTCGTAGGAAATGTGCAGCAGGTTGGCGTCCATGGAGTAGGGCGCACCGCCCTTTCTCTTCTTGTAGTCCACCGGTATGCCGTGCTTCTGGGCGTACTGGAGCAGCTTCTCGCGCGACAGCAGATCCCACTCGCGCCACGGCGCGATGACCCTGACGTCGGGCATGAGCGCATAGGCGCCGAGCTCGAAGCGCACCTGGTCGTTGCCTTTGCCGGTGGCGCCGTGCGAGATGGCGTCCGCGCCGGTCTTTCTCGCAATCTTCACCAGGTGCTTGGCGATCAGCGGCCGCGCGATCGAGGTGCCGAGCAGATACTCGCCCTCGTACACCGCGTTGGCGCGGAACATCGGAAACACGAACTCGCGGACGAACTCCTCGCGCAGGTCCTCGACGAAGATGCTCTTCACGCCGAGCAGCTTCGCCTTGCGGCGCGCTGGCGCGAGCTCCTCTCCCTGGCCGATGTCAGCGGTGAACGTCACTACCTCGCAGCCGTAGGTGTCCTGCAGCCACTTCAGAATGACGGAGGTGTCCAGGCCGCCCGAGTAGGCGAGGACGACTTTCCTGATCTTGGATTTGGTTGGCATGTCAATTCACGATGTTGGATAAATTCGGTGCCGCGGCCGGCGCGGCGCCGGCAGGATCAGCGCATGGTCCGGCCCTTGCCCTTGGTTCGGGTTCGGCTGCCGGCGGCCTTGGCGCGTGCCGGCACAGGAGTCCTGGGGATCTTGGGGGTCTCCGGGGCATTGACGATCCCGAGCAGGAGGAACTCGAGCAGCGCCTTCTGGGCGTGCAGCCGGTTCTCGGCTTCGTCCCACACCACGCTCTGCGGGCCGTCGATCACGCCGGGGGCCACTTCCTCGCCGCGGTGCGCTGGCAGGCAGTGCATGAACAGCGCAGTCTTCTTGGCCGCGCGCATCATGTCGGTATCGACCTGCCAGTCCTCGAAATCGCGCTGGCGTTCCTCGTTCTCCGCCTCGAACCCCATGCTGGTCCACACGTCCGTGGTGACCAGGTCGGCGCCGCGCGCCGCCCGCATCGGGTCGCCGAACTCCTCGAAGTGGCCGGTGCCGTGGAGGCCGGCACGCTCGGGCTCGACCTCATAGCCGGGGGGCGTGGACACGTGTACGTTGAAATCCAGGACCTCGGCCGCCTGCAGCCAGGTGTTGCAGACGTTGTTCGAGTCGCCGATCCAAGCCACGGTCTTGCCGCGGATCGGTCCGCGGTGCTCGATGAAGGTGTAAATGTCGGCCAGTATCTGGCAGGGGTGGTACTCGTTGGTGAGGCCGTTGATCACCGGCACGCGCGAACGCGCGGCGAAACGCTCCACGATCTCCTGCTCGAAGGTGCGGATCATCACCACGTCGACCATGCGCGAAATCACCTGGGCCGCGTCCTCGACGGGCTCGCCGCGGCCGAGTTGCGTGTCGCTCGTGCTGAGGTAGATCGCGACGCCGCCGAGCTGGTGCATGCCGGCCTCGAACGACAGGCGCGTGCGCGTCGACTGCTTCTCGAAGATCATCGCCAGCGTTCTGTCCGCGAGCGGCTGGTAGGGCTTGTAGGCCTTGAACTGCGCCTTGATCCAGCGCGTGCGCTCGAACACGTGCTCGTATTCCGTGCGCGAAAAATCGCGGAATTGCAGATAGTGGCGCAGAGCCATCGCGAGGGCGGCCTTGCAGGTTCAGGTCAGGCGCGGGCCGCCTGGGCCAGGGGCCGGGCAAGGAACTCGCGCACCAGGGGCGCAAGCATGGCCACCAGCGTGCGGGCCTCGGACTCGCCCATCACCAGCGCAGGCAGGAGTCGAATGACGTTGTCGTGCGTAACGTTGATGAGCAGCCCCGCCTCGAGCGCGAGCGTCACCAGCTCGCCACAGGGACGGTCGAGCTCCACGCCCAGCATGAGTCCGCGGCCGCGGATGTCAACGATGCCCTTGCAATCCCGCAGCGCCTGCGCGAGCTCGCTGCGAACCAGCGTCCCGATGCGCTCGGCGTTCTCCATCAGCCGCTCCTGCTCGATGGTCTCGAGCGTGGTGAGCGCAGCGGCGCAAGCAAGCGGATTGCCGCCGAAGGTCGAGCCGTGGTTGCCCGGTTTGAACACGCCTGCCGCGGCACCCCGCGCAAGGCAGGTGCCGATGGGAACCCCGGCGGCAAGGCCCTTGGCAAGCGTGAGCACGTCGGGAAGCACGCCGGCGTGCTGATAGACAAACCATTTCCCGGTACGGCCCAGGCCGCACTGGACCTCATCGAGCATCAGTAGCCAGTCCTGGCGGTCGCAGATTCCGCGCAGACCCCGCAGGTACTCGGTTTGGCCTACGTTTATGCCGCCTTCGCCCTGGATCGGTTCGACCAGGATGGCGACGATGTTGCGGTTGTGCTCGGCCACCTGGCGGATGCTCTCCAGGTCGTTGAAAGGCACCCGCACGAAGCCCGAGACCAGCGGCTCGAACCCGGCCTGGACCTTGCGGCTGCCCGTCGCCGACAGGGTCGCAAGGGTGCGGCCATGGAATGCGTCCTCCATGACGATGATCGCCGGGCTGTCGATGGCTTTCCCATGGCCGTACAGGCGTGCGATCTTGATTGCCGCCTCGTTCGCCTCGCAGCCGGAATTGCAGAAGTACACATTGTCCATGCCGGAAACCGCAGCGAGCTTGTCGGCAAGCCGTTCCTGCTCGGTGATCCGGTACAGGTTGGAGACGTGCAGCAGACGCGCCGCCTGTTCGGCAATCGCCTTCACTAACTTCGGATGCGCGTGGCCGAGCGTGTTGACCGCGATGCCGGCGAGCCCATCGAGGTAGCGCTTCCCGGATTCGTCCCATACCCACACGCCCTGGCCGCGAACGAACGCGACCGGCAGGCGGGCATAAGTGTTCATGAGGTGCGTCGTCGTCATGGCGATGAATCGGTCCAGGTCCAAGAATCAAGACGGCGACCAATCGGGCCAGCGCGACGTCCGGTTACATTGTGGCGGTGTCCGCCGCCCCTGGCTGCCCGCTGGTTACCGTTGGGCTGCCGCATGGCCGCCGTGTGGGATAATGAGTTTTCTTAATCGTGGCAATATCTTAGCACAGTAGAATCACGGCAGGATCAAGGAGGGTGCGTACGCGCCTCGCAATATTCAACCAGAAAGGCGGCGTGGGCAAGACCACGACCGTGCTCAATCTCGGCGCGGCGCTTGCGCGACGGGGGCTCGCGCCGCTGCTGGTCGATCTGGACCCGCAGGCGCACCTGTCTTCGATCCTGCATCCGGTGGCCTCCGGCACGGAGAGCATGTTCGCCTTCTACAGCGAATCCCGGCCGCTCGCCGGTCTGATGCGCCCGGTGAGCTTCGGCGCGCAGCTGCTGCCCGCGCATCCGGAATTGCTCAAGGTCGACACGCTGTTTGGCAAGGGTCCGGATGTCCTCAATCTCCTGAAGGAAGGTCTGGATGCGGCCCTCGCCGGTGTCCAGCGTCCGGTGCTGATCGACTGTTGCCCGATGCTGGGCGTATTGTCGCTGTCTTCGATCTTCGCAAGCGGCAGGGTGCTGATCCCGATCTCGACCGATTTTCTCGCACTGAAAGGGGCGTTGCAGCTCGAGAACACGCTGCGGGCGCTGGAGCATGTGCTCAAGAAGCGCGTCGAGCGCCGCTATCTGCTCACGCGTTTCGACACCCGGCGGCGCATGTCGCACGACATCGCGGCGCGGCTCGCGGAACGCTACGGCGGGGAACTGTGCGAGACGCGGGTCGGTGAATCGGTGGGTCTGGCCGAAAGTCCGGCGCTGGGGCGGGACATTTTCAGTCATGCGCCACGGTCGCGTGGCGCGAAGGATTATGAACAACTGCTCGAGGAGTTGCTCTCGACCGGATTCTGGGAGGTCTAGCCGGACTGCGGATTACTTCGTAAGCAGCGAGACCACGTCCTCGAAACTCATTTGCCCCGCCTTCTGCGGTGCCGCGAGGATCATGCACTCCATCACTTCGCAGTGCTGATACATCTGGCGCAGCTTTCGTTCCGCATCCGCTTCGTCGCGACCGTGAATCACGAGATTCTCGAGCACAAGCCCGTGACGGGTGCGGATGCGGAAGCGGTACTTGATCGTGGTCGATGACGCCAGCATATCCCCCTCGCCGTCAGGCACTTGGGGACTTTTATAGCATGCTCGTATTGTGATTGCAATCTAACTGGCTGGTTCGGCGTGATTTTTTAACACTCGGCTGATAAGACCGATTGTTACCGAAAACGGGGAGATAACTGACCGACAGGACAGGATCGCAAAGCCGGGACGAAAAAATGGCCGCCGCGGCGGCCATTTCAGGTTGCCGGCGGGTACCCCTCAGGCGAGTCCCTTGATCTGCGCGGCAAGACGGCTCTTGTGACGCGATGCCTTGTTCTTGTGGATGATTTTCTTGTCGGTGATGCGGTCCAGAACGCTGACCGATTCGCGGTAGACCTGTGCCGCCTTGGTCTTGTCGCCAGCCTGGATGGCCTTCTTCACGCGCGTGATCGCGCTGCGCAACGTCGAGCGCAGGCTGGTGTTGTGCGTGCGCCGCTTTTCGGATTGACGGGCCGCCTTGCGCGCCCCCTTGGTGTTGGCCATATGTCCTGTCCTTCTGTCTCGGGAGGAATTGCGAAAAGGGCGTAAGTATAAAGGGTTAGACAGGGCGGAGCAACCTGGCACGCAGGGCATCTGTCAGGACAGCCCGGGGGGTCCCCGTATAATCCCGTTCCATGAACCTGTTGCGGGCGCTCGCCACGATCAGCGGCATGACGCTGATTTCGCGCATCCTCGGCTTCGTTCGCGACGCCGTCATCGCGCGGATTTTCGGGGCCGGGCTGTACACCGACGCCTTCTTTATCGCCTTCCGCATCCCGAATTTGCTGCGGCGGCTGTTCGCCGAAGGCGCGTTTGCGCAGGCCTTCGTTCCCATCCTGGCCGAATACAAGACCCGCGAAGGTGAGGCGCAGACCAGGCAACTCGTCGACCGGACTGCAACGATGCTGTCGGTGGCACTGGTTGCGGTGGCGGCGCTCGGCATCGCTGCGGCGCCGGTGATTGTCTACGTGAGTGCGCCCGGCTTTGCCGCCGAGCCGGCGAAGTTCGATGTCACCGTGTCGATGCTGCGGGTCACGTTCCCCTACATCATTTTCATTTCACTGGTTTCGCTCGCCGGGGGCATCCTCAATACGTGGAGCCGTTTCGTCATCCCGGCGTTTACGCCCACGATGCTCAATCTGAGCTTTATCCTGGGCGCGTTGTTCGCCGCCCCGTACTTCGATCCGCCGGTGATGGTGCTCGCATGGGCTGTATTTATCGGCGGCGTGCTGCAACTCGCCCTTCAGCTGCCGTCGCTCGCAGCCATTGGCATGCTGCCCCGGCCCAGCCTCGCATTCAACGATCCGGGCGTGCGGCGCATACTCATGCTCATGGCGCCTGCTGTGGTAGGCGTGTCGGTGAGCCAGATCAGCCTGCTCATCAACACCATCTTCGCCTCGTTCCTGGAATCCGGCAGCGTGTCATGGCTGTATTACGCCGACCGCCTGATGGAATTTCCCACCGGCATGCTCGGCGTCGCGCTGGGCACCATCCTGCTGCCCAGCCTCGCCAAGTACCATTCCGAGGCGGCAACCGACGAATATTCGCGCCTGCTCGACTGGGGATTGCGGCTGACGCTGATGCTCGCGCTGCCCGCATCGGCGGCGCTTGCGGTGCTGGGGGTGCCGCTGGTGACGACGCTGTTCCATTACGGCGAGTTCGCCGCGCGCGACGTGTGGATGACGCGCCAGGCGCTTGCGGCCTACAGCGTGGGACTGCTGGGCCTGATTCTGGTCAAGGTGCTGGCGCCGGGGTTTTATGCGCGGCAGAATATCCGCACCCCGGTGAAAATCGCGATCGTGACGCTGCTTGCAACCCAGGCCATGAATGCCGCGCTGATCGTGCCGCTCAGGCACGCGGGCCTCGCGCTCGCAATCGGGCTGGGCGCCTGCCTCAATGCCGGCCTGCTCTACCGCAAACTTAGGGAGCATGGCGTCTACCAGCCGCAGCCGGGGTGGCTCGCGTTTTTCCTCAAAGTGCTTGCCGCGCTCGCCGTGATGAGCGGCGGCCTCTGGGTGGCGATGGGGCCCGAGCAGTGGTGGCTTGCGGCATCCGGCGCAAGGCGCACGCTCGCGCTCACGGCAATCGTCGCCGGCGGCGGCGCGGCGTATTTCGCATGCCTGTGGCTGCTCGGCTTCCGCGTCAGCGACTTTGCGAGGAAGGGGATTGCAGCGTGAATACGGGCCTGGAGCGCTTTGCCGAACTGGTTTCGCGCGAGCAGTTCGACCTCGCCCAGGCGAGCCTGATGCTGGCGCAGGACGTGTATCCGGACATCGACGTCCGGGCCTATCTGGGGCGGCTCGATGACATCGCGGCGGCGATTAGACGCAGGCTCGCGGGCGACGCGTTCACTGAGCAGAAAGTACTGGCGCTCAACCATTACCTCTTCGACGAGATGCGCTTCAGCGGCAACATCGATGATTATTACGATCCGAGAAACAGCTACCTCAACGAGGTGATCGAGCGGCGAACGGGTATCCCGATCACGCTGTCGATCCTCTACCTGGAGGTGGGAAGGCGCCTCGGGCTGAACGTGAAGGGCCTGTCATTTCCCGGGCACTTCCTGGTCAAGCTGACGGTGAGGCAAGGGCAGCTCGTGCTCGACCCGTTTCTCGCCGGCGAGGCGCAGTCCGAAACCGACCTGCGCCAGCGCCTGGCGAAGGTGCTGCCTTCTTCGATGGCTGAGAAGGCTACGCTCGACCATTATCTCGAGGCGGCGACGCCGCGCCAGATCGTCGCACGGGTGCTGCGCAACCTGAAGAACATCTACATGCAGGACGGCAAGCTGGAAAACGCGCTGGCGGTGATGCATCGCATGCTGCTGGTAGTTCCGGAGTCGGCCGAGGAACTGCGCGACCGGGGCATGCTGTACCAGCAGCTCGAGTGCTTCCGACCGGCGCTTTCGGACCTGCAAGACTACCTCCGCCGCCGGCCGGAAGCACCCGACGCAGTGGACGTGCACGGCAAGATTGTCGAGCTGCGGCAGGCATGCGCGAAACTGAATTGACGATACTCAGACGAAGGAGAGACCATGAAACTGACCAGCAACAACTTCGCGGACAACGGCCGCATACCCGGTGCGCTCGCGTTTGCCGTGCCCGACCCTGCGCAGCACGTCAGGCTGTCGTCGAACCGCAACCCGCACCTCAGATGGTCCGATGCGCCGAAGGGGACGCAATCCTTCGCGGTCATCTGCCACGATCCCGACGTGCCGAGCAAACCCGACGACGTGAACCAGGAAGGGCGGACGGTACCGAAGTCGCTGCCGCGGGTGGATTTCTTCCACTGGGCGCTGATCGATCTGCCGGCCTCGCCTGGCGGATCCGGCGAAATCCGCGAGGGCGAGTTCGCCGACGCCGTGACCCCGCGCGGCAAGACGGGGCCCGGCGCGGCGCGCGGCGCGCGCCAGGGGATCAATGACTACACCGCGTGGTTCGCGGGCGACAAGGACATGGGCGGTAACTACTTCGGCTACGACGGACCGTGTCCGCCCTGGAACGACGAGATCATGCATCACTACGTGTTTACTGCCTACGCGCTGGATGTGCCCCGGCTGTCAGTCTCGGGCGATTTCGCCTGCCGCGATGCCCTCAAGGCGATGGAGGGGCACATCCTCGATCGCGCGGTTCTCACCGGCACCTACACGCTCAATCCGAAGCTCGGGGCCTAGAAGTACGCTCGATTTGCCCGCCCGGCTGCGGCGGATCGACCCGCCGTCGACCCGCGGCGTTATGCGCTCGCTGCGGCCCCGCACACCATGCCTGGCACGGGGATAAGCCGCTATAATTCAAAACTTTGCGTCTCGGTCACCTCTTTCCCATGCTGGTCACTCGTGGAGCGTGCGCTGCAGCATTGCCGCCGGTCGCATTGACCATCGGCAATTTCGACGGCGTGCACAAAGGTCACCAGGCCATACTCGATCGCCTGTGCCGGGCGGCGGCGGCGCGCTCGCTCGTCGCCTGTGTGCTGACCTTTGAGCCGCACCCGCGCGAGTTCTTCAACCCGCTATCGGCGCCCACGCGCCTGACGTCGCTGCGCGAAAAGCTCGAACTACTCGGCGCGAAGGGCATCGGGCGCGTGCATGTGCAGCGATTCGCGCACGCCCTTGCTTCCATGCCGGCCGAGGCCTTCGTCGAGCAGGTCCTGTGTGGCGCGCTTTCCGCGCGCTGGATTCTGATCGGCGATGACTTTCGCTTCGGCACCAGGCGCGCTGGCGACGTGGCGCTGCTGCGCACGCTGGGCGAGCGCTCGGGTTTCGAAGTCGAAACGGTGCAGACGATCGAGCACGCGGGCGCCCGCGTCTCGAGTTCGTCGGTGCGCGAGGCGCTGAGCTCGGGGGAACTCGGGCGCGCCGAGGCGCTGCTCGGCCGGCCCTACAGCATCAGCGGCCGCGTAGTGCATGGAAACCAGCTCGGCCGCGAGCTCGGCTTCGCCACCGCCAACATACAGCTCCAGCACAACCGGCCGCCGCTCATGGGAATCTACGCGGTGCGCGTGTACGGCGTCCATGGTGCGGATGGCAAGCCGCGCCAGGCACAGGATGGCGTGGCCAGCCTCGGCGTGCGCCCGACGATCAAATCGGCGGGCCAGGCGGTGCTCGAAGTGCACCTGTTCGATTTCACGGGCGAACTCTACCGCAGGCAC
>Ga0315281_10002511_pt1 | contig 27222 bp, 30 predicted proteins | sample YL17G07_0_MG_FD_204540 | JGI IMG/M metagenome (GOLD analysis project Ga0315281, IMG submission 204540) | Sediment microbial communities from Yellowstone Lake, YNP, Wyoming, USA - YL17G07_0 | ecosystem: Environmental > Aquatic > Freshwater > Lake > Sediment | place: USA: Wyoming | collected...
GCGTCACCATGATCCGGTTGTAGACCTCGGTCGCGGCCTTGCGGGCGGCCTCGGCGACGATCGGCTTGTAGCTTTCGCCGTGGATCATGATCTGCCACTTGCCTTCGCGCTGGTACCGCCCGGTCTTGGGGTCCTTCATCATCGGCAGGCCCCATTTCTCGAACTGGTGCACCGAGCCGTCCACGTGCCGCGCGATGTCGTAGCCCAAGTCCTCGCGCACCAGGCCCATGAGGTCGTTGCGGGCGTAGCGGACATGGTCCTCGGGCTGGTTCTCGCCCCATTGCATGCCCATGTAGCAGTTGATGGCGTACAGACCCTGGGCAACGGCGCCGCTGCGCTCGATGTTCGCTTTCTCGACGCAGACGATCTTCAGGTCGCGTCCCCAGTGCCGGGCCTCGTAGGTCGCCCCGCAGCCGGCCATGCCGCCGCCGATGACGAGGATGTCCGCGTCAACGAAAACCGTTTTCCTGCCTCCGAACAGTCCCATCACACGACTCCCTGCTTTAGTTGGTCCTTGCGCAGCGCGGGCAGGCCACCCTCGATGTTGAGCGACTGCGGCTCATGCGCGAGTTCCTGGCTGGAGAAGTCCCCGGGCTTGGGCGCCTCATACTCAGCCGGGCCCTTGATCGATCCCCAGGGCGTCGTGCGGATCGGGGACACGAAGTTCTTCTCGCGGCCGTCGCGAAACTTGAGCTTCCACGAAATGGTCGCCTTGGCCTCTTCCCGCAGCACCCGGACACTGTGGCCCAGAGGCGCGAAATCGGCATAGCCGCGGACATCGATGGCGTTCTGCGGGCAGGCCTTCACGCAGGAGTAGCACTCCCAGCAAAAGTTCGGCTCGATGTTGTAGGCACGCCGATAGGTCTTGTCGATGTGCATGATGTCGGACGGGCAAATATCGACACAATGCCCGCAGCCGTCACACCGGGTCATATAAACGAAGGTTGGCATGGCGGTCCTAATCTCCAGAAGTGAAAATCGATGGTGGGCTGATCAATAGTGCCGGGGCTGGTCGCGGGCGCTGCCGAACTGCTCGGGCCTGTCGGCGGGGCCGGGCAGGTTGCTCCTGGAGCCGTTCGCGTAGGAAACCCTTTTCTCGAACGCCGCCGCGGGCTTGAAAAACATGTGAGCGAATTTGGACCACGCCACCGATCCAAACAGTACCGTCGTGGCGATGATGTACAAACCGAAGAACACGTTGGCCCCGAAACTCGTCTTCGATTGCAGGTAGGCCCAGATCAGGCCCAGCGTTACGCTGCCCAGAAGCGAGAGGATGAACATATCCGCGCGCATGAAGCGCAGCGGTGAATTTCCCTCGGCGGCGACATCAACCCGGATGAAGAACCAGAACCAGTATCCGCCGAGGCAAACCATCAAGCCGCCGATCCACCAAAGCAGCGGCAGGATGCCGGGCGTCGGGGTCGCGGGCGTCGGGTAGCCGAACACCATGACGGCGGTGGTGACGACGTAGATCACGAACCCGTACATGGTCAGCAAATGGGCGGCCCGGCGGCGCGCGTTGCAGAATTCCCCGGAGGCCAGGACATCCACAAGGCCGGTCTTGATGGCGAGCGACACCATATCGCCGCCGCCGACTTGCTGAGGCGCTTTGTTCTTCGAGCGCCGCCAATTTTCGAAAAAATACTTGGCGCTGCCCTTGTGAACGATGTCGAACAAGGTTCCAGCAAACACCGCAAGCACCATGAGAACGAGGTAGATCTGCATGGCGTTCGCGGGCAACATATCGGTCAATGCGGCAAATGGATTGTTGGTGAACATTGTTACCTCAATGTGAGTCCGCGTCGCGTCGTGGTTTCGTCTTCCGCCGCTTCCAACGCTGCAGTCATTCCGCTGACACCCCGCCAACTACGAGGATGGTTGCTGCAGTCGGTACGGTAACGGTAATGCTCCTGCCCCATTTCTTGTCGCGCTAATTTTACGGGCGCGCGGAGAGGCGAACGCAAAAAAATGGTTATGCCGCCATAGAAAAAACTTCGAAGCGCATTGTCTCGAGGTCGCCCAGCGCCCAGCTTGCAGGCGCGCCCAGTCCCGCGACCGTGCCCGGGTTCACCAGCCACGTTTCGCCGCGCTTCATATTTTCGACCCGTTCAATTCCCGCAAGATGCGAATGGCCGCAGCACACGAGGTCCCAATCGCCGGTGCATGCCATCGCATAACCGTAGTCGGGATAGTGCACCACGAAGATTCGCCGGGCCCCGAGCTCAATACGCGCATCGGGGCCGTGATAGTGAATCAGCCCGCCACTTCCGTTCGACAGGTTGTGAAGTGCAACCGGGTCTCCGACGTTGTTGCCGTGGATGAGGTGCAGCGGTAATCCCAGCCCCATTGCAGCTCGCAGCGTTTGCGCGCCGATGAGATCGCCGCAATGGATAACGGCCGTGGCGCCTTTTTCCTTTGCTTCGCGCACCGCCAGCGCGAGCTGGTCGGCGCGGTCGTGGCTGTCCGAGACGATGCAGATTTTCATGCGCTGATTCTAATGCATCGGGCACAACACCGGTAGGGAACTGGGCGGATGAACCCGCTTCATCCTTCACCGGTTCTTGCCCTGCTGCCAGTAAATATCTCCGCCACCGGCATGCCGGTTCAGCACGCGCGCGAGCACGAACAGCAGGTCCGACAGGCGATTCATATATTGCAGCAGCGGCGGCGCCAGCGGGTCGGTTTTGGCGAGCGCGACGAGCGTGCGCTCGGCGCGCCGCGCGACCGTGCGCGCGACGTGAGCGAGGCCGGCTGCGCGCGAGCCGCCCGGCAGAATGAAGTCCTTGAGCGCCGGCAGTTTGGCGTTGAACGCATCGAGCGCGTTTTCGAGCCGCTGGCTGTGCGCCTCGCCCATAAGGGTGTGGCCGGGAACGCTCAATTCGCCGCCGAGGTCGAACAGATCGTGCTGCACGTCGCTGAGGCAAGCGCGCGCTTCTGCGGGAAGATCTTCACACAGCAGCAGGCCGATTACGCTGTTCAGTTCATCGACCGTGCCGATCGCTTCTACGCGCGGTGCGTCTTTCGCTACGCGCGAGCCGTCGGCCAGTCCGGTAGTGCCATCATCGCCGGTGCGCGTATAGATTTTGGTGAGGCGGTTGGCCATCGTGATGTGCTCCAGTAAGCGGCAGATTACAGGGATTGTGTCAAGCGCTCAACCGGCCGCGAGCCACTTGCGCGTCGATACGAAATTCTATTCGGGAATGCGAAGAAATGATTTACCGCGCACGAATCCCATGATTTAATCACGACTTTTCGAAGGTTTTCGGGCAGGGGAGATTACGGGTGGCTGGCAACAAGCCGTACGCTGGATTGATCGTTTCCGGATTGATTTCGGGCGCTCTTTATCTGGCGCTGTATCTGTTCCATCACGAAATCATGGCGGTATTCACGCGCACTGACGGCTGGTACCCGGCGTTGCCGGTGATTACCGCTTTCGCGTTTTCCTTTACGCACGGCGCGTTCACCGGTTACTTTTGGGAAGTGCTGGGCATCACCGCCAGACGCAGGGGTTAGTTCACGATGGAACAGATTGCCGTCAACTTCATCGATCTCACTACTGCCAACGTATTGTCGCTGTTCGTGATCGGGTTCGTCGGCGGGCTGGTGAGCGGATTCATCGGCTCCGGTGGCGCGTTCGTGCTGACGCCGGCCATGATGAGCATGGGCGTTGCCGGCGTGGTTGCGGTGGCGAGCAACATCTGCCACAAGTTTCCGAAAGCGCTGGTTGGCGCCTACAAGCGCTACCGTTTCGGTCACGTCGACATCAAGCTCGGCCTGGTGATGGCGGCTACCGCTTCCATCGGAGTATGGGTCGGCGCCGACATCCAGCAGCACATCAAATTCAACTACGGGGAGGCCGGCTCCAATCTCTACGTCAGCCTTTCCTTCGTCATTGTGCTGGCGATTGTGGGTTCCTATGTTCTGCGCGACGCGATCAGGGTCTACCGCGCCGGCGACATGCACGCCGAAGACCGGACCTCGCGCCTTGCGGCGTGGGTGCAGTCGGTCGAGATACCGGGCACCATGGTCCATTTCAAGACCGCCAACGTGCGCGTATCGGTGCTTTTCACGATCCCGCTCGGTTTTGCGACCGGCATGTTGGCTGCCACTATCGCTGTCGGCGGTTTTATCGGCGTGCCGGGCATGATGTACGTGCTTGGCGCGCCGGCCTTGGTGGCGAGCGCGACCGAACTCGTGATCGCATTCGTAATGGGCCTGGGCGGCAGCATCAAGTACGCGCTGCATGGCCTGATCGACATCCGGCTCACGCTGATCCTGCTTGCCGGCTCGCTGTTCGGCATCCAGCTCGGCGCGATCGGCACTACCATCGTCAAGCCTTATCTGATCAAGGTCGTGATGGCGGCGATCATGCTGATCGTAGCCGTGAGCCGCGCGCTGGTGGTTCCGGTTTATCTTACCGAGCTTGGGAAATTGGGCCTCGCACCGGATACGCTGGCGGTGCTCAAACACGCGAGCTTCGCTTTTCTTGTGCTGGCGTTGTGCACCGGCGGCATCATCATCAGCGGCGCGATGCTGCACGGCTATCGCCGCACCGGGCGCGCGCTCGAAGAACAGCCGGAAGCAGTCGCTGAGTAAGAGCGCCTAACATAATGAAACACGTGTGCGTTGCGGTCCAGAATTGGTGCTGGCGAGGCGCTCGATGATGCCAATATCCAGAATATTGGCAAGTCGAGCAACGATGATAGCGCCGATTCTGGCCGCAACCCCGAACAACATTAGAACCAACCACCTACGAATAATGGGGCTGGCACGAGTTTTGGCCCATGGCATTGTCGAAAGCCCCTTGCTTAGAATGACTAAGCGGCAGGCCTTTCTTCGCGCCCTGAGCCAAAATCGTGCCAGCGCATCACGCGTTTCATTATGTTAGGCGCTCTAAGGCTGCGGAGGCCTACACTGCGATGCGCGGCGCCCCGTTGGGCAGTGTGGCGTGGCACTCCCGGAAGATGCGCGCCGTGCAGCGGCGGCAGATGTCGGAGTCGAGCTTGCGATAGATCGCGCTCACCGCGCGCGTCTTTACCGGGAACATGTTTTCCGCGCCGATTTCCGCGGCGTATCCGGCGCGCTGCAGGATCCGCAGTACCTCGTCTTTCATGCGGTAGAAATACAGGCCTCCGCCGAGATGCCGCCGCCGGCGGGCTTCGTTGAGCAGCATGCCGCCGCCGGCCATGTCGACGAAATTGATTCCACTCGCGACGATCAGCACGTGCTTCTGCCGCGGATTGTTCTCGTCGATTTCCTGCAGGTGACGCTGCACGTGATCGACGGCGCCGAAGAACAGCGAGCCGTTGATCCTCACCATCTTGAGCTGGGGGCAGTCGGGCAATCCGCTGTCCGCGGTGAAGTGGTAGCTGCCCTCTTCGGGGTCCGGTTTCACGTCGAGCACCAGCGGCTGTGAGGTGCGCGAAAGATAAATCAGCAGCGACAGGATGACGCCGGCGTAGATCGCGAATTCGAGTTGGGTGAACAGCGCGGCGAAGAACGTCGTCAGCAGCACCGCTGTTTCACGGCGGCTGGTGCGCAGAATTTCGCGGATGTGATGCAGGTCGATGAGGCCCCAGGCGACGATGAACAAAACCGCCGCCATCACTGCATGCGGCAGGTAGGCGGCCAGCGGCGCAACCAGCGCGATTATCGGCACCAGCAGCACGGCCGCCGCCACTGCCGACAGCGGCGTTTTCGCGCCTGTCTCGTAATTGACGCCGCTGCGGTTGAACGAGCCGCTGCTCGCATAGGACGAGAAAAAGCTGCCGACGAGGTTGGACAGACCCTGTCCGATGAACTCCTGGTTGCCGTCGATACGCTGACCGCTCTTCACCGCGATGGCGCGCGCGATCGACACCGCTTCGGTGAGCCCGAGTATGGTCACGGCGAGCGCGATCGGCAGCGTCTTGCGGATTGCGTCAAATGAAAGATCGGGCGCCGACAGCGCGGGCAGCGCCTGCGGCAGCGCGCCGAGGGCGGTGATGCCGGTCTGATCCACGCCGAAATAGACGTTGAGCGCGGCAGCGAACGCGCTGCCTGCCAGGATCGCGACGATCATGTAAGGAAATCTGGGCCAGCCGCGGCGCACCACGATCGCGCTGAGCAGTGTGACCGCACCGACCGCAGTGACGAATGGATTGACATGGTCGAGATGCAGGACAAACTGCTCGAAGGTTTCGAGAAATGACGAGCCGCGCTCGATTTCAGCCCCGAAAAAATTCGGCATCTGCGACGAGAATATCAGGAATGCCGCGCCGGCGGTGAAGCCGATGATCACGGTGTGCGAGATGAAGTTGACCAGCGCGCCCATGCGCGCAAGCCCCATCGCGAGCTGCAACAAGCCGGTCAGCAGCGTCAGCGTCAGTACCAGCCGTATGTATTCCGTGCTGCCGGGTTCGGCCAGAGCGCTCATGCTGGCAAATACGACGATCGAGATCGCGTTGGTCGGCCCGGAAATCAGGTGCCACGACGAGCCGAACAGCGCGGCGATTACGGCGGGCACCATCGCCGCGTAAAGCCCGTATTCCGGCGGCATGCCGGCAAGCGTGGCAAACGCCACGCCCTGCGGCAGCACGACGATGGCGCCAATCAGGCCGGCGATGAGATCGGCGCGCAGCGTGTCGCGGGTCACGAGCCGGCGCCAGCGCAGGAAGGGGAGGTAGCGGTCGAATTGCGCGGCGGCGCGTATGCCGGATAGGGAGTGCACGAATTGCTTATTGGATGGTGAGGCTGGATTATCTGGCAACGCCGGTGCTGGCGCAACGAGGTGGCGCGCCACCGGGACTTTTTCGGTATAATCGGCGTGTTTTTTTGCGACTTCAGGGAAGATAAAACCGATGAAAGTGCGTAACATGATCATGGCGGGGGCAGCCGCGCTGATGTTTGCCGCATCGGCTTCGGTGCTGGCCGCAGGCGATGCCGCCGCCGGCGCGCAAAAAACCGCGATGTGTCAGGGCTGCCACGGCATTCCGGGCTACAAGGCTTCCTTTCCGTCGGTATACAGCGTGCCCAAACTTGGCGGGCAGCATGCCGCCTATATGGTCAAGGCATTGCAGGCTTACAAATCGGGCGAGCGCAGCCACCCCACGATGCGGGCAATCGCTGCCGGCCTGAGTGACGCGGACATGGCGGATCTGGCGGCCTACTATGCCACTGAGAACGCGAAGTCCGCGAGCAAATAGGGCGACGACCATGAAAAAAATTCTGCTAATCACAACTGCAATGGTCTTCAGTGCGGCCGCTTATGCGGGCGATCCGACCGCGGGCAAGGAGAAGTCGAAAGCGTGCGCGGCGTGCCACGGCGACAACGGCATCAGCCAGACTGCGGATTTTCCCATGCTCGCGGGCCAGTACAACGACTATTTGGTGCATACCCTGAAGGACTACCAGTCCGGGGCGCGCAAGAACCCGATCATGGCGGGCCAGGTCGCCAACCTCAAACCCGCGGATATCGCAGATATTGCGGCGTTCTACTCCGCGCAGCGGGGGCTCGCGACGAAGTACTGAGCCGCGCCGAACAACACCCGAATCAATAGTGATTGGCAATTTGCAATTGGCAATTAGCAAGACGCCATGCAAAAGCGTATGCCGTACTGCCTTTACCAATTGCTAATCCCTGATCGCTAATTGCGCCTTGGATTTGGGCGAGTACTCGCACAAATCCCGGATCAAACAATCCGGGCATTCAGGGTTGCGCGCTTTGCATACATAGCGTCCGTGCAGTATCAGCCAGTGGTGTGCATGCTGCCTGAATTCTTCGGGCACGAATTTGAGCAGCTTTCCCTCGACCGCGACCACGTCTTTTCCGGGTGCGATGCCGGTGCGGTTGGCGACGCGAAATATATGAGTGTCGACCGCGATCGTCGGCTGCCCAAACGCGACGTTGAGTATCACATTGGCGGTTTTGCGGCCGACCCCCGGCAGTTGTTCCAGTTCCTCGCGCGTCTTCGGCACTATCCCGCCATGCTGCTCGAGCAGCAGCCTGCAGGTGGCGAGTATATTTCTGGCCTTGGTGTGGTAAAGACCGATGCGCTTGATGCGGCGCTCGAGGCCGGCGGTGCCAAGCCCTAGTATCGCCTTCGGTGTACTGGCAACCTTGAATAACTCGCGGGTCGCGAGATTGACGCTTTTATCGGTGGCCTGCGCTGACAGTACGACTGCGACCAGCAGTTCGAACGGCGAGCGATATACGAGCTCGCTCGCCGGCTCCGGGTTCGCCGTCCGCAGGCGGTCGAATATGGCATGTCGTTTGTCCGGGTTCATGATTTGCGCCGCGCGAGTCTCAGTTTTGCCCGTTCGATGGCGCGCTGCACCGTTTGCGGATCGACCTTTGCCTCTGTTGCAACGGCGGCGCGCGCTGCGCCGCGCTGTTCCCGTCGCAGGCGGGCCTGGCGCAGATCGAAGCGCCCGCGCGCATGATCGGCGGCGAGCCGGCGTTCGGTGTGTGTCGGCTGCGCCCCGGTTTCGACCATGCTGATGCAGTCGACCGGGCACGGCGGCAGGCATAGTTCGCAGCCGGTACAATCGCGCGCAATCACGGTGTGCATCAGCTTGGGAGCGCCTACGATTGCATCGACCGGGCACGCCTGGATGCAGAGCGTGCAGCCGATACAAAGCATTTCGTCGATTACGGCGCCGGCCGGCGGCCTAGTAATGCCGAAACGAGGATCGACCGGCTTGGCGGCGACTCCGAGCAGCGCGGCCAACTCGCTCGCGCCGTCATCGCCGCCGGGCGGGCATTGGTTGATGTCCGCGCACCCCGCAGCGAGTGCTTCGGCGTACGGGCGGCAGCCTGGATAGCCGCATAGCCGGCATTGCGTCTGCGGCAGCAGTGCGTCGATACGCGCGATCAGGCCGGGGTCGGCTGAATCGGTTTTCACGGCAGGCGCGGCGGTGCATGGGTCATGTTCGCATTTTACCGTCGGCCGGGCGGTGCCGTCCGGGTTTGACCCGGGGCATCGCGCATGATAGAACTTGCCTCTGCCAGATCGGCAGATTGAGGAAATCGAACCGTGGAAAAAAGAGTCGAGCAGATAGCGCAGATCGCCGCGATTACATTGCTGGTCATGGGCTGCCTGCTGGTGCTGCAGCCTTTTGTGACGGCACTTTTGTTCGCTGCGATCGTGTGCTTTTCAACCTGGCCCGTCTATCAGCATGTCGAACGCGTGATGAAGGGGCGGCGCTGGCTTGCCGCGCTGGTCATGACGCTGCTGCTCATATTGGTCATGGTGCTGCCGCTTGCGCTGCTCGTGCTTACCCTGGCCGATTCGGTCGCCCCAGCAATCAGCTGGATACGCGATACTTTTTCCCACGGGCTGCCCACGCCGCCCGATTGGGTCCAAAGCATCCCGCTCATAGGCGACAGCATCGATGCCGCGTGGCGCGAGATGGCTGCAAGCAAGGCAAAACTTGCCGAAGCGCTGAAGAATTTGGTGCAACCGGTGCAGCAGGGATTGCTCAAGACCGGACTCGTACTCGGGGAAGGCGTGATCCAATTGAGTTTCGCCGCCTTTATCGGTTACTTCTTTTATCGCGACGGCGCCGCGATCGTCGAGGCCGCGCGGGCGCTGACCGACCGTGTCGCCGGTCATTTGACGCCCGAGCTGTTTCGGGTCGTCGGCGGCACCATCCGGGGCGTGGTCTACGGCCTGGTGGGCACCGCGATTGCGCAAGGCGTGGTGGCGGCGATTGGTTTTTATATCGCCGGCGTGCCCGGCGCGTTGTTGCTCGGGTTTCTGACGTTTTTGCTGTCGATGGTGCCGGTCGGGCCACCGCTGGTGTGGGGCGCGGCTGCGGCGTGGCTTTACTTTTCCCAGGGATCGGTCGGCTGGGCGATCTTCATGGTGCTTTACGGAGTCCTCGTGATCGCCAGCGTCGACAACGTGCTCAAGCCAATCTTGATCAGCCGCGGCAGCAGCCTGCCGTTCGCGCTGGTTTTTCTCGGCGTGTTCGGCGGTGTGGTCGCCTTCGGCTTCCTCGGCATTTTCCTGGGTCCGACGTTGCTTGCAGTCGGCTTCGGGCTGGTGACCTATTGGGCGCGCAAGGTGAATTCGTCGACACCGCCCGCTACGGCGCCGCGCTGACCGGAACCGTGCAGTGAAATCGCGTTAACGCGCTCGGATCGGCTGCCAGCGGCCGTCGATCAACCCTTGCATCGGCTGGAAGTTGACCTTGTAAGCCATTTTGCGGCTCTGCGCAATCCAGTATCCGAGATACAGATACGGCAGGTCGAATTTCACGCAAGCGTCGATCTGCCACAGGATGTTGAAAGTGCCGAAGCTGGCCGCCTTGATCTCGGGATCGAAGAACGTATAGACGGACGACATGCCGTCCTGCAGTTTGTCGTAAATGCTTACCATGCGCAGCACGCCGTGCTCGCGAAATTCCATCAGCCGCGAGTCGACGTTGCTTTGCAACAGGAAATGGCGGTACTGTTCGCGGCTGTCCTGGTCCATGCCGCCTCCCGCATGGCGCGTCGACTGGTAACGCAGGTACAGCGCGTAATGTTCGGGGTTGTACTTGAGATCCAGCACCTCGGCCGTGAGCGCCGCATGTTTTTTCCAGATGCGGCGCTGCGTGCGGCTGGGACGAAATTCTTCGGCGACGATGCGCACCGGCACGCAGGCGCGGCAGTGATCGCAATACGGCCGGTACGTAAACGCGCCGCTGCGGCGGAATCCCGCTTTGACGAGTTCGCCGTAGACCGGGCTGTCGATCAGGTGGCTCGGGGTCGCAACCTGCGAGCGCGCAAGCCGGTCCGGCAGATAGCTGCACGGATAGGGTGCGGTCGCATAGAACTGCAGAACCGACAGCGGGAAATCATTGAGCAAGGTCATCGTCGAGCGTCCAGCGGTCGTTGGCGTCGGGATAGTTTACCAATTCCGCGAGTTTGCGCATGAATTCGGTGCGTGGGATTTCGCGTGCGCCGAGTGTAGCCAGGTGCCGGGTGTATACTTGGCAGTCGATCATGCCGAAATCCCACCGCTCAAGCTGGCGCACAAGATGCACCAGCGCGATTTTTGACACGTTGGCGGCGCGCGTGAACATCGATTCGCCGTAAAACATGCGACCGAGCGCGATGCCGTAAAGCCCGCCTGCCAGTTCGCCGTCGATCCATGTTTCGACGGAATGTGCGATGCCTTGTTCGTGCAGCGCGCAATAGGCAGCGACCATCTCGTCGGTGATCCAGGTGCCGTCCTGGTCCGGGCGCGGCCCGGCGCACGCCCGCATCACCGCCTGAAAGTCCGTGTCGGCGCGTATTTCATAGCCGCCGTTGCGCAGCGTCTTGCTGAGCGAGCGCGATATCCTCAATTCCGACGGGAACAGCACCAGGCGCGGATCCGGACTCCACCACAGGACAGGCTGGCCCGGGTTGAACCACGGAAAAACGCCGAGTCGGTAGGCTGTGGTCAGGCGCGCGGGCGACAGTTCGCCACCCGCCGCCAGCAGGCCATTGGGTTCCGTCAACGCCGTGGTCACGGGAGGAAACGGGTCGCCGGGGCGCAGCCACTGGATCATGCGGCGTATTCTACGGGTGCCGCAGGGTCGCGGCCATTTCCCTGAATTACCCATGCGAACGTATTTGATTTAGGTCAAATCGGCTTGCGGCCGCCGCCCCTAACATTCACGACCAAACCGCTTATGGATTCCGGAATTCAAACAAGTCCAACCCCGGCCGCGGCGGGCGCGCGGGCCGAGTGCTTTCACTGCGGCCTGCCGATGCCGCCAGGCGTTCACCTGACAGTCAGCATCGATGGAATACCGCGCGGAATGTGCTGCGCCGGTTGCCAAACGGTCGCTCAAACAATCATCGAGCACGGCCTGACTTCCTATTATCAGCATCGCAGCGCGCTGCCTGCACGCGGGGAGCCGGTGCCGCAGCTGGTGCGGGATTTTGCCGCTTACGACGTTCCGGAAGTCGAGCGCGGGCTCACCCGCCACGCCGGCGGACACATTCGTGAGGCGGCATTGATGCTCGAACGCATCACCTGCGCGGCGTGCGTTTGGTTGATCGAGCAGCGCATCGGCCGCATGCCGGGAGTGCTTGGCATCGACATCAATTATTCGAGCCACCGCGCAAACGTGCGCTGGGATGCGCGTCGCACGGGGCTCGCCGCGATACTCGCGGCAGTCGCGGCACTCGGCTATCGCGCACATCCTTACGACAGCGCACGCGCCGAGCAGGCGCGGCACACTGAGCGCGACCGCGCGCTGCGGCGGCTGTTCGTGGCCGGTTTCGGCATGATGCAGGTGATGATGTACCTGGTGCCGGTGTACCTGACCCACGGTGAGATGACGTCCGATGTCGAGCAATTGATGCGTATCGCGAGCCTGATCCTCACGCTTCCGGTCGTGATTTATTCGGCGGCACCGTTTTTTGCCGGCGCCTGGCGCGGCATACGATCGCGCCAGCTCGGCATGGACGTGCCGGTCGCGATAGGCATCGGCGCGGCATTTGCGGCAAGCGCGGCGGCAACCCTCAGCGGTGGCGGGCAGGTCTATTTCGATTCGGTCACCATGTTTGTTTTCCTGTTGCTGGCGGCCCGTTATTTCGAAATGACGGCGCGCGCCCGCGCGGCCATGACGCAGGAGCAACTCGCGCAGCAGGTGCCTGCCGTGGCCGAGCGTTTTGTCGCGTGGCCCAGGTCGGATATTGCTGAAATGGTGGCGGCAAGCCGCCTGCGCGTGGGCGATCATTTGCACATGCGCCCGGGCGCTACGGTGCCGGCGGACGGCGTAGTAGTCGATGGCGCGAGCGAGGTCGATGAACGCCTTTTGACCGGTGAATCATGGCCGCGGATCAAGCGGGCAGGCGACAGTCTGACCGGTGGTTCCATCAACGTCGGCAATCCGCTGGTGATGCGCGTTACGCGCGTCGGCGCCGACACGATGCTGGCAGGAATATTGCGGTTGCTCGATCGCGCAGCAGGGGAGAAGCCGCGTCTCGCCCGCTACGCCGACCGTGTAGCAGGACATTTCGTGCTGGCCCTTCTGGTTGTAGCGGCGGTCACTGCGGCGGTTTGGTACCAACTCGACGCCGGTCGCGCATTGTGGGTGACCGTAGCGGTGCTGGTGGTCAGCTGCCCTTGCGCGTTGTCGCTAGCCACGCCGACGGCGTTGGCGGTGGCGACCGGGGCGTTACATGAACACGGAGTTCTGGTTACGCGTGGTGATGCGCTTGAAAATCTGGCGCGCGCCACGCACGTAGTATTCGACAAGACCGGCACGCTGACGACCGGCTCGATGCGGTTGCTGGAGGTGATTCCGCTCGCCGTAAATAGGGGCACGCGCAGTCGTGATGAGTCCCTTGCGCTTGCCGCCCGAATCGAAGCGGGCTCCGAACATCCGATTGCCCGCGCGATCATCGCGGCAACCGGTGCCGGTGCGCGGGGCCGCTGCAGTGAAGTTGATTTTGTCGCTGGCAGCGGCATCGAAGCGGTGGTTGACGGCGCGCGCCTGCGGTTAGGGGCGCCTCAATTTGTCGCGATGCTGAGCGGGCGGCCGCTGCCGCGTGAGCTCGCGTCGATCAAGGACGATGTGACCGTGGTTGGCCTGGGCGATGAGCGTGGGTGGATCGCTTTGTTGACATTTTCCGACCCGCTGCGAGTCCATGCGCGTAGCGTGGTGCGCGACCTCATCCACATGGGAAAACAGGTGCATTTGCTGTCGGGTGACCGCCCGGAGATCGTGCGGCACGTGGCGGCGTCGCTCGGTATCACCACGGCTTGCGGCGGCGTTACCCCGCAGGACAAGTTCGATTACGTGCGGCAGCTGCAATGTGACGGCGCCGTTGTCGCCATGGTGGGCGACGGCGTTAATGATGCGGCCGGGCTTGCCGCGGCGGACGTGTCGATCGCGATGGGTGGCGGCGCTGATATTGCGTGCAGCAACGGCGACCTGATCCTGCTGTCAAATCGACTCGATACGTTGCTCGCGGCGGTGCGTGCTGCCCGCGCGACAATGCGCACTGTCCGCGAGAACCTGGCGTGGGCATTTGCCTACAATCTGGTGGCGATTCCGCTGGCCGCTTGCGGTTATGTGACGCCGCTCGTTGCCGGCGTCGGCATGGCCGCGAGTTCGGCGCTGGTCGTCGCCAACGCGCTGCGTTTGTCGCGTTATGCGCCGCGGCGGACGATCTCCGTTGCGCCGGCCACGGCGGCCGCGGTAAATTAGGCCGTGGATATCGTTTATCTATTGATACCGCTGAGCCTGGTGCTGGTATTTCTGATCGGCGCGGTATTCTGGTGGGCGGTCCGGCGCGGCCAGTTCGACGACCTCGAAGGGCCGGGGCACCGTATTCTGATGGATGACGATGGGGAACCCGCGAAACTCAGGCAGCGCATTGTCAGCAGCGAAGAAGCGCGGGAACGGCGCCCCGCGGACTAACCGTTCGCGCGCAGGCGGACGGGGTCCAGAATGGCGATTTGCCGCCCGTTGACTGCAATCGCACCGGACTCGATGAGATCATGCAGCATGCGCGAGAAATACTCCGGCGTCAGGCTTAAGCGCGATGCGATGATGCTTTTTTTGGCCGGCAGCGTAATCGGGCGCTGCCGCCCTCCGTTGGAGGAGGCGACTTGCAACAGATAATCGATGACGCGCTGCCGGCCCGAGTGCAGGGCAAAAGCTTCGATATCTCCAGTCGACGCATAGAGCTGTTGGCTCAGCGCCGTGGCCAGTTGCAGGCCTAACGCGGCATCGTCGGCACCGCAGTTCAGCAATACTTCACGCGGGATCAGCACCAGCGTGCTGTCGGCAAGAATTTCGGCCGTTTGTATTTCCGGGATGCCGAGCACTGCCGCCGCAAGCCCGACATATTGGCCCGGGCCGATCAATTCGACCACTTTGACGGCGTCCGCCGTACCGACGCTGAGCATGATGTGCCCGCCAGTCACCATGTAGAGACCGGGGCAGCGCTCGCCGCGGCGGTAAAGGTATTTGCCGCGCGGCATCGAGAGCGTTGTTGCTCCCGCCGCAAGGCGCGCTAATGTCGCTGGTGCAAGTGTCCGGAACAACCCTATGCGCCTGATGGTCGTTGCGAGTGTTCGCTGCTTTTTAGCCATAGGAGGGGCGGATCTGCAGGTTATGGGCCAGCCTTGCGCACACTGCAGCCGCGCTTTTTGCTGGGTCACTTTCCGAATTTACCGTGATCGCGTAGGCGAGTTCGCCGGCGGACAGCGGCTCGTGACTTGCAATTTGCTCCTCAAGCACGGCGAGCGTTGCTTCCGAAGCATCTCTATTTTGTGCAGCGCGGGTGACGATGCGCGTGCGCATTACTTCGTGCGGGACAGAGACATCCAAGATCGAAAACGGCACTCCGAGTTCGCGTGCCATGGCCAGGAACGCGGCGCGTTGATTACGCCTGAGGAACGTGGCGTCGACTATCACCGGGAAGCCGGCCCCTGCGATGCTGCACGCGTGCCTGGACAGTTGCGCGTACGTGCGCCTGGTCGCGTCTGCGGTGTAGATTCCCGCGCCGCTCGCGGCGCCCGTATTCGCGAGTGCACCCAGTCCGTGCGAGCGCTTGCGCTCGACATCCGAACGTACGCGCACGGCGCCAAGCTCCTGAACAAGCAGTTTTGCCACCGTGGTCTTACCTGAGCCCGACGTTCCGTGCGTGATAACGACAGCGCCGCGCCGGGCGCCGGCGCACGAAACCGCGAAGGCAATGTAGCGGTGGTAGGCCTCCCGCGCCTGTTCGGCCTGCGCCCGCGTGACGCCGTTCCCGCAGGCGCGTATCAGGATTACTTTTGCGCGTATCAAGGCGCGGTAAACCAGATAATACGGCAGCATTGCGACACCGTCATAGTCGCCGCTGAGCTCAAGATAGGAGTTCAGAAATACGCAAGCAAGATCGCGGCGGCCGTGGACTTCGAGGTCCATGGCAAGAAAGGCGACTTCACTGATTGTGTCTATCCAGCGCAACGCCGGGCTGAACTCAACGCAGTCAAACGGAGTGGCTGTGCCGCCGATCAACGCGACATTGCCGAGATGAAGATCACCGTGGCATTCGCGCACAAAACCCGCTGCGAGCCGTTCCCCCGCCAGCCGGGCCACGCGACGATGCTCGCGCAAGGTCCATTCGCGCAGCCTTGCAAGTTCCCCAATATCCTGCGGTGCATCGAGCAGCGGCAGCATTTGCGCGAAATTATCCAGCGCCGGCGCCAGGACGGATTTCGTCGCATCCAATGCCGGCGTGGCCATGGCTCCAGGAGCGGCGGCATGGAATTCGGCGATTTTGCATGCCAGCGCCGCCATCGTCGACGCGCTGACTGCGCCGTGCGCGAGCGCAACATCGAGCAACGCGGACTGCACAAACCGGCGCATTTTCACTGCATATTCAATTACGTGACTGTTGCCGCCGAACCGCGGCGCAGCGTAACCACCAGTGATTGCCACCGTGCCGAGGTAGAGGTCGGGTGCCAGCCGATGGTTCAAGCGCAGTTCTTCCTCGCAGTAATACCGACGCGCGGCGAGCGAGGTGAAATCGAGAAATCCGAGATTGACCGGCTTCTTGATCTTGTAGGCGTAGTCCCCGGCCAGCAAAATCCACGAAATATGCGTTTCGAGCAGGTCGACACGCGATACGGGATGCGGATAGCACGCCGGATCGCGGAGCGCGTTGATCATGCGCTCAATGTCATTACCCATCTTGATCGGCAGATCGTACGGGGTGTCCATGAAAGCGGTTCAGTATTTCTCCACCCTGTCAAGTAAACCGCAGATTGGCAATCGGGGATTTGATTTGGATCAATCGGATGGCGGACGGCCGGCCATTTCGGATAATTTGATTTACATCAAAAGCGCATCGGCGCCGATCCCTTACCATGCGCCCAGCGCGATTTGAGGGAGCGGCATCGATGGTCGACCAGACTACGTATAACTACAGGGTGGTGCGGCAGTTTTCGATCATGACGGTGGTATGGGGCGTGGTCGGCATGCTGGTTGGGGTAATCATTGCTGCGCAGCTGATCTGGCCCGAACTCAATTTCACGCCGTGGCTGTCCTACGGCCGGTTGCGGCCGTTGCACACCAACGCCGTTATTTTTGCGTTTGGCGGCTGCGCGCTGTTTGCGACTTCGTATTATGTCGTGCAGCGAACCTGTCACGCGCGGCTGTTTAGCGATGCGCTTGCCGCGTTCACCTTCTGGGGCTGGCAGGCGGTCATCGTGCTGGCCGCGATTACGCTTCCGCTTGGGTTCACCAGCGGCAAGGAATATGCCGAACTTGAATGGCCCATCGACGTGCTGATTACGCTGGTTTGGGTTGCCTATGCCGTCGTGTTCTTCGGCACCATAGCCCGGCGCCGCATCAAGCACATTTACGTCGCAAACTGGTTTTTCGGCTCGTTTATTCTTACCGTTGCGCTGCTGCACGTGGTCAACAGCGCCGTGGTCCCGGTCACATTCTGGAAGTCGTACTCGGTTTACGCCGGTGTGCAGGACGCGATGGTGCAGTGGTGGTACGGCCACAACGCGGTCGGGTTCTTCCTGACCGCCGGTTTCCTCGGCATCATGTATTACTTCATACCGAAACAGGCCGGCCGCCCCGTCTACTCATACCGGCTGTCCGTGGTGCACTTCTGGGCGCTGATTTTCACCTATATGTGGGCGGGGCCGCATCACCTGCATTACACCGCGCTGCCGGACTGGGCGCAGAGCCTCGGGATGCTGTTTTCGCTGATACTGCTCGCGCCGTCGTGGGGCGGCATGATCAACGGCATCATGACCATGTCAGGAGCGTGGCACAAACTGCGTACCGACCCTATCCTCAAGTTTCTGGTGACGTCGCTGTCATTCTACGGGATGTCGACGTTCGAGGGGCCGATGATGTCGATCAAGACCGTCAATGCGCTGTCGCATTACACCGACTGGACCATCGGGCACGTGCATTCGGGGGCGCTCGGCTGGGTGGCGATGGTATCGATTGGCGCGTTGTATTACCTGATACCGCGGTTATTCGGGCGCAGCGAAATGCACAGCATGAAACTTGTCACGCTGCATTTCTGGGTCGCAACCATCGGCGTCGTGCTGTACATCGCGGCGATGTGGATCGCCGGCGTGATGCAGGGCTTGATGTGGCGCGCGGTGAACGCCGACGGCACGCTGACTTACAGCTTCGCCGAAGCGGTCAAAGCGACGTACCCGTATTACATGGTGCGCCTCGGCGGCGGCGTGCTGTTCCTGGCCGGCATGCTGATCATGGCGTGGAACGTCTGGAAAACTGCTGCCGGGCAGCGCGCAGTCGACGACGCGAAGATTCCCGCAGTCGCCATGGCCCCCGCCTGAAGCCGGAGCTAGCCTGTGAGCAATCGACACGACATCATCGAACAGAACACGGGGCTGCTGATTGCGTTGATCATCGCCGTAGTGGCGGTGGGCGGGTTGGTCGAAATCGTGCCGCTGTATTTCCAGCGCTCGACCACCGAGCCGGTGGCGGGGCTGAAGCCTTACACCGCTTTGCAGTTGTCGGGGCGCGACATCTATATCCGCGAAGGCTGTAACGTGTGCCATTCGCAGATGATCCGGCCGTTCCGCGCCGAGACCGAACGCTACGGTCATTATTCCGTCGCCGGCGAGTTCGTCTATGACCATCCATTCCTGTGGGGCTCGAAGCGCACCGGCCCCGATCTTGCGCGGGTCGGCGGCCGCTATTCCGACGACTGGCACCGCGTGCATCTGAACAATCCGCGCGATCTGGTGCCCGAGTCCAACATGCCGGCCTATGCATGGCTTGCAAGCACGCCGCTCACCATCGACGACCTGCCGGCCAAAATGCGCGCGCTGCGCCGCGTCGGCGTGCCCTACACCGACGCGGACATCGCCGGTGCGGTCGAGGCCGCCAAGGGCAAGACCGAGCAGGACGCAGTGGTCGCCTATCTGCAGGGGCTCGGTACCGTACTGAGAAACGTGAGGTAGGCGCAATGGATTACAGCCTGTTCAGCAGCGTGATGACGGTGGTGATGATGGTGGTCTTCATCGGCATAGTAGTCTGGGCGTGGAGCGCTAAACGACGCGACTCCTTTGACGTGGCGGCACGCGTGGCGCTTGACGATGATGAGGAGCCCGCAGCAGCAGCAGCGCGCACATCCGGCATCAGGGAACAACCATGAGCGATTTTACGAGCGATTTCTGGGCGGTCTATATCGCGCTGATCACAGTGGTCAGCATTCTTGCCTGTGCGATATTGCTGTACGCATTCACAACCAAGGGGGTGGCGAAAGGCGACCAGACCGATACCACCGGCCATATCTGGGACGAAGACCTGGCTGAATGGAACAACCCGCTGCCGCGCTGGTGGATGTGGATGTTTTATATCACTATCGTGTTCAGTATCGTTTATCTTGCGCTTTACCCGGGACTGGGCAATTATGCCGGCGCATTCAACTGGAGCTCGAAGCAGCAGTACGAAGACGAGCAGAAATACGCCGCAACGCAGTATGGCCCGATTTATGAAAAATACCTGAAGCAGGACATCAAGCTGGTGTCCGCTGATCCGGAAGCGCGGGCGATCGGGCAGCGCCTGTTTCTGACCTATTGTGCCCAGTGCCATGGCTCCGATGCCGGCGGCGCCAAAGGCTTTCCCAACCTGCGTGACAACAATTGGTTGTATGGCGGGGACCCCGAGACTATCAAGGCAAGCATTACCAATGGGCGTAACGGGGTCATGCCGCCAATGGGCGTGGCAATTGGCGGCGACGACGCCGTCAAGGATGTCGCGAACTACGTCATGGGCCTGTCCGGCCGCGAACACGACGTTGAGCGCGCGGCGCGTGGTAAGGTCAAATTCACCGTATGCGCGGCCTGTCACGGTCCCGAGGGCAAAGGCAATCAGGTGTTGGGAGCGCCCAATCTGACCGATAACATATGGGAGTATGGTGGGTCGGAAGCCACCATCATCGAGACCATCCAGAAAGGCCGGGGCACCAATATGGTGGCAGGCGGCGTGAGCATGATGCCCGCCCACAAGGATCTGCTCGACGGGAGCAAGATACACTTGCTGGCAGCCTATGTTTACGGGTTGTCTGCTCAGCCCCAGAAATGATCCGGTGACGGGGGGATTGAGCTCGAGTGCGCGGTCCGGAGCCGCCGCCGCGCCTATCGTGTCTGCGGCCGAGGCCGATCTCTACGAAGTTCGGCGCGAAATTTATCCCCGCGCCGTGCACGGCTGGTTTGCGAACTGGCGTGTTGCGCTGGTGCTTTTCACGCAGATCATTTATTACGGCCTGGCGTGGCTGCCCTGGAACGGACGGCAGGCCGTGCTGTTTGACCTTGCTGCCCGCAAGTTTTATATCTTCGGTCTGGTGTTGTGGCCGCAGGACTTCATTTTCCTGACGATGCTGCTCATCATCTCGGCGTTGTCGCTGTTTCTGTTTACCGCCATCGCCGGCCGTCTGTGGTGCGGTTACGCATGTCCGCAAACGGTTTACACCGAAATGTTCATGTGGGTCGAGCGCAAAATCGAGGGCGATCGCATGGCGCGCATGAAGCTCGACGGGCAGGCTTCAAACCTGCGCAAGATCGGTCTCAAGACCGCCAAGCACGCGGTCTGGGTCGCAATCGCCTTATGGACCGGCTTCACTTTCGTCGGCTACTTCACGCCGATCAAGACGCTGACGTCGGAAGTGATGGACCTGGCGCTCGGGCCGTGGGAGCTCTTCTGGATACTGTTCTACGGCTTTGCGACCTATGGCAACGCCGGCTGGATGCGCGAGCAGGTATGCAAATACATGTGCCCCTATGCGCGCTTCCAGGGCGTGATGTTCGACTCCGACACGCTGGTCATCACTTATGACGAGCGCGTCGGCGAGCCGCGCGGCTCACGCAGCAAGTCCGCGGACTACAAGGCGGCAGGGCTCGGCACCTGCGTCGATTGCGACATTTGCGTGCAGGTGTGCCCGACCGGCATCGATATCCGCAACGGGCTGCAGTACGAATGCATCGGCTGCGCGGCATGCATCGACGGCTGCGACCAGGTGATGGACAAGATGGGCTACCCGCGAGGACTGATCCGGTATACGACCGAGAATGCCGTGCGCGGCAGCTATTCCGACCGCGACATCGCGCGCCACGTGTTGCGCACGCGCACGCTTGTATACAGCGCAATCCTGCTTGCGATAGTGATTGCGTTTTTCGCGCAGCTGTACCTGCGCGTGCCGCTCAAAGTCGACGTGATTCGCGACCGGGCGACGCTCACGCGCGAAACGAACGACGGTCTGCTCGAGAATGTTTACCGCCTGCAGATCATGAATACGACCGAGCAGCCGCGCGAGTTCGTTATCACGGCGAGCGGTATTGAAGGCCTGCGGCTTGTGGCGGCGCAGCCTGTCGTGGTGCCGGCAGCGACCACGCTTATGGTGCCGATCGCATTGCGGATCGATCCGGCCGCCGCAACGCGCGGCTCCCATCCGATACGCTTTCATATCGAGGACCGCGCAGATGCGCGCATCAGAACCGATGAGAAGTCGGTTTTCTACGTGCGCTGAAACAGGGAGGCAACAATGAGCGTATTGACCGACAGTCTGGCAGCAAAACCGTGGTACCGCGAGCCGTGGCCGTGGCTCCTGATGGCGGGCCCATTCGCTGTGGTGGTTGCCGGGTTCGTCACGCTGTGGCTTGCGATCAGGTCGGATGACGGCCTGGTGGCGGACGATTACTACAAGCGCGGCCTCGCGATCAATCAGACGCTGTCGCGCGCGCACCGCGCGGCGCAGCTCAATCTCAGCGCGCGGATCACGTTCGGTGCGGATGTGCGGAGCGTGCGGGTAGCGGTTGCCGGCAATCACGCATTGCCAGACACGCTGCGGTTGCAGCTGGTGCATCCCACACGGTCCGTGGCGGACCAGTCGATATTGCTGCACACGGTGACGCCGGGCGTATACGCCGGCGATCTTATTGCGCTGGTTGCAGGCAGACGGGTAGTCATGCTGGAGGACGTTGCGCGCACGTGGCGGCTGGCGGGTGAGGCATCGAGTGAGGCGCAGGCATCGGTAGTGCTGGTGCCGCAATGAAAGGCGAACTCTAAAGGAGACGATTATGCAACGCGCGATCTGGGTATTGTGGCCGTCGTTCATCGTCGGTGGAATTGCCGAAGGCATATTTTTTACGTTGTTCGATCCGATGGATTTGCATCTGTTCGGCGAACCGCTCAGCTTGAGCCGTACCGCCGTGTACACGGTCGGATTTTTTGCATTCTGGCTGCTCGCGGCAGGTTCGAGCGCGTTCACCTGCTTTCTGCAGCGGCCGGCCGCCGACATAAACAACTTATGCACGCTCAAGCCGACCGAGCGGCCGATCGGCTGCCCCAAACGCGACGCGTCTGAGGGCTACTGTGATTGATTGACTGTTTCGGGCCTGGCCGAATCGCCTTGCCCGCTGGCGGTCGATTCCAACAGTTCGTGGTTCACGACCAACGCGGTGGTCAGCAAAAGCAGCGCGCCGGCTTGATGCGCGACGCCCAGCACAATCGGGACTGCGAGCAGCAGAGCCATGATGCCGAGACCGATCTGCAATGCCAGGACGGCAGGTAGCGCGCCGCACCAAAGGCGCATCCGTGAGGCTAAGGAAATGCGTGTCGAATTCCACCAGAACCAGGGTACCAGCACAACGAGCACCCACGCGATCAGCCGGTGGTCGAATTGTACGGTGGCGAGGTTGCTGAAGAAATTCATATACCACGGCTCGAGCGCCAGAATATCGGGCGGTATCCAGTGGCCGTTCATCAGAGGGAACGTGTTGTAAGCGAGGCCAGCGCGGATTCCGGCGACCAGGCCACCCGACAAAGACATCGCGAAGATGACTGCAGTCAACACCAGCGAGAAACGCCACAGACGGCGGCGCGCCGGATCGCAGGGCGGAATCCGGTGCGGCGCCAGCAGGCGGAGCGCCTGCCACAGCATAGCCGCGTAAATCAGCAACGCGAGTCCGAGGTGCGCGGTCAGCCGGTATTGGCTTACGCGAGGGTCATCCACAAGTCCGCTCTTGACCATGTACCAGCCCATCACGCCCTGCAGCCCGCCCAGTACGAAAATGGCGCCGAGCCGCCATGCCAGCGCACGGTCAACTTGCTTGCGCGCCAGGAAATACAGCAGCGGGATCAGGTAAACCAATCCGATCGCGCGTCCAAGCAGGCGATGCGCGTACTCCCACCAAAAAATGCCCTTGAATTCTTCGAGGCTCATGGCGAAATTGACCTGCCGGAATTCGGGGGTCTGCTGGTATTTCAGGAATACCTCGCGCCAGGCCTGTTCGCTCAGCGGCGGCAGTGTGCCTACGATGGGTTGCCACTCGACGATGGACAATCCGGAATGGGTAAGCCGAGTCACGCCGCCTACCACGACCATTGCGAACAGCATTGTGCAGCACAACAAAAGCCAGCCTGCTATCTGCTGCCGTGATTTCTGGTCCATACGAAGCGGGTGTCGATGAGAGTGGTCAGCGCAGATCCGGCCTTGATTTTAGCCGGATTTTTCAGCGCCGGAGTTTGCATAATCATGCAATTCTGATTTTTTTGAAACCTTGATCTGTATCAAACTTTATATCAGCGCCGTGCGTTAAATTCGCCCGCTAGCGTTGGATGTCCGTATTCCCGCGCGCCTTAGATTGCGACCAAACAGAGAGGACGACATGACCGATACCACGCGAAGCACTGATGCGGTTGCCGACGAAATGGACGAAGGCATTCCGATTATGCAACAGATACTGGACAACCCGTTTCTGCTGCTGTTTTTGGGAATTGCGATGCCGACGGTGCTTTACATCGTATGGGGCGTGATGGAGATCATCACTATCCCTGTCGCGAAATGAGCGCCGCTGCGCCGCAGCCCCGCGGAAGCGCGCGCCGGTAACAGCTTAACCTGGGAGAAAACCCGCCATGAGTGCCCTTCAACCTCCTTCACAACGCGTGTGGTGGAAGCAACCCCTCGATCGGCTCGAAGGATCGTGGATCGTGCTCTCGCTGATCTGGTGCCTGATCATGTTTTTTATGATGCCGTACTGGCATATCTACGGTAAGCAGAACCTCGCCAACGAGGCGTACCGCACCACGCCTGAGGCCTATACCAAGAAAGCGCAGGCGGTGGTCGACCAATACACGGTGCGCAAGGAGACCGCGCAGGAGATTCCGGTCGTGCATCCGCCGGCAGGCAGCGACGTCTACCTAGTAGCGCGCCTCTGGCAGTGGTGGCCGATGGTCGAGCTTGAGCAGGGAAAAAGCTACCGCCTGCATCTGATGTCGATGGACTGGCTGCATGGCTTCTCGCTGCAACCCGAAAACATCAACATCCAGGTGCATCCGGGTTACGACCACGTATTGACGATAACGCCTACCAAGGCCGGCACCTACTCGATCATCTGCAACGAGTACTGCGGTATCAATCATCACGCGATGAGCAGCAAACTCTACGTCGTGAACAAATAAGGGGACGACGATGGCACTCAACAGAATGTATCGGACCTGCCCGAGCACCGGACTGCAATTTCACGAGCCGGCCGAAAAACTGATGCGCTGGAACGCGGTTGCCGCAGTGGTATCGCTGCTGGTGGGCGGCATCCTTGCGCTGCTGGTGTTGCTCACGCGCTGGCCGGCGGTGCACCTGCTTCCCGCCGACTGGTTTTACCTGGTGCTGACCGCGCACGGGCTGGACATGCTCGTGTTCTGGATTATTTTCTTCGAGATCGCGGTAATGTATTTCTGTTCCTCGACGCTGCTGCGCTGCCGCCTGGCCACGCCGAACATGGCGTGGGCCGGATTCTGGCTGATGGTGGCCGGCGCGCTGATGAACAACTACTCGGTGCTGCGCGGCGATTCGAGCGTGATGTTCACATCCTATGCGCCGATGGGCGCCCACCCGACCTTCTACCTTGGACTGATCCTGTTTGCGGTCGGCGCGCTGATCGGCTGTTTTGTGTTCCTCGGCACGCTGGTCATCGCCAAGGGCGAGCACACCTACAACGGGTCACTGCCGCTGGTGACGTTCGGCGCGTTGACTGCGTGCATCATTGCGGTATTCACGATTGCCGCCGGCGCCATCATCCTGATTCCGACCTTGCTGTGGTCGCTTGGCCTGATAAGCCAGATCGACTCGCTGATGTATCGTACGGTGTGGTGGGCTTTTGGGCACTCGTCGCAGCAGGTCAACGTCGCGGCGCACGTCTCGGTGTGGTATGCAGTCGCCGCGATCGTGTTCGGCGCCAAGCCGCTGTCCGAGAAGGTGAGCCGCACCGCGTTCTTTCTCTATATCCTGTTCCTGCAGCTTGCCTCGGCGCACCACCTGCTTGCCGATCCGGGGGTGAGTTCGAGCTGGAAGATTTTCAATACCAGTTACGCGATGTACCTGGCGGTTCTGGCATCGATGGTGCACGGGCTCACGGTGCCCGGCGCGATCGAGGTTGCACAGCGCGAGAAAGGCTACAACAAGGGATTGTTCGAGTGGCTGCGCAAGGCGCCGTGGGGCAACCCGGTATTTTCCGGCATGTTCATGTCGCTGATCGGCTTCGGCTTCCTCGGCGGCATCTCGGGCGTCGTGCTCGGCACCGAGCAGTTGAACCTGATCATGCACAACACGCTGTATGTGCCGGGGCATTTTCACGCCACTGTGGTGATCGGCACCACGCTTGCATTCATGGCGCTGACCTATTTCCTTATCCCGGTGCTGTTCCGGCGCGAACTGATGTTTCCGAAGCTCGCGCAATGGCAGCCCTACCTGTTCGGCATCGGCATGGGCGGGTTCGCGTTGTTCATGATGGGCGCAGGCACGCTGGGAGTGCCGCGTCGTCATTGGGACATGACCATGGCTGGCAATTTGCTGCCGCACGAGTGGCCGGGCACCGCTTACCTGATGGTCGGGTTGTTCGCGATCTGCGGCCTCGTTGCGATAGTCGGTGGCGTCGCCTACCTGCTGATCACGGTTTGCTCGGTATTCATCGGCAAGAAGATCGAAACACCTGAATACCGCCGCATTCGCGCGATCGAAGGCGTCGCGGCCCCCGCACCGATGCAACCGGTGGCTGTGGCGATTACCAGCCACGGTAGCACCATAGGCGCAGGCGGCATGGTGGCGCCCGGCACGTTCGTGCTGGCGATGGTGCTGCTGGTGTCCTTCGTGCTGTATTACTTCATCAACTGGAAGTATTTGTCGCAGGTCTGGCCGCTGAGCTGAGTGCGGCATGAATCCTGTTCACGTGACGCTACGCGGGAGACCAGAGTGACAGGCGCGGTGAAGATCGTCTTCAACGTGTTCAAGCTCAGGATCGGGATCGTCATCGCGTTTACCGCGCTCGCCGGGATCGCGGTGACGCCCGGCCCGGCGTTGTCGGGATGGCAGGTGTTGGTGCTCGGCCTGGCCGTACTGGTGTCGTCTGCCAGTGCCGGGGCGTTCAACCAGTATTACGAACGCGACCTCGATTGCCGCATGGCGCGCACGCGCCGCCGGCCGTTTGTAACCGGCATGCTAAAAGCGGATCCACGCTGGGTGGCATTGATTGTCGCGATGGTCGCCGGCGCCACGCTGGCCGCGGCGCTGGCGCTTAATCCGTGGGCCGCACTGTACACTTTCCTCGGCGCGTTTTTCTACGCCATTGTTTACACCGTATGGCTGAAGCGGCGCACGTGGCTCAATATCGTGATCGGCGGCCTCGCCGGCAGCTTCGCGGTGCTCGCCGGCGCGGCGGCGGTGACGCCGACGCTTGGCGCGGTGCCGCTGCTGCTCGCACTGGTGCTGTTCCTGTGGACGCCGTCGCATTTCTGGTGCCTCGCCATCGCCTATCGCAAGGATTATGCCGCGGCGGGCGTGCCGATGCTGCCGGTGGTGGTCGGCGATGCACGCGCCGCGCAAATCATCCTTGCCAATACCGTGTTGCTGGTCGCTGCATCGCTTGCGCCCGCCTGGTATGGAATGGGTGCCATTTATGGCGCCGGCGCGCTGGGCGGCGGCGCATATTTCCTGATCAAGAACGTCGCGCTTGTGCGGCAGCCGGACGCGGTCACGGCGATGCGCTGTTTCCACGCGTCTCTTGCGCAACTTTCGATACTATTGATCGCAGCGATGGTTGACGCCGCTATCGCGGCCTGATGGGCGCGATCATGTTGCGGGGTTCATCGTGGGGGCGGGCCGCGTTGCTTGTGGTGCTGGCAATGTTTGCAGCTCGGGCGGCGGCGAGCGACGGTGAAGCCGCGCTTGATCCGGCAGCGGCGGTCAAGATCAGCCAGGATGTAATCGGC
>Ga0315281_10002513_pt1 | contig 27185 bp, 22 predicted proteins | sample YL17G07_0_MG_FD_204540 | JGI IMG/M metagenome (GOLD analysis project Ga0315281, IMG submission 204540) | Sediment microbial communities from Yellowstone Lake, YNP, Wyoming, USA - YL17G07_0 | ecosystem: Environmental > Aquatic > Freshwater > Lake > Sediment | place: USA: Wyoming | collected...
CCGCCGAGCGCGGGAAATATCGCCCCCAATGAGGGCGACCCGGGCGGCCCGGGCGGCCTCCCGGAAACCGGCCAGGAACTCCGTGAGCCAGGCCGCCTCCAGGTTTCCGGGCAGGGCCAGGCCCAGGACGGCGTGAAGGGGCCGTCCCCCCATCGCCGCGATATCGCTCAGGTTGACGTTGAGGGATTTCCGGCCGAGAAGCCGGGGCGAGTGGAGCCTCCGGCGAAAGTCGACGTCCTCGACCAGGAGGTCCTTTGTGATCAGCAGTTTCTTCGGGCCCCGCACGACGGCCGCGTCATCGCCGATACCGAGGATGACGTCGGACCGCCGCCGCGGGGACAAGGCCCGGATCCCGGAGATGATGCGACGTTCGCCGAGGTCCTTCAGCCGCATGACCGGGCCGCCGAGCTATTTCCTTTTCCGGGCGGGTTTCCTGGTGACGGATTTTTCCAGGGCGTGGTGGAGGACTTCCTTGACGTCCTCGACGAAGATGAATTCCATGTCACGGAGGACTTTCTTGGGGATTTCGACCAGGTCCTTCTGGTTGGGCGCCGGCATGATCATTTTCTTGACCCCCGCCCGCTGGGCCGCCAGGACCTTCTCCTTGACGCCGCCCACGGGGAGGACGTTCCCGCGCAGGGTAATCTCGCCCGTCATGGCGACGTCCCAGCGGACCTTGGTGTTCGTGCAGATGGAGATGAAGGCGGTGGCGATGGTCACGCCGGCCGATGGCCCGTCCTTGGGGATCGCGCCTTCCGGGATATGGATGTGAAAATCGTTGAGGTAGAACATCCGGCTGTCGATGCCGAAGTCCGCCGCGTGGGCCCGGGCATAGCTCAGGGCCGCCTGGGCCGACTCTTTCATGACCTCGCCCAGGGACCCGGTCAGGGAGAGGTTCCCCTTGCCCTGCATCTTGGTGGCCTCGACGAACAGGATTTCGCCGCCCGTCGCCGTCCAGGCGACGCCGGTGGCGATGCCGACCTGGTCCTTGTGGAGGAGCTGGTCCTTGAAGATTTTGGGGGGGCCGAGGTACTTTTCGATGCTCTGCGATGTTATGAGCGTCCGCCCCTTCTTGCCCTCGGCCACTTTCCGGACGACCTTGCGGCATACCGAAGCGAACTCGCGTTCGAGGTTCCGGACGCCCGCCTCTCGCGTGTAAAGGGAAATGATCTTCTTGAGCGCGCCGTCCGTGATGCGGATGAGCTTATCGCTCAGGGCGTTCTCGGCGACCTGTTTGGGGATCAGGTGCCGGATCGCGATCTGAAGCTTCTCCTCCTCGGTGTAGCCGGGGAGCTCCAGGACCTCCATCCGGTCCCGGAAGGCCGGCTGGATGGGGTCGAGGAGGTTGGCCGTCGTGATGAACAGGACCTTGGACAGGTCGTAGGGCACGCCGAGATAATGGTCGCGGAACTGGTTATTCTGCTCCGGGTCCAAGACCTCGAGCAGGGCCGATGACGGGTCGCCGCGAAAGTCCGAGCCGATCTTGTCCACCTCGTCCATCATGAAGACGGGGTTGTTGGACCCCGCCCGCCGGATGCCCTGGACGATGCGTCCGGGCATGGCCCCGACATACGTCCGGCGGTGGCCCCGGATCTCCGCCTCGTCGTGGATGCCGCCGAGGGAGATGCGGACGAATTTCCGGCCCAGGGCCCGGGCGATGGACCGCCCCAGCGACGTTTTGCCGACGCCGGGAGGCCCGACGAAGCAAAGGATGGGCCCCTTGATCGTCTTGGAGAGCTTGCGGACGCCCAAGTATTCGAGGATCCTCTCCTTGACCTTCTGAAGCCCGTAGTGGTCGTCGTCGAGGATCTTCTTGGCCTTGTGGAGGTCGAGATTGTCCACGGTCCCCTTGTTCCAGGGCAGGGAGAACATCCAGTCCAGGTAGTTCCGGACGACCGCGGTTTCCGCGGACTCCGGATGCATCTGGGCCAGGCGGCTGATCTGCTTTTCCAGCTCTTCCTTGACCTCGTCGGCGACCTTGATCTTCCGGAGCTTGTCCTGGTAGGCCTTGAGCTCCTCCTGGATCTCGGTGCCCTCGCCGAGCTCCTTCTGGATGGCCTTCATCTGCTGGCGCAGGAAATACTGCTTCTGGAGCTTGTCCATCTCGCCCTTGGCCTCGGTCGAGATCTTGGACTGAACGTCCAGGAGCTCGAGCTCCCGCGTCAGGAACTCATAGACGCGCTTCAGGCGCTGGAGAGGGTCGAGGATCTCCAGGATGTCCTGGGCCTCCTGGACCTTGAGCTCGAGGTTGCTCGCCGTGAGGTCCGCCAGGCGGCCCGGCTCATCGACGTTTGAGGCGATGATGAGGACTTCGGGGGGGACGCTCTTCCCGAGCGAGGTGGCGCGCTCGAGGCCCGACCGGACGTTCCGGATCATGGCCTCGCTCTCCAGGGACTTCTCGACCTTGTCGGGCTCGTTGACGACCGCGACATCGGCGTTGATGAACGGGCCGTCCTCCTCGAAGGACTCGACCCGGGCCCGGACCATGCCTTGGGCCAGGATCCGGACACGGCCGTCCGGGAGCTTGAGCATGCGCATGATCAGGGCGACCGTGCCCGTGTCGTAGACGTCCTCTCGCTTGGGCTCCTCGATCTCGATGTCCTTCTGCGTCAGGAGGAGGATCATGCGGTTCGTCGAGAGCGACTGGTCGATGGCGTTCTTCGATTTCTCCCGCCCCACGAACAGGGGGGCGATCATATACGGGAAGATGACGGTGTCCCGCAGCAGCAGGACGGGGAGCTTGGTCGGGATGTGCAGCTTCTGGCTATGCTCCTCGAGAAGCCCCTCGAAGGGCTCGCCGTTCTTATTGTCCAGTTGGGCCATGAAATTTCTCCATTCCTATCCCGCGTGCTTGCGGCTCTTGATGTCCACGTCGCGCGTCTTTTTCGCCGGTTTCCCGAGGACGATGGTCAGGATCCCGTTTTCCAGGGAGGCGTAAGCCCTGGACGGGTCGACCGCGCAGGGCATCACGACCTCCCGCCGGAAAGCGCCGAACTCGCGTTCCAGCCTGAGGTACCGGGCCCCCCGGTCGTTGACGTCCTCCCGCTTGAAGCCGCCGACCTCCATCCGGCTCGCGTAGAGGAGGATCTTGATGTCCTTCTCGTGGACGCCGGGCAGCTCCATCTCGACGATGATCTCCTGCTCCTTTTCGTAGATGTCCACCGCCGGGAGCGTCAGCTCGCCAAGGCCCGGCAAGGACCTGCGCACGGGCGGGGCGGCATTCTCCGTCCTCCGGACCTCGGTTTCCATCTTCCGGCTGCGGGAAACGGGTTTGATGCGGCGGACCATCGGAGGGGCCGGGACTATTTTTCCTTCATGAGGTTCTCGAGTTCCTGCTTGAACTCGGCGACGTCCTTGAACTCGCGGTAGACGGACGCGAACCTCACCCAGGCGACCTTGTCCAGGGCCTTGAGCCTGTCCATGACGAGCTGGCCGATCTCGGACACGTCGATTTCCTTGTCCGGCCGCTCCTGGAGGAGGGATTCGACCTCCTCGACGATCTCCTCCAGCTGGCTGATCTGGATGGGCCGCTTTTCGCAGGCCTTCATCATGCCCCGGAGGAGTTTCTGGCTGTCAAAGGGCTGGCGCGTGCCGTCCTTCTTGACGACCATGTAGGGGATCTCTTCGATTTTTTCGTAGGTCGTAAAGCGGCGCTTGCAGGACAGGCACTCCCGGCGGCGGCGGATCGACAGGCCTTTTTTGCTCTCCCGGGAGTCGATGACCTTGCTTTCGAGATAGCCGCAATACGGACATCTCATGTCTTCGCGCTCTCTCCCATCTTCTTGATCTGAAAGAGGGATAGCCCCTCTTTGCCTAATATAACATAACCCGCGGCGCATGTCACCAGGACCTGGACGGCGTGCATGACCAGGGTCATACCGACGGCCTTGTCGGCGTTCAGATGGAGGAACAGGACCATGCCGACCTTGCTGAAGTAATCGAATCCTCCGGCCATGCCGGGCGTCGGAATGGAGGCCCCGATCATGGTCATGAATACGTAGGGGACGAGGAGAAAAAACGGGACGCGGACCCCGAAAGCGAACATCAGGACCCAGTAATAGAAGATGATGCCCAGCCAGACGACGAAGGACAGGAGCGTGTACATCACGAAATTCCCGGCGGAGTGAAAGAATTTCAGTCCGTCGATGAACTCGTGGCCGAGCTCAAGGACCCGGCCCCGGAATCTCTCGGGGAAGGGCTTGAGGAGGATGCCGAGGACACCCAGGGCCTTTTCCTTCAAGACGTAGAGGACGGCGATCAGCGCGAGCAGGACGGACGCCAACGCCAGGCCCGTGGCCCCCCAGAACGTCAGCCGGCTGTAGGCCTCGGGAGCGACCTCGAAAATCCCCGGGAACAGGGGCCGGGCCAGGAGAAAGAGCCCCACGAAGAGGACCATCGTGAAGATGTCGAAAATGCGCTCCACGACCACGGTTCCGACGGCGAAACCTTTCCGGATGCCCTCCTTCTGGGCCAGGTAGAGCGGCTTGACCACCTCTCCTATCCGGCCGGGGAAAATAAAACTGACCGTGAATCCCACGATATTGGCGTTGACCATGTTCGAAAAGCGGACGCTCTTTTTCTCATGGACGAGGAGGTAGCGCCAGCGGAGGGCGCGCGTGAAGAAGTGCAGGAGCGCCAGGGGGAAAAGGAGCAGGAACAGGGGGAGGTTGACGCCTTCGAGGTACCCCAGGACCTGGCGCCAACTGACGCTCCGCGCGAAAAAGTAGAAAAAAGCGACCGTCAGGACCAGGACGGCCAGGCCTCTCAGAAGGTGCTTTTTCATCTGGTTCGGCCCATCTTATCATGAAGGGGGCGGGGGCTCAACCAAACCTGAAGGGCGGTGCCAAAGCCGCCCTTATCCCCCGCACCCCGGGAACCAGTTTCGTCGGTTCCCCCCGTCCGCAACGGGGTCTTTCGGGCGGCCCCGACACCCCCCTTCTGTGTCCTGGCCCCTACCCGCCATAATGTATATGAGACATATTGCGCCTTGCAGCTTGAAAATTGCCGCGAGTTTCTTTAATATAGTGGTCCCTACTGGGAAGTCGTCCAACGGCAGGACTCATGACTCTGGATCATGCAATCAAGGTTCGAATCCTTGCTTCCCAGCCAATCTCATTATCGCCTTTTCCCCTGATTCCCAGTGAGCCTTGCCTTATTTCGTCGGAGGAGATTATGGAAAGACATCCCTTACAGCATCCATCGGCGCTAGCTATTGCCGCGCTCTTCCTGTTCATGGGCGTTCTCAACGGCTGTGCGTTCCTCGTGCGGGAGGCGCAGGTCGCCTACATGAACGTCAATGGCGCATTTTCCGACAAGGACCTCGAGATAGAGATCAACAGGTCCTTCATCGAGAAATACAAAGACAGGGTCAGCATCACCGCGACCTTCATCGTGGACAAGGCCATGCAGAACCCCGTCGCCCGAATCTTCGACGGGGATTTCCACTTCTCAGGGCGGGCCCCCGAGATCGGGCTTCCCGCCGTTGCGGAGATCGCGAATGGCGCTTCCGCGAAGAGGGCGTCGGACCTCGTCCACCGCGCCGTGGGCACGGGCAAACCGTTGAAGATCTCCGGCGTATGGAGGATTTGGGCGGAGCACGCGGGACGCGCGAAAGAGGTGCAGGGGACGCCGCTCCCCGCCGAGGGATCGTATACCCCCGGCCACGTCTTCGAGATTCATCCGGTCACCCGGATCGGCAACATAGAACTCCTCGATACGCTCAGGCCCGTCGGAAGATACATGCCCGGGGACGCCCGTGAGACTCTCGAAGACTATGGAAAAGTCGCGTGCAAACTCACGGTCAAACCGAAGACGGTTTCCATTGTTACCCGGAAGGGCGTCTACAATGATGTGGAATTTCTCATGGAGATCGCCGAAGACCGGCAGGTCACGGCGCCCGGGGGGAGGTTCGTGATCGCCTCTGCGATGGACCTGAAGGGAAACTTGCTCGTGAAGAGGCTGCGCATGGTTTTCGCGGCGGATACTCCTCCGGAGAGGGCGGTCAGACGCCTCAAGCGGGGCGACCGCCTGCATGTCTTCGGGCTGCCGAGAGTGGATTTCGCGGAGATATCGCGGAGGGTCAAGAACTCGCAGACGGACCCTGCCCTCCTGGTCAAGCCCTTGCCTTACGAGATCATCGTCGAGGGAGTTTACTCGGATTCCAAATAGGTTGACGAGCGCGGCGTAAGCCCACTCCCGGCCATCCCGCCGGAATATTGACAAGTCATTTTCCGGGACCTATATTGGAGTTGGGGGTAAGAGACCGTGCCGGGAGAAAGTGCGGGCATCTTTCTCGATTTCCGTGCGCCGGGATCGGCCACCCCCGCGGAACGGAGGGGGCCGCAGGACCGCCGGTCCTGCCCGACGAGGTGCCTCAGCCGCTATACCCTGGCCGGGCGGCGCCGCGCCGCCAGGCGAACCTCGGAAGGCGCGGACTATTACGTCGACAAATTCGAAAGCCGCTATCTGTGGATGATCGCCCTCATCCTGGTCCTGTGCGTCCTGGATGGCGGGCTGTCTGTCAGAATCCGCCTTTGGGGCGGGTCAGAAATCAACCGGCTGGCGGCCGGCCTCTTGGTGAGCCAGCCAATCCTGCTGCTGGCCATCAAGCTGGGATTGACCGCGGTGGGCCTGGCCTTCCTCCTGCTTCACAAAAACTTCAAAGTGTTCGGCAGGTTCAGGACCGGGGGCGCCATCTCCTTCATTCTGGCCGTCTATCTGACCTTGGCTGTCTACGAGATCTACGCGGTCATCTCCATCGACAGGATCATGGGCGGTCCGTAACGCGATCGGCGTCACATCCGTATTGATATTGGTAAGGAAACCTGTCCGCCGGTCAGCTCCTCGGCGCGCGAATCCAGGTCCCGTTCCAGTTGACCAGGTTCTTGTCGTAATCGGTCATGGTCTTCGCTTCGAAAATCCCCGCCTCGCGGCGGTCGGGGTCGAAAACGAAGTGCTCCTCCACGCCCTTGCGGCCATAGGAGACGATGATGAAATCGGTTTTGCTGACCGTGCTTTCGCTGAAACCCGGGAAATGGGCGACCGCCGCCCCCGAATAAACGATATACGGATTTCCCCATTTGTCCTTGACCGGACACTTCGCCAGGTATTTTTCCGTCAGCGCCTTCACGAATACGCTTTCCGGCAGGAGCGGCCCGTCCTGGGCCCCGGCTCCGGGCGCCTCGCTATTTTCCGCGATATACTGGAGACAGGCGTTGGCGATCGTCCGCATGTCCCCCATCGTGCCGATTTGCCGGCCGTTTTGGATGTTTTGAAGCACGTTGGGGCCAACGACGGCGACCAGGATGGCGATGATGGTCAGGGCGACCATCAGCTCGAGAAGCGTAAATCCTCTTTGGTTTTCCGGCATGTCACGATCCCTTGAATTTTATTTTAGCATAATCTCCGCGGCCCATCAATGCTCGAGATTGGCCCATCCCCCTTGGCCAAGCGGGACAGAAGCTCCACGGATTGACAGCCGCGGAGGCGGGGCATTATAGTAGCCCCCGTCCGGCGGCCCGTCTCATGCCACGCCGAGGCGGGCCCGGCCGGCCCCGGCCTTGCCAGCACCGGGACTGGAAGGACCGGCCCAGGCTTTGCCAGCACCGGGACTGAAAGTACCGGCGCCGACAGGAGAGACGCCATGAAGAAGTTTTGGCTGATCGCGGTCGTCGTCGGCCTGGCCGCCGGCGGCGGCCAGGCCGACGACGGCGTAATTCCGGCCTCTCAAGCCCCTGGAAAAGCCCTCAAGGTCCATGCCATGGACGACGGGCTGGCCCTCACTCCGCCCATGGGCTGGTACCCGTGGAATACCTTCGGCCAGGAGCCGCAGAACGAAAAGCTGATCCGGGAGATCGTCGACGCGCTGGCCGCGAGCGGGCTGAAGGAGGCCGGGTATACCTACGTGGGGCCCGATGAAGGCATCTGCTTCTCGCGCGGAAGCGACGGCCGGATCACGACAAACCTCCAGCGCTACCCGTCGGGGCTCCGGGGACTCGGCGACTTTATCCACGCGAAGGGGCTCAAGTACGCCCTCTACACGGACGCCGGAACTCATACCTGCAGCGGCGCCATGCCGGGCACGAACGGCCACGAGTTCGAGGACATGCGCCAATTCGCCGAGTGGCGGGCCGACTACGTCAAGATCGACTGGTGCAATACGGAAGGCCAGGATATCGTCAAGACCTACACGAAGCTCCATGACGCCCAGCACGCCGCCGGCCGCCCCATCGTTCACAGCCTCTGCTCCTGGGGCGACGGGTCGCCGTGGCTGTGGGCCGCTCCCGTCGGCCACCTCTGGCGGACGACGGCGGACATCTGCGCGCCTGGCCAGGTCAACTGGGAGCTGGCCATGAAAATCGCCGCGGACAACCAGAAACTATACCCCTACGCCGGGCCCGGCCACTGGAACGACCCCGACATGCTGATCGCCGGGATGCCCGGGTTGAGCGAGGCCCGGAACCGCGCCTTCTTCAGCTTATGGTGCATCATGGCCGCGCCGCTCATGGCCGGAAACGACGTCAGGGACATGTCGGAATCGACGATTCGCGTCCTGACCAACCCGGAGGCGATCGCCGTCAACCAGGACCCGCTGGGCGTCCAGGGGCACATCATCCGGACCGAGGGAAAGGTCGGCATTTGGGCCGGCAAACCCCTCTTCGACGGCAGTCAGGCCGTGCTCTTTTTCAACCAGGGAGCGGCCGTGGAAAGCGTCATCCTCAATTTGTCGGAGCTCGGGATCGACCCAAAGGCCGCCCTCTATACGCGCGATATCTGGCAGCATGCGACGTCGGGGCCGGCGGTCAGTCCCTATGGCGCATTGACCGTCATGGTCCCCCCGGGCGACATCCGGATGTACCGCATTTCAAGTCACGGGGACTTCCCGCTGCCGCCAGTCATAGTCGCCGATACGTATCTTATCTCGCTGCGGGCGAGCGGCGCCTCCGCGCAAAAGCTCACCGGGACAGTCAAACTGATTAATAAGGGGACTTCGGAACTGCCGCTCTGGAAGGTCCGCCAGGACCTCCCGCCCTGGCTGACCGTGGCCGTGGCCAAAAACGGGAAGGCGCAGACCTTCACAAACTCGATATCCACGGCGGGCTTGAAAAAAGGCCTCTATCACGCCGTCGTCCGCCTGGACAACACCGAACCTCTTACCGGGAAGCCCATGTCCGCGGTTTATTACGATATCGACCTGGAGGTCCCGGGCGATGTCGGCGGCGTGGCCAGATAACTTCCCGGGCGGAAAGCCTGGCTCATCCCTTGCCGGAGGGACTGAAGCTCCGCTGACTTACGTCCGTGGGATCCAACTTTTGCAGTCTTTGGAGCGCCCGTCCCGCACTTGGGATTCCCCGCATTCGCGTCCATAGAATCCCGAGTGCGGGATTGACTCGGCCCCCGATCCGAATTATCCTTGATTCGGCTGAAGGGACGCGTCCATGATCTGCCGAAGATGCCATACCGAGAACCCTGAGGGCGCCCATTACTGCCTGAAATGCGGAAATCACCTGACCCGGACGCCGCCGGGCAGCGCCAGGAAAGTGCCCTGGTATCTGCTTTTGGCGGGCGGCGTGGGGCTCCTGGCGGTCGGGTTTTACGTGGCGACGCGGCTCACACGGCCGGCGGGGCCGGGGGTGTCGAGGGGCGCCCAAAAAACTCAAGAGGCCGCCCAACCTGTCCGGGGCGCTGACCGGAAGGTCCCGGTGCCCGAGCCGGGTGAGCTCGTGGTCGAGGGGCCGGACGGCAGGCCGGGCTCGAGATGGGCGGCCGCGGTCGTGGACGGCGCCTGGGTCGCCTTGCCAGCCTGGGCCCTGTTGGACGCCGCGGACCTGTCGTACTCGCTCAAGGGGGCGGACCCCATACCCCTCGGGTGGGCCGTCTGGGCGGACCGGGAACCGGTCGTGCTCTGCCGCTTGGACCAGGAGGAGGGCCAGAAATCCCTCCACCTCTCCAGCTGGCGGCGTGATGTCCAACTCGTGTGGCGGTCGCTCGAGCCGGACGGTTTCTCGTTTGACATAAGCGGGGTCTCACCGGGCCGGAACGGTTCGTTTCTCTTCTTTCCGCTCCCCGAGGAAATCCGCAAGGCCGGCCTCCTCATGCAGGGCGACGCCGTCGTCGGCTGGACGTTCGGAGCCGACACCGGCAGGGGATATCTCTGGCAAGGCGCGCGGGAGATCGACCTGGCCCCGAGGATCAAAGTCAGCGAGATCTCAGGCGCCGTCCTGTCCAACGGCCGCGAGGCCCGTTTCGCCAGGGCCCTCGCCGGTGACGCCCGGGCGCCGGCCGGCGATATGCTGAGAAAGCTCGCCGAGGGCTTCCGGGCCACTCCCCTTCTCGAACCCGAGGACCTGCCTCCCTCCATCAGGCCTCAGGCCGTGGTCGGCCGGATGCACGAACTGGCCACGTCGCTGATCCAAGGCGGGTCGGCCGATGACGTCGTCCGGATTCTCGACGACGCGATCCTCGCCGAGGCGGGGTCCGGGACTCTCGTCAAGGACGCCGTCCTGGCCCTCGTGAAGAGCCGGGACTACGGGATCGCCATCGAGGGCCTCGACCGGCTGGAAAAAAAGCTGGCGGAAACTGGGAATCTCAAGACGGCCGACCTCACCGCGTTCAGGGGGCAGCTGTACAAGGATTGGCTGAGGCAGATCATTGACAGGAACGGCGCGGGAGGGATCGAAGCCTTCGAGAAGGCCAAGCTGGCTTTCCCGAACGACGTCGAAATCCACCTGATGGGCGTCGAGATCGCGATCAAGGAGAAAGATTGGCCGAGGGCCACCGAGTTCCTGCAGATGCGGGGCTATCCGGACCTCCTGGCCGACAGGGCCAAGATGCTCGAAAACCTCATCCAGGATGGGCAGAAGGACGAGGGGATCGCCGTCCTCCGGTTCGACCCGGGCACCGACCACATCCCCGTCCAGGCCTTCTTGAACGGCAAGCGCTTCCAGAAGTTCATCATCGACACCGGGGCGACGATCAGCTCCATCCCCTGGAGCGCCGTCGAGGCCCTGGGGCTCAAGGTCGATGACACCTCGAACGTCGCCGTCGTCGAGGGGATCACGGGCCGAGGTCTCACCTACGAGATTACGCTGGATTCGGTCGAACTGGCCGGGCAGCGCGTCTACAACGTCAAGGCGTTCATCATCGACATCGCGAGCTACCAGGATTGCGGCCTTCTGGGCCAGAACTTCCTCAATAATTTTCAGCTGGATATCGATTATAAGAAGGGCATCCTGCGCATCAAAAAGCGATAGACGCCGGAGCTCCCGCTATTTTCTTTTCCCCGCCATGGCCCGGTCGACCGACCACAGCCCGCCGCCCCTGATCACGAGCGCGAGCGCGATGGCGACGGCCAGGATATGGTACTCGAAGCCCTCCCCTTTCTGGTTCCCCGACCAGTTCATGAAAAAGCCGACTTTGGAATGGACGAGGGCGACGGCCACGCTCATCTCCACGGCGATGGCCAGGGCCGCGATCCTGGTGAAGAACCCGGCGACCAGGGCGACGGCGCCAACGGATTCGGCGAGAATCGCGGCCAGGGCCAGGATGAAGGGGATGTGCATGGTGGACTCGAACCACTTCATGCTGGCGCTGAACCCGTAGCCGCCGAACAGCCCCAGGAGCTTTTGGGCCCCGTGGGGAAACATGGCGACGCCCAAAGCCACCCGGAGGATGGTCCCGGAGAGATTCCCGTCCGTGGCGAACAATTTCTTGATCATGAGTGGATGACCCCCCTTCATGAGTTTCGGACCCATTTTATCACAAATGGGATGAGCGGGGGCAAGCCCCGCCGGCCCGCGCCTCAGGAAAGCTTGTCCGGAGTCCCGTCCTTCGCAGGGCGGCGAAGGCGATGGAGCCGGGCGATGATGCGGTCCCTGGCCAGGACCCCGGCGACGAACAGGACCAGGGCCGCGCCCGACAGGATCCAGACGGGGAGGTAATCCCGCTCCTGGAGGTTGGCTCCGATGTACGCGGACCCCCACAGGCCGGGAAACCGGGCCACCATCGAGAGCAGAAGAAACCGCAAAGGTTTGATCGGCGTCAGCCCCGAGATATAGACAAGCGAATCCTTGGGGATCCCCGGGACGAGGAAGAGGGCGAACAGGGCGATCTCGGACTTGGGGTCGTTGATGAGAAACTCGAATTGCCCGAGCTTCTTCGGGGAGACCAGGCTCTTGACCAGCCCGTAACCCAGGAGCCGGGAGGCGAAAAAAGCGATCATCGTGCCCAGGAGGATGCCTCCGACGGAGTAGAGGGCCCCGAGGCCGGTCCCGAAAATATACCCGCCGGCGACCTGGACGATCTCCCCCGGGATGATGAAGACGACGACCTGGACGGCCTGGATGAGGATGTAGATCAGAGCGCTGACGGGACCGTAGGAGTGGATATACTTCTCAAAGGCCTGGGGGCTCCGGATCAGGCGGGTGACGGCCGGATACAGTTTGATGGAGGCGAAGACCATGACCCCGAGAAAGGCGGCCAGGAGGATGATCCGGAGGGCGAGACGCCCCCGGTCCACCTTTCGAGTCTCCATCGAGGGTCCCGCCCCGGCCTCAGGAGGTCCCGGCCTTGGCCGGCGGCCTCTTCATGAGCAGGAGGTTGTCGATTTTCGATACCCAACGGTAGCCGAAATGAAAGGGCAGCTTCCGGACCTGGCTGGCCGGGTCATCGTACGCGGCCTTCAGGTCCTTCTGCTCGACGATAGCGGGAAAGTCCTCGACGGGCTTGGCGTAGGCCCCGTAGAGCTGGATCCCCCAGCCCTGTCGCTTGAAATACCGGTAGGGAACGCCCGTGTCGTCTTCGAGGACGTATTGGCTTTTGCCGAGGATCATGTTCCGGGCGTTTGAAAAATCGCCGTAATGGAGAAGGTAGGAGCCCGACTTGATGAATGTCGAGACAGCCTCCAGCCCATCGAAGAGCCGGTAGAGCGGAGAATCTTTGGTGAAGGCGGAGTCGGCCAGGTCGCAGGAGAAATAGGTGACCGTCTGGAGACGGCTGCTGCCGGTCCTGACATAGTCGATCCGGATTCCGGACGGCCGCTTGGGCAGCCGGTTGAGGTGGACATAGGGCGTTTCCGTCCACTCCCCTTTTTCATTCACGGCCAGGCGCGCGATGCGGACGACGGAATGGCCGGTGCGCTTCAGGAAAAAGGCCATTACGGGCAGGGCCCCGTCCACCCGGCCTTTGGCGAAGGCTTCGTTCATGTGCTCCGTCACAAAGTAGCCGCGCTTGAGGAAATCCGAGAGGATCGTCTCGGAGTCCTTGAAATATTCGTCCGTCCATTCCGCGGTGTTTTTTTCGAAATCCGGCAGGTTGCCGACGGGTTCAAGCCCCATGAGGACGATTTTCCCGGCCTCCGGGTAAAGGGCAAAGGCGGTGACGAAATCCGGCCCGCCGAAGGGGTAAAAAAGCGTCTTGGTTACGAGGGCGCTCTCCCGGAGCTCCTCCCCGGCCCAGGCCTTCATGGGCCCGAGGAACGCCGTATCGAAGGCGGTCCAGTGGCCGTCGATGGACTTGACGAACCCCCGCCAGGACGCGGCGCCCTCCTTCTTCCTGTAGGCGTCGTCCGTCCCCGGAAGACCGCTCATAAAGGCCATCCAGTCGTCGTGAAGGCGGTCCACGGCGACGGCGGCGGTCGGGGCCTGGGGCTGGAGCCTCTTTTCCACCGGGAGGCTGGGCGTGGTCGGGCCCTGGGCTTTGTCCGGGCCGGACCCGGGCTGGCAGGCCAGGCCCGCGGTAACGGTCAGGAGCAGAAGGATGGGGAAGGCTTTTTTCATCTTCAGGTCCTTGATGATTTCGAACATGGCGGCGAAAGCCCATTATCCACGTTTTCGGGGCAAAAATAAAGTCGCAATGTCCGGTCCGGAAGTGCGCCAGGGATCGCTGGACCGGGCCAAGGACGCGTCCGGGGAGGCCCCCGCCCTCCCCCGGGTGACAGCCCGCCCCGGACGTCCCTCGAGAGCTTAACTCTGAGCCCGGACGGTCACTTGACCGGCGCGGGCGCGGTGTCCTTGACGCGGCCTTCCGACTTGTACTGGACGAACCTCAGCGACCTCATGTAGTCGCGGACGATGTTGTACTCGAAAAGCCCGGTCGGAATGCTCGTCAAGCCCCCCCCGGTCAGGGCGTTCAGGAAGTTGAAAACTTGCTCGCTCATGGCGACATAATAGAGTCCGCCCGGATCGACGGGAGCCCCGCCCACCATGACGGACGCCGGGTCGAGCCTGCTGATCTCTCCGAGATTCTGAACGGGCGGCTTGCTCGAGTCATATGTGTAGGTTATTCCCGACGCCTGGATGGCGAGGTCTGTCGTCTGGGTCACCATATCGGCGGCGTATTCGAGCCCGCCGAGGAGCAGGTATCCCGGTAAGGGTGCGACGACGACCTTGAAGCCGAGCCCCGACTCAGGGTCGTATCCGTAGGGAACCGCCCTCAGGATCGTGTTGCCCACGACCTTGCCCGCCGGGATGTTGGCCCCGAGATATCCCAGAACGTCCAGGGCCAGGTCAACCTGGAAGCCGGCATTGGTCAGCCGGTTCCTGAAAGCGTCCGTCACGAGATTGCCGAGCGCCGTATCCCTGTTCTGGCCGTTGGCGGGCCAGGACTTCAGAATGTCGCGGAGGGCCAGAGCGATATGCTGGCTGTAGACGGGGCCGAAACGCGGGTCGCTGACGACTCCGGATTTCACCTTGTTCACCATCCCCCGGACCTGCGGGTCCTCTTTGATCCGGCCTTCGACGCGGTGCAGCATCCAGCTGTCCAGCGTGACGCCGCCGGCGTCCGCGACGTTGAGTTTCAGCTCGCCGAGGTACTTGCCGAATTCCCCGGCCTGGACGATGATCTTCCCGTTCTCGATCATGGGCTGGGAGAAGGCATCATGGCTGTGGCCGCCGATGATGACGTCGATGCCGGGCACGAGGTCGGCAAGGACGATATCCAAGGATGTGCCGAGGTGCGAAAGGCAGATGACGACATTGCAACCCTGCTCTTTCAGGCCTTGCACGAGCCCGCCGGCATAGGCCCAGAGGGTGTTCCCCGGGTTGTTCGGATCCTCATAGGGATGCGGAAAGCGTTTGTTCACGTCGTCGGAATAATTCTGCGGCTCCTGCGTGACGAGCCCGAAGATGCCGACCGTAACGCCGCCGACCGTCCGGACGATGGACGACGGGACCATCCCCTCAAGCGGCGTCCCGGTGAAATCGACGTTGGCGCAGAGAACGGGGAGATTTATCGGCGAGGCCCCCGCGATCTGCCCGCTGAGGATCCCGGCCAGCGTGCCGATCCCCAGGTCGAATTCGTGGTTCCCGAGCTCCATGACGTCATACAGATTCTCCATGATCTTGAGTTCGGGATAGCCGAGGAACTTGTTGAACTCGAACGACCCCACGAAAACGTCCCCGGCATTGAGGGCCAGCACGTTCTTGTCCTTCGCCCTCAGCGTCTTGATGAGCGTGGCCATCCGGGCGATGCCGGCATAGTCCTGGTTGAACGGAAAATGCCAGACGTTCCAGAGGCCCGCCCCGAAGCCCGCCGTTTGCTTCGGCGCTGGCCCCACGGCCGGGATGGAGCCCGTCTCGAAAGGCACCATCGCCGAATGCGTGTCATTGGTGTGGAGAATGGTCAGTTTCTTCGTCTGGGCGCAGCAGAAGAGCGCCAGACCCAACACCAGGACCACGACCGCAAAAACCTTCAAAACCCTTTGATTCATGAAAGATCCTCCTCTCTTGGATGTGCTTCCCATCGCGCTGACTGATGTCGGCCCGGGAATCTCATCTTTTCCTCGGCTCTAAGATAATGGGACGCAAAGCCCGAGTTGTCAAGGAGTTGTCAAGAAGTTGTCAACACTTGGTCAACCGGTGAAAGAGGGTGTTTTGACGGCCGGGCCCGGGCCTGTCAAGCCAGCCGGGTGCCCGCCTCGATTTTGATGACGTGGATCTTGGGCGCCTTGCCGGTCGCGGCCTCGTAGGCCCGGCCGACCTGGCCTTCGAAGTCCGGCAGGGCGGCCGCCTCGATGAGGCTGATCGTGCAGCCCCCGAAGCCCGCCCCCATCATCCTGGCGCCCAGCACGCCCGGCACCACGGCGGCCGCATCGACGAGCGCGTTGAGCTCGACGGAGCTGACTTCGTAATCGTCCCGGAGGCCGGCGTGCGACTCGTACATCCGCTGGCCGAAGGACTTGAAGTCCCCCCTGAGGAGGTCGACGCAGGCCTCCTCGACACGAATATTCTCCCGGATGACGTAATCGCATCTCCGGAAGATGACCGGGTCGAACTCCGCCTGGTGTTCGCGGAGGAGGCCCTGGGTCACGTCCCTGAGGCTCCGGATCGCGGGCTGGTATTTCCTGAGAAGGTCGACGCCCTCCTCGCACTGCCGGCGGCGGACGTTGTACTCCGACCCGGCCAGCTCGCGGCGCACCAGGGTATCCGAGACGACGATCCGCAGGTCCTCGCGCTCGAAGGGGAAATGCTCATATGCCAGGGAGCGGCAGTCGAGCTTGAGGACCTTCTGCTCCTTGCCGTGAATGTTGATGAACTGGTCCATGATGCCGCACCGGACCCCGACGAATTCGTTTTCGGCCTTCTGGGCCAGCTTGACCAGGGTCAGGCTGTCGAGGCCCAGGCCGAACATGGTATTCAGCGCGAAGGCCAGGCCGCCTTCGATGGCCGCGGAGGAGGACATCCCGGCGCCCACCGGAATATTTCCCCCGAAAACGCAGTTGAATCCCCCGATCCTGTGGCCGGCCCGCAAGAACTGGTCGACCACGCCCTGGAGATAGTCCGGCCAGCGGAGGGGCGAGCGGTGGAGGGCGTCGAGCTCGCAGCGGAACTCCTGGTCGAAGTCGCGCGAAACGAAATGGCAGAGGGCGTCGGAGCGGGGGGCGGCGGCGAAGACGATCACCTTGTCCGTGGCGCCGGGAAGGACGAAGCCTTCATTGTAATCCGTGTGTTCCCCGATCAGGTTGACCCGGCCCGGGGAGACGACGAGGAGCGGCTTGCTCCCGAAGTGCTTGAAAAACTTCTCAGCGATGATTCCGACGAGTTCGTGCATGACGGCTCCTTATCGCACGCCCCTTATTATAAAACGGCGCCAGGGAGGAAGAATTATCAACTTGGGCCGAAAAAGTCAACCCGCGGTAAAATCACATGGGGCGCCGGTACCAGGACCGGAGCGGCCCGTCTCCTTCGTAAGCCGTCCCTGAGTACCCGGTGAAGGCCACCCCCTTCTGAAAGACCCTCTGGTCCGGCGGCGAAGCCGTCTTGACACAGCAGAGGGCGAGGGTGATGAACGGCAGCAAGACCCCTGCCGACGCGAAGAGCCTGATTTTCCGCATGTCCCGTTGTCGCGCTGAAGCTCCACGGACTTGCCGCCTGTGCAGCGACTAAACAGGATGGACAATTCGGGGCATTTCGCGTATTTTCATGAATACCGTGACTATGAGAGGCCAACGTCTCCCCCTCCTTTTTCTCTTTCCCGGCCTGTTCCTGTTCACCCGGTGTGACTCGGCGGCCCCTCCCGCCGAGAATCAGCCCCAGGTTGTCGTGACCCTGGACGCGGCCACGGTGCTCCGGCGGGTGCAGCCGGGCCTCATCCTGGGAGCGAACCTCGGCTGCTGGGTGTCGAACACGAAACTCGGCAGCCGAACCCAGGAGCTCTTCATGGACCTCCGGCCCTCCGTAGCGCGTTTCCCGGGCGGAAACATGTCGAACAACTATTGCTGGGTGACCCAGAGGGTCAGCGGCAACGATCATCTCCAGTGGGACGACTGGAGCTGGGGAATCGATGTCGAGCAGTATGTCGCCCTCCTGAAGGCGACCGGATGCGTCCCCATGTTCTCCCTGAATCCGTTCGACCACACCATCGAGGGGCAGGCCCATAGCGCCTCCGCCGAGGCCGCGGACTTGGCGCGCCTCTTCGTCGCCGACGGGTTCGCCGGGGCTTACTATGAAGTCGGCAACGAAAACGACGGCTCCTGGAACCCGATGCTCAGCCTCGACGCTTATACGGACCGGTTCGTCCTTCTCGCCACGGCCGTCAAATCCGTGGACCCGGGCGCTCAGTTCATGGGGCCGGTCGTTTCGGGATTCAACATGACGTGGATCAACGGCTTCCTGGACCGGCTCCAGGCGCGCGGCGCGCTGGGGCTCCTGGACTGGATCAGCTATCACCACTACGGAGGCTGGATCGCCAACGACAATCAGGCCATGATCAACCTCAGCGACCCTCAGGCCTTCGGCCTGGAGTTGACGGACATCCGGACCGCCCTGGCCTCCCGCGGGGCATCGCGGGTCAAGATAGCGGTCACGGAGATGAACGCGGCGATCTGGGGCGAAGGATGCACCAGGGACCAATTCACGATCAGCCAGGGGCTTTGGCTGGCCGACGCGCTGGGCGTGAGTTTTCTGGGCGCCGACGCGGCAAACGTCTGGATCCACCTCCACCCCGGCGCCGATCCCCACTCTCTCATCGACGACGGCCCGGACCCCCCGGCGCCGACCCGCAACTACTGGCCCGTGGCCCTGACCGCTCAGACCCTGTCGTCGTCCGATCCCGCCGTGCCGGTTTCCGTCCTGGCCGTGACGCTCGACGCCCAGGCCTCGGTCATGACCGGATACGCGGTGAGAAAGTCGGACGGGACGCTCGGCGTGCTGCTCCTGAATAAGGGTCTTTCAGCCCTGGACGTCGCGGTCGACCTTCCCTCGGGGCCTCAAACCGTGTCCGGACGCCACCTCAGCCGGGCCGAGTATGAGTCTAAATCCGGGCCAACGGTCCTGTCCGTCAAGGTCGAATCGCGCCGGCTCCGCTTTACGCTTCCCGGGTCCACCATCGCCGGGCTGGAAATCCGCTAGACTCCGCCGCGGCCTGGGCCGGCGACGGATCTCTCCAGATGCCCGGAAGAACCCCCCCCCGTTCCTCCATCACCATGCATCGGGCGGCGACGACAAGGAAAAGCATGAGGGGCACGAACTGCGGTTCCGGAGTCGGGGCCACCAGCAGGAACGTGAAGGCCGCGGTCAGAATGGCCGTAAACCGGCCGAGCGCGGGGGCGGCCAGGACCGACGCGCCGAGGGCCGCCACCGCGGCCACGGGATACAGGCCGCTCAGGCCGAGCCAGGAGAAGAGCCCCGAGAGGACGTTCGGGAAGAACGTCGTCAGAACGGCTCTGTCCGTGAGGATGAGGTTGAAAAGGATGGTGTTCTTGAAGACGGCCGTGACGCCGAAGGGGACCATCATGAGCATGGCGGTCGCCGCGGCGATACCCACGCCAACGGCGATATCGATGAGGGACCGGAGTCTCTTCGGGTCGAATTTCTGCCAGTAATAGGCGGCCATGATGGGGATGATCAGGAACTTCGTCAGGAGCCCGAGGCCGAAGAGCACGGCGATGAGATATCTGTAAATGCCGCGCGGCTTTTCCGCTTCCTTCTTTACGAACCAGAGGATCAGGGCCGTCAGGAGCAGGGTCATGGCCGGATTGGTCTTGACCTCACCCAGAAGGAACATCGGCAGAAAAGGCAGCAGATAGATCAGCCGGATCCTGGGGAACATGCGGACGAGGATGAGGCAGCTGAGCGCCTGGATGAGGAGGATCGTGATCGTCAGCACGGTGATGTTCCAGGTCCCGGCGATGCGGGAGGCCAGGTAATAGGGCCAGATCTCGAGCGGAGGATAATTGAAATTCCCGAAGGCCGGCTCATGCGATTCGGTCAGATGGTAGATCGTGCCGACGTTGTAGGGATTCCTCCCGCTGTCCAAGGCCTCGAAAACGGTACCATAGGCGCGGACGATTTCGGGGTCCGACCTGATGGTGATCAGGTTTTTGAGACCGAGGCCGAGGCCGAAGATCAAGACGAGTACGAGGACTCCCTTTTTGAATATCAGGCGCGGGCCCGCCGCGTAGAGCGCCCATAGGGCCAACAGGGCCAGCGACAATTGGACCGCGTATTCGTAGCCATAGCCGTTGGGAATGGGTTTCAGGATCCACAGAAGGAGGGAGAAGCACACGCAGGAAATGAGGGCTACGGGCGCGAGTTTCTTTATCATGGCTCCAGGATCTTCAACGCCTATTCATGGCCCGGGGTTTCATGGCCGGACCAGAGAGAGAACAATAGCGCCATATCATGTAACCAGTCTTCGACCCCCCAGTTCCCATATGAATCTTAGCAGAAGGCGGCGCCGGGAGCAAACGGCGCGGTGAAAGAGCCGACTTCTCAGGCGATGGGACGGATGCGGTGGTGGCTGCGCCAGACCCGGAGCAGGCCGAAGGCGGCCTCGAACTTGACCCGCAGGGACATCTTGGACGCGCCGGCGCGCCGCTCGGTGAAGAAAATCGGGACTTCGCAGACGCGCAATCCCAGCCGTTCGCTGATGTAGGCCATCTCCACCTGGAAGAGATAACCGTTGGAGCGGACGCGGCCCGGGTCGACGGACTCGAGGGCCGACCGGCGCCAGGCCTTGAAGCCGGCGGTCGCGTCGCGGGTTTTGAGGCCCAGGATCGTCCGGGCGTAGGCGTTGGCGGAGCGGCTCAGGGCGAAACGGCCGAGTCCCCAGCGGTTATCGACGCCTCCGCCGGGGACGTAACGCGAGCCCACGGCTACGTCGCAGTCCGCGAGCGCGTCCAGAAGGCGCGGGACGTCGGCGGGCGCGTGGGAAAAATCGGCGTCCATTTGAACGACGGCTTCGGCCCCCCGTTCGAGGGCCCGGGCGAATCCGTCCCGGTAAGCGAAACCCAGGCCGCGGGCGCCGTGGCGGTGGATGACGTCCACGCGCCCGGCCGAAGTCGCGGCCAGTTCATCGGCCAGACGGCCCGTGCCGTCGGGCGATCCGTCGTCTACGATGATCAGGTTCAGTCCGGCGACAGGAAGGGCGAGCAATCCGCTGGTCATGGCGGGCAGGTTGTCCGCTTCATTGAACGTGGGGACGACGACGATGACGCCCATCCGGCCGTTCCGCTCCGCGCCCTCACATGGGCCCGGCCCAGGCGTGACTGCGGGCGCTTTGATATGCCGCTTCCATCACGCTCACGCGGGCCGCGGCCTCGCGCGGCGTCACGAGCGGAAGCCCTTGACGGCCGGCCACGGCGTCTACAAACTGGTCCATCGGCGCCGGCGGGGCCGGAGGCAGGTCGGCCCAGGGCTCCTTTCCGTTCGCGCCGGCGATCTTCCGGCAGGTAAAAAAGAGCCGGTCGTTGATGATCGCGGCGTGGCCCTCCGTTCCGCTGATCAGAAGGGACACGGGATTGTCCACGTCCACCCAGCCCGCCGCCAGGGTCCCGATGACGCCGGTCTTGAACTGGAGAAGGGCTTCCCCCGTCTCGTCGCAGTCGCCGTAGCGCCCGGTAACGGTCCTGATGTCCGCCGCGACCGACGCCACGTCGCCCAGGAGCCACATCAGGATGTCGAGGGAATGCGTACCCAGGTCGCCGAAGGCCCCGACCCCGGCGATCTTCGGGTCGGCCATCCAGCGCCATTCCTTGTCGAACCAGCCGCCGAGGGACCCGCTGTGGCAGTTCGAGCCGCGGGCCCGGGTGATCTTGCCGAAGCTGCCCTTGGCGACCTGCTCTTTGAGGAACAGATGGTGCGGCTGGGTGCGCATGAAATATCCGGTCGTGAAGATCAGGCCGGCTTTTTCTATGGCCGAGGCCATCTCGGCACTGTCCCGGGCCGTGATGCCGAGCGGCTTTTCGACGAACATGTGTTTCCGGGCCCCGGCGGCGGCCAGGACCAGGTCGCGGTGCCGGTTGGTCTCCGAGCAGATGACGACGGCGCCGACCTCGCGGTCTGACCAGATTTGGCCCAGGTCGGCCGTCTGTTTGGCCTTCAATTCGCCGGCCCGCCGTGCGCCCCGGGCCTGGTCGTGGTCCCAGCAGTATTTGACCTTGACGTCGGGACGCTTGGCGAGGAGGCCGATGTAACTCGGCGTGTGGATATGGGCGCAGCCGACGAACGCGAGCGTCACGGTCTTGGGCGCGGCCTGAGGGAACGAAAGGCGCGGCTCGCCGAGCACCGCCGTAACGGCCGCCGCCCCCGCCGTCTTGATGAAGCCGCGGCGGGATACCGGCGATTCCTGTTTCATGGATGGCTTGAGGTCCTTGTTTTCATGGCTGGACATGTTCGAAAAATACCTCCTTCCTCCGGAATGCGTAAATCCTGCACCGGGTCACCGGATCGCGATCCGTTCCGAAACTCGCAAAGTCACGGGCCCTATCAACCCCGACTCCACCAGGGGATCGGTTTTCTTCCAGAGCCGCCAGCTCGTGAACGTGAACCTGCCTGTGGGGCTCGGCTTTCCGTCGATGACCCACTTGGGCCACACTTTTAGGGTGCCGTCCGGATTCCGGTCGCTGTCCTCGGGCAGCTGCTCATCGCCGATCTGCCTGTTGACCCATAGGTTGGTCACGCGGATCTCCAGGTCGTTCTCGCCGGCCCTCAAAACGCCGGTGACGTCCAGCCCATAGGGCGGTTTCCAAAGGACGCCGAGATCCCGGCCGTTGAGTATGACCTGGGCCATCACCTGCACCCTGCCGAGGTCCAGATACACATGCTGGTTGGCGGCGGCCATTTCGCGAGGGACGCTGAATTTTTTCGTGTAGGTCGCCGTGCCGGAAAAGTATCTGACGCCGGGATCGGGGTGCCCGCTCCAGGAGATCAACTTCTCCATGTTCACGCGGTCGGGCGCGCCTCCATCGGGGGGGAATCGCAGTTCCCACGGGCCGGTGATCTCCACGGGAGGCGGCGGCGCGGGAACCTGAGCGCCCGCCTTACGGCCGGCCGCTGTCGTCAATTCATACCGGCCCGGCTCCCAGGCCTCGATGGACAGCCGGCCATCGCCGGCGTGGACCTGGGCGACGAGCCCGGCGCCGGGCCCGGATTCAAGGATAACCGTCTCAGGGTCCCGTCCGCCGACTTGAAGGCGCTTTCCGCCGACCGTGTAGTCCACGGCGAGTGTCTTTTCCACATTGAGGGCCGGGTCGTCGCCCTCGGCCATCCGCGACACGCGAAAGCTCAGTTCTCCGCCGTCCACAATGGCCTGGAGCTTGGCCCGGACATCGCGCGTCCGCTTGGCGTCGCCGGGCACGCCGTAGGTAGCTTTTTCGATCAGGATCTTCCCCGCCGCCTCGGGCGGCGGCAGAGTCTGCCGGCCGTCGAGCGTGACACGGACAATGGGGTCGAACGATGTCACGCCTTTCCGGAACACGACGAATACGGACCCGCTCGGCTCGAACCGGATGGGGACGCGCGTGACGCCGCCGGCCTCCTCATAGCCGGCCGCGGCCTCGGTCTTTCCCGTCTCGGGCTGCCAGAACTCGGGGCGCCGGCCGGTCACGCGGAACGCGCACGTTACGTGCTTCGCCTGGGCGGCGCTGCTGGCCACAAAATAGATTTCCGCGTCGCCCGTGCTGCGGTGGATCCAACGGATGAATGGGGGCGCCGTTAAGTCCGGCGGCACGCCCATCCCGGACAGGACCTGCTCGGACGACCTGCCGGCCACGATCCCGCCCTTTCCCCACAATTCATCGGCAAGCCGCTTCACCTCGGCGTCGCACGCCGGGTAGCCGGATAAGCCGGGGGATTTCGACGGCCTGGACGGACCGATGACCTTCGCGCCCGCGGAGAGAAGCTCCTTGACCTTGCGCAGGAGCGCCGGCGTCATGCGCGTCGTTTCCGGAAGGACGAGCACGCGGTAGCTCATGCCGTCGGGCAGCACGATCCGGCCGTCTTTCACGGACATCCGCGCGAGCAGCGCCTCCGCCGTGCCGGCGTCGTAGTCGTAGCCCCGGCGCGGGCTGGCCTTGAACTCCTGAGGCGCGGCCTCCGGCTGGAGGTAGCATATGTCGGCCACGAACACGCCCTGGCGCAGCAGGAATTGGCAGCGCGCGAGGTACTCGTGCCAGGGCCGCGCCGGCTCCCACCATGTCGACGTACGCTCGTAATGCAGGCCCCAGGGCCCCATGGCCATCCCCGGCCGGTAACCGAGCCAGGGCTGCATCGCGTAGCGGTGGAAGACGAAGCGATTGACTCCCTCGCAGAAGGCCTTGTCGCCGAGCGCTTTGATCGATCCGGGATGCTGGAGCCAGCGTTCGTGGTCGTCGGCCGTGAACGACTCGGCGCCCAGGATGCGGCGGCCGTAGAGGTGAGCCGACGACGCCATCTGCTTCAACGTCTCGAAAGCGCCGCCGCCGATCCAGAATTCGCCCATCGGCTCGTCCGCCCGTCCTCCGTAGGGGATGTCGTCGCAGGGACCGCCGTACGCCTCGATGGACAGCCGCAGTCCGCGATCATGGGCGAGTTTCGCCATGTGCCCGGCGTAATTCTCGAGCAGCAGGTCGGTGACGGTTTGACGCAGGTCCCACAGGAACCTCTCGGAAACCTCCAGGCTGTCGACGACGCGGCCCGAAAGCGCGGGAAGGTAGGGAATCAGGTCGTAGCCGCGGCGGGCCCGGAATTCCTCCCGCATCCGCGCCGTCCAATTTTGGGCGCCGTTCTCCCAGCTGTCGATGTGCGTCGCGACGAGCGTCCGTCCCGCCGCGGGCCCGACGTCGGCGATGAGCTTGGCCATCATGCCCTCGAACTGGGCCTCGATGCCCTCCCGGCTCAGCTTGTCGCACTCCAGCCCACGGCCCGAGGCCGGGGCGGGCGCGTTCTCGACGCCGGTGCCGGTGTGGCCGATCCTCATGATCGTCCACTTGCCGGCCGGCACGTCCCAGGCCAGGTGCCCGTCCTTGTCCAGCCGCGCCGTGAGGTCGGCGAGGCGGGCCGGGGCGATGGCCATGTCCGGCGCCACCTTGGTTTCGGCGGCGGCCGGGACATCGCGGCGTTCATAGAGCGCCTTGAATTTGACATCCGGAATGCGATAATCGCCGGGCGTCGGGAAGGCCAGCAGGGCGATGTCCCGGTAAAATCCATGATCGGCCGGCGCCTGAGGAAGTTTCCCGTCGAAGCGCCGCGGCCCGGAGACCTGGGTCTCGGTCCAGACGACCTTCTGCATGGACTGCTCGGGCTTGATCCAGGGGCCGCCGCTGCCGTTCCAGCCGGCGTCATCGTTCATGTTGACCTCGAGCCCCAGGCGCCCGGCCTCCGAGACGACGTGCTTGAACAACTCCCGCCAGCGGGGCCCCATGAAATCGAAGGGTCCGACGGGGGCGCCTTGGTCCACCTCCATGATCAGCACGCCGCCGATGCCGGCGCGCTTCATGGCCTCCAGGTCGGCCGTGATGCCCTCGCGGGAGATGTTGCCGTTCAGCCAGAACCAGTACACCCACGGCCGGGCCGAGTCGGGCGGTTTGGCGAAATTCCCGGCCAGGTTGTCCTGGGCCGAGACGGATCCCATGATGGCCAATAATCCCAACAGAGCGATCAGGGCGCGTTTCTTCACGGCTTGCCTCCTCCCCTGCCCTTGAACGGGCCGGCGATTTGAGGCCAGAATACCTTCCCGCGGCGGCCGCTGTCAATGCGGGGACGGCCCCCGCCGGCCGGGGCCGCCATCTTTATCATTCCTATCTATTGACTAGGCATTGGAATTGGGGGACAATGGTGGCGGTAAAGAGGGGGTATTCAAGGGGAATTTCGTTGAATTGTTTTACTCGTTCACGGAGGTTTACGCAGTTTTCCTTACACTCCCGCGGTTCCGCCATTTTTCGTAATAACTTCGTAATTTTGGCTAATCATCAAACAGGAGGAGAACAATGGCGAGTTATCTACTGGAAAGTCCCCACACTGATGCCGAGTGCCTGCGTGCCCTAGATGAGATCTCGGCTGGGACCCGAGGCCCCGAGCTCTTGAAGAAGATGCATTTTGGCTGCATGAGTGGGGTTCACACTGGCTGGGCCGTGGTCGATGCTGATAGTGAGGTTGCGGCCCGGAATTGGCTCCCCGATTTCTTGCGCAGCAGGGCCAAAGTTGTCAAGGTGGGACTGTTTACCAAGGAGCAGATAAAGGGCTTCCACAAGAAGTAAGCAGGACAACTAGATATTGCTGATGATCAGGATTCGCGGTCCCGCGGCGGCCCTTGAACGAGCTTGGTCAGGGCTGCCCCGGGAGAGAAGGCGTTGGCAGGGCCACGGGGATTCGAACCCCGGTCTGATGGCTGAGAACCACCTGTCCTAGGCCTCTAGACGATGGCCCCGCGAGGCCGAATAAAAATAGCAGAATCCCTCCGGACTGTCAACCGGCGGACCGGCGTCGCCCGGGGGGTATGAAACGGGCCTGAAGGACGGGGCGAGGCATGCTGATCAACGTCGAAATCCCGGCGGAATTCAAGGGGCTTTTGCGCCTCGGGACGTGTTCCTGGAAGTATGATTCCTGGAAAAGCCTCATCTACGCGCCCGAGAAGCGCTACCGACCGGATGATTATCTCGCCGACTACGCCGGCGTCCTGAACTCCGTCGAGGTCGACCAGTGGTTCTGGAGCCTCTTCCCCGGACAAGTCCGGCTCCCCGAGCCGAGGACCGTCCGCCTCTACGAGAAGAGCGTCCCCGAGGGCTTCGTCTTCACGGTCAAGGCCCCCAACGCGCTCACGCTGACCCACTATTACAGCAAGCAGCCCGCCGCCTCGGCGGCCGCGGCGGGACAACCGAATCCCCAATTCCTCGACCTCCGCCTCCTGCGGGAGTTCCTCGAGCGCCTCTCCCCTCTCGGGCGGAAGCTCGGGCCCATCATGTTCCAATTCGAGTACCTGAACCGGCAGAAAATGGCGTCCAAGGAGGCCTTCTTTGAGCGTTTCGGCGAGTTCATCGCCGCCGCGCCGGCGGGATTCCATTACGCCGTCGAAATCCGCAACCCCAACTATTTTTCCCCGGCCTTTTTCGACTTCCTCAAAAAACAGGGCCTCGGATTCGTCTATCTGGACGGCTATTATATGCCGCCTGTCGGCGAGGTCTTCGAGAAATTCCGGCCCGCGACGGCGGGCTTTCAGGTTATCCGTCTCCACGGCGGCGACAGGCTGGAGATCGAAGGCGAGACGGCCGAAATCTGGAACCGGGTCGTGGCGCCCAAGCCGGAGGGGCTCAAGGCGGCCGCGGCGATCGTCCGGGCCAACGCCCGGAACAAGGTCCTCACCTACCTCAACATCAACAACCACTACGAGGGGAGCGCCCCCCTGACGATCGGACGTTTTCTGAAGGTGCTGGCCGGGACGGACTAAATATACTCGATCGTGGCCGGAGGCTTGGAGGTCAGCTCATAGGCGAC
>Ga0315281_10002514_pt1 | contig 27184 bp, 20 predicted proteins | sample YL17G07_0_MG_FD_204540 | JGI IMG/M metagenome (GOLD analysis project Ga0315281, IMG submission 204540) | Sediment microbial communities from Yellowstone Lake, YNP, Wyoming, USA - YL17G07_0 | ecosystem: Environmental > Aquatic > Freshwater > Lake > Sediment | place: USA: Wyoming | collected...
CGCCGTCGGCCGCCCTGGCCAGAACGCCTCAGGCCGCGGCGTTTCTTGTCCCTGCGATCACCTTCATGTGGGATCGGCGTCCGCCGAAGGGCTGCGATCCAAAGATCTGCTGATTCACGAAGGCCGCCTGGGATTCAGCCAGGTCGCCGAAATGTCGAGAATGGGCCGTCGGGTAACTCCCGACGGCCCATTGTCATTTCCGGTATCGTGCTGAGGACAGTCTGACGACGAGCGCGGCAAACTCGGCAAACTTGGGCAAGGCGCGGCCAACAGCTCCTTCGATCATCAACCCGATCATCGACTTCCTGTGCGTGGGCGGGCTGTCGCTGATCGTGTTCGTCCCGCTGCTCGCGAGCGGACGGTCGGACCTCCTTTTAATCGGCCCTGGCGTGCAAGCGCTGCTCGCGACCGTCATCAACATGCCGCACTTCATGGCATCGTATCGGCTCGTCTATCGGAGCCGAGAAATGATCCTGCGGCACCGGTGGGCGTCGATCTATGTCCCGACCATCCTTCTCCTGTACAGCATCGCGGCGCTGTGGGAGGCGCAGTACTCGCCTGTCCTCGCGATCATTCTCGTCACGGTGTCGAGCGCGTACCTGGCGTGGCACTATACGGGCCAGGTCTGGGGGATGATGGCGTCATACGCCTACCTCGCCGGCACGGGCTTTGACAAGGCCGAACGGCTCTTGATCCGTACCAGCCTCCGGATTCTCCTCGCCTGGCACGTGACGTGGTTTCTCTACACACAGTTGCGCGACCCATCCACGGTCAGGCCTGCCTACCTTCTTGTCAGCGGCGCAACGGTGGTGGCGCTCGTCCTTGGCGGTATCGGCCTCGCCAGAATGTGGCGACGGGTCGGCCAGCGGCCGCCTGCTCACGCCCTCGTGGCGTGGGTTTCGATTTTCGTCTGGTACGCGGTCATGGCGCGCGACCCAAAGGCGTTGTTCTGGATTCAGATCGCCCATGCACTGCAGTATCTCACGTTTCCGATACGCGTCGAGATCAACCGGACATCGGCGGCGGCGGAGGCACCGAGGTCGTCGCACAGGGTTGCTCTGCACATGGTCGCCTATGCGATCGTCATTCTGAGCGTGAGCTATGTCGTCGGCCAAGTCGTGCCGTTCCGGGCGATGGACACCGTCGCCAAGATATTCGGCGAGGAGCCAGGACGCGCGGCGCCGATTCTTGTGCTGATGTTCATCAACATCCATCACTACTTCACCGATGGAGTCATCTGGAAGATCAGCAATCCAGACGTGCGCAAGGAGTTGTTCGCGCACGTGCCCCGCTCCGCGCGCTCCCCCGCCGCGAAGCCATAGGGTAGATTTTCGGTTCCTCCAGCCTTGGCTCGACATGACCCGGATGCGTGCACAGTTCACTGGCGCGATCGCCACAGTGGCGCTGCTTTCGGCATGCAGTCGCCCCCCGAACACCGACCCGCGGCTTGTGTCAGTCTGGACGCGCACGCTGTACGGCGCGATTCGCGTCGAGCGCCTTTCGCCGCCGGTCGCGTCGCGACTGATGGCCTACGCCAGCGCGGCCCTCTACTCTGGGCTGGTCGCTGTCGATCCGAGCCGGCCGTCACTGGCAGGCGTGCTAAACGGACTAACCGCGCTGCCGGTCGCGAACAATCGTGCCGACTACGACGGCACGGTCGTCGCGGTGGTCGCGGAACAGGTCGTGCTGGATTCGCTGTTCCGGGAGGGCCTTCCCACGACGCGGGCGGCGATCGGGCGACTTGCGGATTCACTGACACTCGCGCGGACCGGAACGGGGGTTTCCGAGGACGTCCGATCGCGTTCTGCAGAACTTGGTCGACGCATCGGGGTCGCGATCGTCGCGTGGTCGCACGGTGATGGCTTCGACAGCACCCGCGGCCGTATGCTCGTTCCGCCGAAAGGTCTGGCGTATTGGGTGAACGATGCGCCGGCGACCGTTTACGCCACGCAAAACATCTCCGGTACGAGCGAGCAGGTCTCGCTCGACAATCCAGCGAACGCGCTGAAGGCGGGGAACTCGAGCGACCGCTCACTGATCCTGAGCCGTCCCAAGCAGCCCGGAAAAACGTTGCCGGCGGTGAACATGGCCGGCATGTCCGAGCCGTATTGGGGCCAGGTTCGTCCATTCGTGCTCAAGAGTTGGAACGAGTGTTCGGTGCCCACACCGCCCGCGTATGCCGTCGCCGCTGCCGCGCGAATGAAGATCGACGCCGAGCAGGTGGCCACACTGCGGAGTACGCTCACGGCGGAGCAGCGGACCATCGCCTACTACTGGGCTGATAACGCCGGAGAGACAGGGACCCCGGTGGGTCATTGGATGTCGATCGCCAGCCAAATGGTGAGCGAGCGAAGTCTTTCAGCGAACGATGCCGCCCGTCTGATGGTACTTACTGCAGTCGTACAGGCCGACGCGTTCATCGCCGCGTGGGGCTACAAGTACCAGTACACGCTGATCCGCCCGCGGACCTACATCCGACGTGTCATCGATCCCACGTGGGAGCCGCTGATCCCGACGCCGCCGTTTCCGGAGTATCCGTCGGGCCATTCGACGGTTTCGGCAGCGGTTGCGACGGTGCTTACGGCCGTCGTTGGTGATGTGCCATTCGCCGACAGCACCGGCCTGTCGATCGGCAGCGCGGTCCGTCATTTCGACTCGTTTGGCGCGGCCGCGTCTGAAGCCGGAATGTCTCGACTCTACGGAGGGATTCATTTTCTCTATGGCCACACCGGCGGTCAGGCGCTCGGCAAATGCGTTGGCGGCAAAGTGGTCGAACGGTTGCAACCGCTGCGCCCGTAGTGACCACGCGAGCCGAGGCGTTTCTCACGCTGGCCTTCAGTGCGGCGATCATCGGCTGCGGACAAAAGGCGCCGGAGCCATGGCACGACGAGGCGGGCTATCGCTGGCGGGAACTCGACGTAGCGGGCCGTGAGCCTGGTTTCACGCGGATGGAAGCCGGTCGCAGTGGCATCCAATTCCAGAATGACGTCAGCGACTCGATCCTCCTTGGCAACCGCATCCTCGGGCAGGGTGCCGGCGTAGCGCTTGGCGATGTGAACGGCGACGGCCTGATCGATGTCTTTCTTGCACGCACTGAAGGATGCAACGCGCTCTACAAGAATCTTGGCGGCTGGCGCTTTGAGGACATCACGAAGACTGCCGGCGTCGGCGCGTGCGACCGCTATTCGACCGGCACCGCATTTGCCGACGTCGATGGGGACGGTGATCTCGATTTGATCCTGCTCGCGACCACAGGGCCGAACGTGATTTTCACCAACGACGGCGTCGGCCACTTTACCGAACGCCGCGACCTCGGCATCGACCCGGCGGGGAAGGGCGGCACGACGGTGACGATGGCCGATGTCGATGGCGATGGGTGGCTCGACATGTATTTCGCCAACTACAAGCCGTACAACGTCGATGACAGTTTGCCGCCGCAACAGCGATCGTTCAACCAGATGGTGCGCCAGACTGGCCCGGACAAATACGAAGTCGTTCCCGAGCACCAGAAGGACTACAAGGTGGTGATGCGCCCGGACATGGGCGGATTGCGGATGACCACCCGCGGCTCGCCCGACGATTTTTATCTCAATCGGGGCGGGCACTTCGATCGCGTGGCGCTCACGTCTGGGCGGTTCGTTGACGTGCTGGGTCGGCCGCTCAAGGAAGAGCCTGAATCGTTTGGCCTTGGCGCAAAGTTCGCCGATCTCAACGGCGACGGCGCTCCCGACCTCTACGTCGCCAATGATTTCGAGGATCCAGACCAGCTCTGGTTCAACGACGGCCACGGTCGGTTCCGACTCGCCGACTGGACGTCGCAGCGCCAGGTGAGCAACTCGTCGATGGGCGTCGACATCGCTGACGTGAACGGCGACGGGATTCCCGACCTCTTCGAGGTCGACATGCTGAGCAACGACTCGCACCGGCTCAGGACGCAGATTCCGACGCACTCGCCGTTCCCCAAGAAACCGGGAGAGCTCGACGTTCAGCTGCAGCAGCAACGGAATGCGTTGTTCGTCAATCGCGGCGACGGAACGTTTGAAGAGGTCTCGATGTACGCGGGAGTCCAGGCGAGCGGATGGTCGTGGTCGACGATGTTTATGGACGTAGACCTCGACGGGCGGCAGGACCTTCTCATCGCCAACGGCCATCTCTGGGACGTCATGGATGCCGACGTCCAGGAAGGATTGCAGAACCGGTTGACCGACGTCCGCTGGCAGCGCCAGCGTTGGGAGTTTCCGCCGCTTCGGCTGAAGAATGTCGCGTATCGCCATCGCGGTGATGGAACGTTCGAGGACGTGAGCGAGAGGTGGCGGTTCGGGACGGAGGACGACATCTCGCACGCCATGGCGACCGCCGACCTCGACGGCGACGGTGATCTCGACGTTGTGGTCAATCGGCTCCGTTCGCCCGCGTTGGTCCTCCGCAACGACGCATCCGCGCCCCGCGTCGCGGTGCGATTGGTCGGTGACGCGCCGAACACACAGGCCGTGGGCGCGAAGATCACGCTGACGGGCGGCGCCGTGCCGATCGAGACGCGCGAGGTCAGCGTCGGCGGCCTCTACATGTCCCACAGCGACTACGAGGCGTCGTTCGCGATGGGAACGTCAGACAGCGCGACGCTCGTCATCGATTGGCGCGATGGGCGCAGGACAACGATGGCCGGCGTTCGGCCAAACCGGCAGTACGAGATTACGTCCAAGACCGCGATCGGACGCAGCGCCGACACGCCGCGCAACGTGAGGCAGGCCGTGCTGTTTGACGACGCGACACCCGACCTGGGCGGTCACACTCATACCGAAGACACGTTCGACGACTGGGATCGGCAGTTCCTGTTGCCCAACGCCCTCGCTCAGCTCGGGCCGGGCGTGGCGTGGTTCGATCTCGACAGCGACGGCGATGAAGACCTGATCATCGGCACCGGCAAGGGTGGACGGCTCGCAGTGTTCCGCAACGATCTGGGTCGCCTCGTGCCGCAGGGTGCGCAGGGACCGGTGATGCAAAACGACCTGACGACGATCCTCGGGATGACCGAGAACGGCGCGTCAAGGCTCCTCGCCGGTCTCTCGACCTGGCAGGCGCGCTCGCTGCCGGAGATGACCGGACCACCGGCGGCTGTGAGCTTCCGGATCGGGCAGGGGAGGCTTGCCGCCGTCGCCGACACGCTCGTCAGCTCGCACGAGACGGCAACGGGACCGATGGCGCTCGGCGACTACGACGGCGATGGCGACCTCGATCTGTTCGTCGGTGGACGTGCGATTGCGATGCAGTATCCGGTCGCCGGTTCGTCGGGATTGTTCAAGAACGTGGGAGGGCGCTATGTGCTCGACGAGGTCAACTCACAATTCCTGAGGAACGTCGGCCTTGTCTCCTCCGCTTTGTTCGCCGACATGAACGGCGACGGAAAGCCCGATCTTGTTCTGGCGCGCGAATGGGGTTCGATCCTGTTGATGCTCAACGACGGCCACGGAAACTTTACGCTCGCGCCCGATTCGTGGGGGTTGGCCCGGTGGACGAGCCGTTGGAACGGAATCGCCGCGGGGGATCTGGATGGTGATGGCCGGCTGGACATTGTCGCTACGAGTTGGGGGCGCAACACCGCCGAGCAAGCGGATAGCGCGCGTCCGCTCGTTCTGTATCATGGCCCGTTCGGCGCCAGGCAAGAAGAGGAGATGTTGCTCGCGCGCCTGGATCCGCGCATCGGTGGACTCGCGCCGCTCAACAGCTACGCTCGCGTGCGGGTTGCGTTTCCCGATCTCGTGCGGCGGATCAATACGTTCGCCGCTTACGCCGACGCGACCGTGGAGCAGGTCCTCGGGCCCGCGCTGAGCAACACGCGGCAATTGAAGGCCGTGACGATGGACCAGATGGTGTTCCTCAATCGCGGCGATCATTTCGAGGCGTCGCGGCTGCCGATGGCAGCGCAACTCGCTCCAGCTTTCTATGCCGGCGTCGCCGATTTCGATGGCGACGGATTTGAGGATGTGTTTCTCAGTCAGAACTTCTACCCGACGGCGATCGGGACGCCCCGGTACGATGGGGGACGCAGTCTCCTGTTATTGGGCGATGGCAAGGGAGGTCTGACGCCGATCGCGGGCGCTAAATCAGGATTGATTGTCTACGGCGACCAGCGCGGCGCGGCGTACGCGGACTTCAACGGTGACGGCAGGCTCGATCTCGTCGTGACGCAGAATGGCGCCGCGACGCGACTCTTCCGTAACCACGGAGCGAAGCCAGGGCTTCGGGTCCGCGTCAAGGGTCTGGCGTCAAACCCGTTTGGTGTTGGGACGCAACTGAGAATCGTGTACGGCAACCGCATGGGACCGGTGCGTGAAATCGATGCCGGCTCAGGCTACTGGTCGCAGAACGGCGCCGTGCAGGTGTTCGGTCTCGCCGCGACTCCGACCGCGGTGTGGGTACGCTGGCCCGGCGGAGGGGAGATTCGCGTGCCGGTTCCGCCCGGGGCAAAGGGAATCGTTGTGACGAATGGAATGCGTTGAACTCGGCTAGCGCTTCAAGGCGCGGGTTGCGCCGTCGAGGTAACGCTTCGCTTCGGCGTGGCGCGGGTTGATGACGAGCGCCTGTCGAAAATGCCCGATGGCTTCGGCCAGATTGCCTTGCTGCGCGAGCGTGACGCCCCAATTGAGATGAGCGTCGGCGTGATCGGGGCGGATTGTGAGCGCGTCGCGGTAGTGGCCGATCGCTTCGTCAGGCTTTCCAATACGAAGGAGGGCGTTCCCCCAGTTGACCTGCGCGTCGGCGTTGTTGGGATTGGCCGCAAGCGCCTGTCGGTAGTGTTCGATGGCCCGCCCTGGATCGCCTTGCTGCGCGAGCGCGATTCCCCAGTTGTTCTGCGGCTCGTCGTAGCCCGGTTCGATCGCCAGCGAACGCTGATAGTGGGGGACTGCTTCGTCGAAGCGTCCCTGACGTGCGAGTGCGACGCCGAGGTTGTTATGCGCCTGTGCGTAGTCTGGCGTGAGCGACACGGCCCGCGCAAAGTGCGTGGTCGCCTCCGCCACCTTGTCCTGCTCCATCAACAGATTGCCCCAATTGTTGTGGCCATATGACGACGCGCTATCGAGTTCCAGAACGCGAGACCAAAGCGTGGTCGAGTCATGCCAAACGGCGCTTTGGTTCCAGGTGAGGGCGCCCATGCCCAACACAATTGCCCCGGCGATTCCGAGTGCGACCATCGCCAGCGGTCGGCGGAGCGACGCCAGTCCCGCAGCGGCGAGGATCGCGAGCACGGGAGCGGCGTGGTACGTGTAACGATCGGCCGCGATCTGCGGGCCGTTCTGGTGGAAGCCGAGCATCGGGAAAATGATTGCCAGAAAGGCGAGCCACGCGGCGGCGACGCCTGGTCTGCGCCGTCGCAGTGTCCACACGAGAACGGATATCGCGATCACAACGGCGTAGCTCACGACATACACCGCGTCGCCTGGGTCGACGTTCGCGGGCATCGCATAGATCGGCGAGAGGCCTACGGGAACAATCGTCTTCCATAGGTAGAAGCCGAGACTATATGCTGACACGGCCACTTTCTGCGCGGGGTGGAGCTGCACCATCTGCTGGAGCGCCACGAACGTCATCGCTGCTGCTGCGGCTGCCATCGCGACATAGGGAATCAGCTCGGCGTACACTTTGCGAGCCGATTCATTCCACCACCCGTGCTCGCCACCGAGGCGACGGATGGGATAGACGTTCAGAATCAATAGCACGGCCGGCGCGGTCACCGCCGTCGCCTTCGACAGGAGAGCGCAGGCGAATGTGGTGGCCGACAACCAATACCATCGGCGGCGCGTCGTGCCACCCTCCGCCGCGCGGAGGTAGAAGAGAACACAGAGAAAGTAGAAGAACGCCGATAGCACGTCGCGTCGTTCCGTCACCCAGGCCACCGATTCGACGCGCAACGGATGAATGGCGAACAGGAGCGCGGCGAACGCGGCGGGAAAGACGAGGCTGGACGAAACGGTGTTGCCGTCCACGTGCGCGACGCCGGTCAGCCGCAACACGCGCAAGGCGACGAAATAGAGAACGACGGCGTTGGCCGAGTGGAGCAGAATATTGGTGAGATGATATCCGGCGGGGTTCATCCCCCAGAGCGAATAATCCAGCCCGAGCGTCATCCACGAAAGCGGAACGTAGTGGCCGAGCAGAAACGTCGACCACATCCAGCGGAGCTGCGTCAGCCCAAGCCCGCGGTAGTTTGGGTTCGCGAGAAAGTTCTTGTCGTCGTCCCAACTGACGAACCCGGCTCGCAGCGCGGGAATGAAAACGACGAATGTGACGAGGGCAATGACGACCGGAACGATCCGGGCAACGCGGTCGTCGCGATTCACCCTTTGCGTCGGGTCCAGACCACGATTGCACCGCACTGGTTGGCGCCACCGGTCGCGAACTGTGGCGGCGTCGTCGACGCCCCGCGGTACACCTCGATCGCTTCGATGTCTGTCGCCCGCATGTCATCGATCTCCATCCCCGCCGCACGTTGGCCGTCGAGCCACATCATCGGGGTACAGAGCGCGCTACCGCGTCCGCGAACGCTCATGTTCGACGGGAACCGAACGAGCAATCTTCCGCCGCTGCGCACGACCCGAACTTGCGGCAAGTTGCGCAGGAGATCGGTTGGAGTGCCGGTGTTGCTGGCATCGATTTGCGCGCGCGTGACAAACGAACCGACGCCCCGGGCCCGGCGCTCGTCGAATCCCGCGAAGTACGGGTGGCGCCCGATCGCAGACACGTCGACCTGGGTCAGGGACACGTCCTGCGACATGAGCGTGACCCGAATCGAATCGTATGGAGCGCCGGTGATCAGCACGCGTTCCGTCCGCGCGTGATACCCGAGATGACGAATCACGAGGTCGATAGTCCCCGGCGGCAACGCCAGAAAACGCAGGCGTCCAAGGGAGTCACTTCGAGTGACACGGCCAAGGCTGAAGATCGTCACTTCAGCGCCGGGAATTGGGGCGCCCGAAGAATCGACGACCACGCCACGGAGGATGCCGCGTTGCGCGTTGGCGGATCCGGCCCCGAAGGCCAGTAAGCCGACGACGCCCGCGATCCCAAATCGTCGTCGGGTGGCGGCTCGGTCTGACATTTCTCCCTCCTCCAGGGTGGGAGATCTACCTCGTGAAGATAGAAAGGTGCCAGTGGCGGCGATAGAGTTACCGGGCTTGCCGTTCCGCTGTCTCCTCAGTGATCTGGCGATCCAGATACACCAGGTAGCCGGCGAGAAGGCGGTGGAGCAGCTGTACGTGGTCGATGAGGTTCGTTTGTGCAGCCGCTGGGATCAGGTCCGCGTGTCGGGCGACAGCCATCTGTGTTTCTACGAGCAACAGATCGCGCTTGGCCGCACGATAGATCTCCCGTTGCTCAGTGCTCGTGTAGCGGGCATGTCCGTCGGCAACCTGCTCGGCGATGCCGACGGCGGTGAGCATCATTCGATCGGTCAACGCCTTGGTTTCCCGCCGTGACGAGGCGCGGAGGGCGCGAGTGATATCGCCGGCGAGGGCGACGCTTTCCTGCCAGACTTTGAGTTCGCGGAGGGAGGCTGCCATGGCGCGAATATCGCCGCACAATTCGCCGGAAATGGTACCGAACTATTGAGGGCCGTGTCGGAACGGCGCAGCTTGCCGCGCGCGGCCCCCTTGTGATAATTTTCACAAGCCCCAGACCCCCCCAGACACTCGTATGGCCACAGACACCACGCTCCGCCCCGGCGAAATCAAGGACATCCTCCTGCGCGAGATCGCCGCCGCGGATCTTCATGACCTCGACGTCGAAGAGGTTGGAACAGTGCTCGAAGTAAAGGACGGCATCGCCCGCATCTACGGGCTCGGCAAAGCCATGGCCGGCGAGATGTTGGAGATCACGTCGTCAGAGACGGGCGAGAAGGTCACGGCACTCGCGCTCAACCTTGAAGAAGACAATATCGGCGCCGTGATTCTTGGCGATTACCTGCGCCTCAAGGAGAGCGACGAGGTACGGCGCACCGGTCGCGTGCTTGAGGTCCCGGTGGGTCAACAGTTGGTCGGCCGGGTCGTTGACGCGCTTGGACGTCCGATCGATGGCAATGGACCGATCGACACCAAATTCACGCGGAAGGTCGAGTCCGAGGCACCTGGCATCATCGTCCGGCAACCTGTGAAAGAGCCACTCCAGACCGGCATCAAGGCGGTTGACGCGATGATCCCGATCGGTCGCGGACAGCGTGAGCTCATCATCGGCGACCGCGGCACGGGCAAGACCGCGATCGCGGTTGACACGATCATCAATCAGCGCGGTCAGGGCGTGACGTGCGTCTACGTGGCGATCGGCCAGAAGGCGTCGACTGTCGCGTCCGTGGTCGCCCGGCTCAAGGCCGAGGGCGCGATGGACTTTACGATCGTCGTCGTGGCGTCGGCGTCGGATCCGGCGCCGATGCAGTACATCGCGCCTTACACCGGCGCCTCGATGGCAGAGTACTTCATGTACAACGAGGGCAAGCCAACGTTGTGCGTGTACGACGATTTGTCAAAGCAGGCCGCCGCCTATCGTCAGTTGTCGCTCGTCCTTCGTCGTCCGCCGGGTCGCGAAGCCTTCCCCGGCGACGTGTTCTATCTGCACTCACGTCTGCTCGAGCGTGCGGCCAAACTGAGCGAAGATCCGTCGGTTGTTGACGGCAAGACCATTTTGAAGGCAGGTGGTTCGTTGACGGCGCTGCCGATCATCGAAACGCAAGCAGGCGACGTGTCGGCGTACATCCCGACGAACGTCATTTCGATCACCGACGGGCAGATTTTCCTCGAGGCCGACTTGTTCTTTGCCGGTCAGCGCCCGGCCATCAACGTCGGCATCTCCGTCTCACGCGTTGGCGGTGCGGCACAGATCAAGGCCATGAAGAAGGTCGCGGGTCGGTTGCGCCTCGATCTCGCCCAGTACCGCGAACTCGAAGCCTTCGCGGCATTCGCGTCCGATCTCGACGCGGCAACCAAGCGTCAACTCGAGCGCGGTGCCCGCACGGTCGAAATCCTCAAGCAAGGTCAGTACAAGCCGATGCCGGTCGATCAGCAGGTCATCTCGGTCTACGCGGTCACGAACGGATTCCTCGACGACATCCCGGTCGACAAGATTCGAGAGTTCGAGAGCGGAATGCACGAATTCCTGACGACGAAGTACCCGCAGGTCGGCGACGCGATCCGGAAGAGCAAGGACCTGGCCAAGGATACGGAAGAGGCGCTCAGGCGCGGCATCGACGAGTACAAGAAGATGTCCACCGTGTCGGGCGCACCAGCGGTGGCGCGTGGCTAAGGGGCGCGAGCTCAAAGGCCGGATCAAGTCCGTCGAGAACACGCGCAAGATCACGCGCACGATGGAAATGGTCGCGACGTCGAAGATGAAACGCGCCGCCGACCGCGTGATCGCCGCCCGTCCTTATGCAAAGGCGCTGGGTGAGGTGATCGCGAATCTGTACTCGCCCGATCTCGCGGAACGCTTTCCACTGCTTCGTCAACCGACGGCGACGAAGCGCGCCGCGGTTCTCATGCTGACGTCCAATCGCGGGCTCGCTGGCGCGTTCAACGCCAATCTGATCAAGGAGACTCGCGCGCTCGTGCGCCGGCTCGAGGGTGACGGGGCGGCGGTGGATCTGCACGTCGTCGGCCGGAAGGGCGTCGGGTATTTCCGGTATGTCGGCCGCGCGGTGACGCGCAGCCGCACGGACATTGGCGACCGTCCGACGACCGACGATGCCGCCGACCTGATCAACAACGTCATGGCGCAGTTCTCAAATGGCGCGCTCGACGTGGTGTATGTGGTGTACGCGAGCTTCAAGTCGGCGATCTCGACGCCGCCAACGACCGACCAGATTCTGCCGGTCAAGCCGCCGCCGCGCGGCGCCGCACAGCTCGACTACATCCTCGCGCCCAGCGCCGATGCGATCCTTACGCAGCTGCTCCCGGCCTATGTCCGCAATGCGGTCTACCGGGCGCTGGTGGAATCGGCCGCAGCTGAGCAAGCGGCGCGCCGGACGGCGATGAAGAATGCAACCGACAATGCCGGCGATATGTTGAACACGCTGCGCCGTACATACAACCGCGCCCGTCAGGCGAACATCACGCAGGAAATCGCCGAAATCGTCGGCGGTGCAGCGGCACAGAGTGGATAAAGCGGTAACTAGTAACTGGTAATTGGTAACTGGTAATTCGTTGCTCGTCACCCCGCTCTCAGCTACCAGCTACCAGTTCCCAGCTACCAGTTCCCAGTTCCCAGTTCCCAGCTACCAGCTACCAGTTACCAGCTACCAGCTACCAGTTACCAGTTACCAGTTACCAGTTACCAGTTACCAGTTACCAGTTACCAGTTACCCGAAAAGAAATGGCCCCGGCAACAGCGATTCGCAACATCGGCAAAGTGGTGCAGGTCATCGGCCCGGTACTCGACGTCGAGTTCGAGGCGGAACACTTGCCAGAGCTCTACAACGCGTTGGAGATCAGCTCGAAAAACGCGGCTGGCGACGCGATTCGAGTCGTGGTCGAGGTGCAGCAGCATATCGGCCGCAACCAGGTGCGTGCGGTCGCGATGTCATCCACCGACGGCGTGATCCGCGGGATGGAAGTTGTCGACACCGGCTCCGCGATCACCGTCCCGGTTGGCAAGACGGCGCTCGGTCGCATTCTCAACGTGCTCGGCGATCCGGTGGACAACGGGGCGCCAATTCCGAAAGACGCGCTCCGTTGGCCGATCCATCGCAAGCGACCGGACTTCGTCAACCTCGAACCCAAGACCGAAGTCTTCGAGACGGGCATCAAGGTCATCGATCTCGTTTCTCCGTTTGTGAAGGGCGGCAAGATCGGTCTGTTCGGCGGCGCCGGCGTTGGCAAGACCGTCATCATCATGGAGCTGATCAACAACGTGCAGAAGGGGCACGGCGGAAAGTCGGTGTTCTGCGGCGTGGGTGAGCGGACCCGCGAGGGCAACGATCTTTATCTGGAAATGAAGGAATCGGGGGTGCTCGCCTCGACCGCACTGATCTACGGCCAGATGAACGAACCGCCGGGTGCGCGTTTGCGCGTCGGGCTGTCTGGGCTCACGGTCGCTGAATACTTCCGTGATGAAGAGAACGCCGACGTGCTCGTGTTCATCGACAACATCTTCCGCTTCACGCAAGCGGGTTCAGAGGTGTCGGCGCTGCTCGGCCGCATGCCGAGCGCTGTGGGCTATCAGCCGACGCTGGCGACGGAGATGGGAGATTTGCAGGAGCGCATCACGTCGACCCGTTCCGGGTCAATTACGTCGGTCCAGGCCATTTACGTGCCGGCCGACGATATCACCGATCCTGCGCCGGCGACGGCGTTCGCGCACCTGGATGCAACGGTCGTCCTCTCGCGCGCAATCACGGAGCTCGGGATCTATCCGGCGGTCGATCCGCTCGCGTCAGCCTCGCGGATTCTCGATCCTCAGTTCGTCGGTGTCCGGCACTACAAGGCCGCATCTGAGGTCCAGCGAATCCTCCAGCGCTACAAGGAATTGCAGGACATCATCGCGATTCTCGGCATGGACGAACTGTCCGAAGAGGACAAGCGGATCGTCGGGCGCGCGCGCCGCATTCAGCGGTTCATGTCGCAGCCGTTTGCCGTCGCCGAGCAGTTCACCGGCATTCCCGGCCGGTACGTCAAGCTGGAAGAGACGATTTCGTCGTGCGAGCGGCTGGTGGGCGGCGAATTCGACAACTTGCCGGAACAGGCGTTTTTCATGGCTGGCGGCATCGATGACGTCATCGAGAACGCCAAGAAGCTTCAGGGCTGAGGCCGATCCGTGCTGACGGTCTCGGTCATTTCACCCGAAGCCCTGGTGTTCGAGGGCTCGGCAGATAGCGTGGTGGCTCCGGCATTTGACGGAGATGTCGGCATCCTGAGCGATCACGCGCCGATGATGACCCTGCTCGGCAAGGGTGCGTTGAGGATTGGGAGCGGACCGGCCTCAAAGACTTTCTTGATCGAGGGTGGTTTTATGCAGGTGGCCGGGAACGCCGTGCGGGTCGTGACCGAGAAGGCCGCCGCCGCGTAGGCGACGCCCTCCTTATAGTTGGCAGGGCCCGACTAGGGCCCGAGCAGGCCCCGAGCGGGTCCCCAGCGGGTCCCCGAGCGGGTCCCGAGCGGGTCCCGAGCTGGCCCCCGCGGCGGGCCCTGACTGGCCCCCCGGCTGTAGTCCTGGGGGACGGTGGGATGTGACGCGACGCAGGCTTACCCGGGGTTAATGGATATGCTCGCCTCTTGTGGCCTAGGATACCAAGGGCTAACCTGCACCCTGCGTACCGCTTACCTCCGCAGGGTGGTGAGCGATTGCGAAGGTGATCTCGGCGAGGACGCAAACTGAATGCTGAGTGTCTCCCCCCAGTTCCATCATTCAAGAGAGGTTCGGATCATGCCACAACGCTGGTCTCGCTCACTAATTGCGGGCACGGTTGCCCTTGCGCTGCTCGCCGGCGGTTCCGCCCGCGCGTCGGCACAAGCAGCAACCATCATCTCCGGAAAGGTCACGAGCAAGACAGGGGGGCCGATTTCTGGCGCCACCGTCGCTGTCGACGCGACCACAATAGGCACGACGACCAACGAGGCCGGGAACTACACGCTCACGGTTCCCGCTGGCCGCTCAGGATCGGTCAACGTCACCGCGAGGCTCATCGGGTACCGGGCCATGCGTCAGCCGGTCACGCTGACGGGCTTGCGCGTAACGGCTGACTTTGCGCTCACTGCACAGGCCGCGGTGCTCAGCGAAATCGTCGTCACGGCGCTTGGCGAGCAACGCGAGAAGTCCACGCTCGGCACGGCGCAACAGAGTGTGTCGGGTGCGCAGCTGGGCACAATCTCGCCGAACCTCATCAGCGCGATGTCTGGCAAGGTCGCCGGGTTGCAGATCAGTAATTCCGGCAACATGGGTGGATCGTCACGTATCGTGATCCGCGGCGCCGGCTCGATTCTCGGCAACAACCAGCCGCTCTTCATCGTCGATGGTCAGCCCGTGTCGAATGCCGGGTTCTCAACCGCCTCAGCGAGCGGCGGCCGCGACTACGGCAGCGCGATCTCCGATTTGAACATGGACGATATTGACGGAATGACGGTCCTTAAGGGCCCGAACGCAGCGGCGTTGTACGGCTCGCGTGCTTCGAACGGCGCGATCGTCATCACCACCAAGAACGGACGCAACATGCTTCGGGGAACGAAGGTCAGCTTCACATCCCGAGTCAGCGCCGACCAGATGTCCATTTTCCCGTCGTACCAGAACGGATACGGGCAGGGCTTCGGTGGTGAGTTCAACTACGTCGATGGAGCCGGAAGTGGCGTGAATGATGGCGCCGATGAGTCATGGGGCCCCAAGCTCGACGGTCGGAAGACCGGCTGCATTTTCAAAACGACCGGTCCGGCGGGGGTGTACGACACGGCGGTCGGCTGCGACCAGTTCACCGGCAAGGCGCAAGCATGGGTTGCCCACCCGGACAACGTGAAGAACTTCTTCCGGACCGGGAGCACGGTTTCGAACAACGTCAACGTGTCGGCTTCCGGCGAGGCATCGGGGGCGCGTCTCTCGTTGACCAAGGACGAGACAAAGGGAATCGTGCCGAACACGTCGATGACGAGGCTTTCGGGAACGCTCTCGGCGAACGCGACGATCAGGGAGAAGCTGACGGTCGGTGGTGGTGTGACGTACACGCAGACGGGCGGACTGAATCGCCCTGAGAACGGCTACACCGAAGGCAACCCCTTCATGACCTTCACGTGGTTCGGTCGCCAGGTGGATGTCGACGCATTAAAGACCAAGTTCTACAACAAGGGCAGCCCCTACGGATTCGCCGATGGGTCGCTGTTCAATTGGAACGACAACTACCACCGGAATCCATGGTGGCAGTTTGACCAGAATCCGGCTCCTGATTCACGCGATCGCGTGATTGCCCAGGTCAATGCGGCGTATGAGTTCTTCCCGTGGCTGACGGGGTCGCTGCGAAGCGCTGGTGACTCGTACCGGCAGACGACCGAGCAGGATTTCGCGGCTGGAAATATCGATAACGCCAGCGCGTCGTTCAACGGTGGGTTCACGAACGGTACGTCGCGGGCTCGCGAAGCGAACTTCGAGGGAAATCTGACGGCGAAGCGCAGCTTCTCAAACATCGACATGACGGGAATCGTCGGTGGCAATCGCCGGAAGAACGACGCCTACAGTGAGTCGTTCCGTACGGCGGGAATCCTGGTGGCTGGCATTTACAATCTTGCCAACGCGGGCATCGCGCCCACGTTCACGAACTCGGAGTCCCATTCGGCTGTCAATTCGGCGTATGGATCCGCGGTCGTTACGGTGAACCGGGTGCTGACGCTGGAAGGTACAGCCCGAAACGACTGGTCATCGACGCTGCCGAAAGAGAATGCGTCGTACTTCTACCCGTCGGCCAGCGCATCGCTGTTGTTGTCGGATCTTTTCCCGATCATCACCAGCAACGGTCTGCTGAGCTACCTGAAGGTGCGGGGAAGTTGGGCGAAGGTCGGGTCCGATGCCGATCCGTATCAGCTCCGGACCGTGTACAACGGAAGTTCGAGCAAGTTCTCCGGGCTGTCACAGTTCTCACTGAGCGACAGATCGGCGAACGCCAAACTCAAGCCGGAGCAGACCACCGGAACGGAAGGCGGATTGGAGTTTGCGATGCTCAACGACCGGATCACGTTTGACGCGACGTACTACACGAAGATCACCCGCGATCAAATCCTGCCGCTGACAGTCACGGCGGCGTCGGGGTTCACATCCACGGTTGTCAACGCTGGGCAGATCAGCAACAAGGGATACGAGCTGACCATGACGGCTCGCCCCATAAACATGAGAAACGGCCTACAGTGGACGTCGACGATCAACTATCTGAAGAACAAGAACAGAGTTGACGTGCTGGCCCCTGGGCTCCCGTCATTGAACATCGCGTCGCAGTGGGGCGCGTTCATCCAGGCGCGCGAAGGTCAGCCATATGGCGTGCTCTGGGGCAAGGGCTGGGTGCGCGACTCCGCCACGAACCAGATCATGACCAGCGGCGGACTGCCGATCGGGTCCAGCACGCTGAAGATCCTCGGCAACGTGAACCCGGATTGGACCGGTGGATGGTCGAACGATTTCCGCTACAAGCGGTGGTCGCTCAACACGCTGCTCGACGTTCGCCACGGCGGACAGAACTTCTCGATCGGCAATTGGTGGGGCATGTACGCCGGAATTCTCGAGTCGACGATGGCGGGGCGTGAAGTTGACTGGAACAAGCCGGGCTTGATTGTCAATGGACTCGACAATGTGACCAAGACGAAGAACACGACGGTAGTTACGGCCGAGGACTACGGGCACAACCTGTATCCGACGGCTGAGCCGGCGGTCTTCAACACGGGCTTCGTGAAGCTGCGCGAAGTGCGGCTCGGCTGGGATGTTCCGGCCAGCTACGTCTCCAAGTTGAAGCTGACGCAGATGAACGTCTCGTTCGTGGGACGCAATCTGATGACGTGGACGGACTTCCCGAACTACGATCCCGAGAACGCGACGAACGCGAGCAACAGCGGCCAGGGCTTTGACATGGGTGCCATGCCGACGACGCGCAACTTTGGCTTCAACCTGACGATCACGCCATGATTACTCACCGGGAGAACACACAGATGAGAGTCGCTCGCCTCTCGGTCGGACTGCTCGGCATCGTTGCGATGTCGGCGTGCAAGACCGATCTCACTTCTCTGAACAACAACCCCAACAGCCCGACGACCGCACCGGCGCCGGCGCTGTTCACGAACGCCACCCGTTCGTCGATACAGACGCTCAATGGCTCGTTCAACACGCTGTCGATGACGTCGCTCTTTGCGCAGCACATCGCGCAAATCCAGTACATCGACGAAGATCGTGGGCACATCCGCCCGGCAACCACCGACGCGCTGTTCACCAACATGTACGTCGGTCCGCTGCTCGACTATCAAAAGGTGATCATCGGGGCTGACTCGGGGGCTCAGCCGAGCACGTCCGGACCGGCGAGGGTCATGCAGGCGTGGATCTATCAGAACCTGACGGATCTGTGGGGCGACATTCCGTACGATTCCGCGCTCAAGGGCGAAGGCGCACTGTTCAAGCCACTCTACAGCGCCCAGAAGGACATCTACTATGGGATGCTCAAGAGTCTCACCACGGCCGCGACAGCCATGGCGGTGGGAACGACGGTCAACGACCTCGGACTCGGGAACGCCGATCCCATCTACAAGGGCGACGACTCGAAGTGGGTGAAGTTCGCCAACTCGCTACGCGCCCGCCTGGCGTTGCGGATGGTGAAGAATGATCCGGCAAAGGCCGCAACGGAACTCACGGCCGCGTTTGCCGGTGGCATGTTGGCGTCGAACGCCGACAATGCGGCGTTGGTCTGGCCGGGCGACGGCGTGTACGACAACCCGTGGGCGGCGAACTTTGCCGGCCGCGACGATCACCGGATGTCGAAGACGCTGGTGGACACCATGAACTTATTGTTCGACCCTCGCCTCAAGGTCTATGCTCAGCCGACCAAGGCTGATCCGACGATCTACGCCGGAATGCAGAACGGTCTCGACAACACGTTCACGGCCGGATTTTTCAATACGACCTCGCGTCCCGGCACGATCTTCTATCCGGGATCGACGGTGTACGGCACCTACGGAACGGCGGCTGGCAAGAAGACACCGTCGTACCTCCTGACCTACTCGGAGGTGCAATTCATTCTGGCGGAGGCGGCGAATCTGAGCCTCGGCGGACTTACCCCTGCCGCTGCTGCGGGCTACTACAACGCTGGTGTGACCGCATCGATCACGCAGTGGGGTGGAACGGCCGCCGAAGTTGCCACGTATCTGGCGCGTCCTGGCGTCACCTATGTGGCTGGGGCGACCGGGCTGCAACAGATTGGCCTGCAAAAGTGGATCGCAATGTTCTCGCAGGGCACGGAAGCGTGGACGGAGTGGCGGCGTACGGGCAATCCGGCATCGATCAAGCCCGGGCCGAAGATGTACTCAGACGCGCTGACACAGCCCTATCGGCTGCTGTATCCGGCCAACGAACAGTCGGTTAACGGAGCCCAGCTCGCTAAGGCCATCGTGGCTCAGGGCGCAGATCTCATCAGCACGAAGGTCTGGTGGAACAAGTAGCATGACTTGAACACGAGCAAAGCAACGAACCCGTGCCGAGGGTCCTCTGAGAGGCCTCGGCACGGGTTCGTTGTTTTGTAGCGCTGTGCGCCCACGTAGCCGCGCAGGCTGATGCGCCCTACATGATGATTACAAGAATCACCGGCCCCTCGCGCGCCTGACCTCCAAATTTCTGATGTGCGGCAGAGGGGTTGAGGAACCGGATCTCTTTCACCGTGCTTGCGCGGATACTGGCCAGCTCCTCCAGCGCAACGACCTTGTTGCCGTCGATTGACGCGTGCGGTTTGCCGGCTTCCTGATCGACCAGCTGCGCTCCGTTCGGATCGTTCTTGTCCTTCGCCGCGGCGGTGTTGCTGCCGCGCACCGTGAGAAACTGCGGGCGCAGTGATCTTACGGCGTCGAGGACGCTCAGCCCGACCATCGATGGCGCCTGAAGGTCCTCGTGGGTGATCAAGTCGCGGTTGCGATTAACGGCCCCCGGTTGCGACTGTTCGCCAGGCGCGGCGGACGGAGGAGGTGGAGCCGAAGTGGCACACGCGGTGGCGGTGGCCACGAGCACGCACGCACTGAGAAGTTTTGCTGACACGCGAACCTCGCCTACGAAAGGAAGCTGAATACTGCTAGGTCTTCTGGCGCAACGTCAAGTTGGATGCGAGGTTTGGATTTCCTCTTGGGAGAACCCATGTCGATCCGTATTGCAGTCCGCAGATTCTTGATAACGACCGGCGCCTCGGCGGCTCTCGTTTCAGCCTGCCATCGGTCGAGCCAACCTGCCGTCGGTGCTGGCCCGTTGGCAGTCCCGAAGGCAGCCCCGCTCCCGACCGGCGTCACCGCGGCGATGATCACTGAAGGGGACACGATCTTCAACACGAAGAGCTGCAAGAATTGCCACCTCCCGAATGGCGTGGGCGGCCCACGCGCGCCGAACCTCACCGACCAGACCTGGATCCATATCGACGGCTCGTATGACGCGATCGTGAATCTCGTGACGACCGGCTTCACGAAAGCGGAGCAAAAAGACCCTCAATATCCGTTCTCGATGAACCCGCGGGGCGGCGGCAGGCCGCCGACGCTTACCGATGACCAGATCAAGGCGGTCGCCGCATATGTGTGGTCGCTGAGCCACCCTCGGCACTGAGTATCGCGCGGGCGCGGCACGGGTGCATCGCCCCGAGCCGAGCCAGCCGTCAGCGAATCAGCCGATCGACCAGGGCAAAGGCTCGATCGGCCGCCCCCAGTCCGTCCCGCACGAAATTGCGGGCGGTGTCGCCGGCTTCTTTGCGCTGGTCGTCGTCCTTCAGCCACTGCGCCATGGTTGTGAGCAGGGCGCGCTCGTCAACGACGCTTATCGCACCACCGCTCTTGATGAGTAGCCTCGCGTCTCGACTCATCTGATATCGAGGCCCGACGATCACCGGCGCGCCAAACGCCGCCGGCTCGAGAACGGAGTGCAAGCCTGCGCCGTGGAATCCTCCGCCGACAAAGGCGACCGAGGCCAACGAGTACAAGTCGCCGAGCACACCGGTTCGATCGATGATGACAACATCAGCGGATCCGGCCTTCGTGTCCGAGAGCCTTGCCGCGCTGATGCCGGCGCCCTGCGCCCATCGGATGATCGGATCAACGTGAGCGGCCGTCGGCTCGTGCGGAGCGATGACCAGCCGTAGATCGGGCGAGGAGCGGTGCAGCTGGGCGAATGCGGGAAGAAGGACGGCTTCATCGGCCGGCCAGGTCGAGCCCGCGACGATGGATGGGCGTTTTGATGTGAGCGCGCGCAGCTCAGGCCGGGCACGACCGCCCTGTACGAGGCCGACCGACACCGCAAGCTCCCAGACTTGATCATACCTCGTGTCGCCGGTGACCTCGATCGCCGATTGACGGACGCCCAGCTCGATCAGTCGGTCGGCGTCGGACCCATCAACCGCACCGACGGCGTCGAGGGCAGCGTAGGCATCGTGCAACAGCGCGCGGGCAATACGTGACCGTCGAGATGACGCTTCGGCCAGCGTCGCGCTGATCAGTCCGAGCCGAACTCTGCGCTGGCGGGCCGCCGCAGTCAGGTTGGGCCACACGTCGAGCTTCGAGAACACGAGCGCGGCGGGCCGTAGTGTGTCGAGGGCGGCCGCGGAATCGCCCGGCGTGTCGAGGACCAGGTAATCGCAAAAGTCCATTCGAAGCGCGTGGGCGAATCCCGTGGCGCTGGGCGAGAAGTGCGTGTAGGCCAGCTGCACGTCGCTCCGGCGCTGGCGCATTCGCTCCAACACCGGGCGCGCTTGAAGGCCTTCGCCGACAGACGGCGCGTGCATCCACAACAGTGGGCGGGACACGTCTCGACCGCTCGCAGCCCAGGCGCGATATCGATCGAGCACGCCCCGGCGCTCGTTGAGGGCACGGAGGAGCTTCGAGTTCCCGGATGGCGCGACGCTCGTCGCCGCGCGTGCGATCAGGGCGACCGCGTCATACGCCAGCCGGAGGGGCAGGCGCACTATGGGAGTTGACTGCCCCTGCCAGGCGGGCCCGCTCTGGCGACCGCCGAATCAAGTGCGGCGCGGAAGTTTCCGTACGGTTGCACGCCGACCACTGCAAGCTTGTTGTCGATAAAAAAACTTGGTGTTCCGGTGACACCTCCCGCGCGCGTGCGGGCGTCGTCTGCCTCGATCATCGGACGCAACTGGTGCGACGTCATGCAGGCGCGCCAGTCCGACAACCGCAGCTGCAACGAGGTCGCGAGCGAATCGAAGACCGGTTGCGGGTTCTGGAGCTGAGACCAATGCGCCTGGGTAGCGAACAGCCCGTCGTGCATCGCCCAAAAGCGATCCTGCGTGCCGGCGCACATCGCCGCCTCGGCTGAGACGACGGCGTGGATGTGTGCCGCCATGGGGTGATTGAGGTACGCGACGCGCACTTTGCCGGTTGCGACGTAGTCTTTGAGGATTCGCTTGTACGAGTCGTCGTGAAACTCGCGGCAGTAGGGGCACTGAAAGTCGCTTGCGATCACGAGCCAGACCTTTGCGCTCGGGGAACCCTGGATACGGGCCAGGTCGGCGCGCTGGAGCGCGCTGTCGGGGGCCGCTTTCGGGGAGTCAAGCGTGGCAGTCTGGGCCTTAGGCGGCTTGCCGCATGCGGCGAGGAGCAACGCGCCGGCGACGACGGTGAGCAGGTGGCGAAGGGGCATGATCGGGGGAGGGGTTGCAGAAAAAGCTAACGGCAGAGGTACCGTTGAAACACTGCGCCGCCGCCCTCGTAATTGCTACCGTTCAACGCTTCCGGGAACCGGTCGGCAAGCCTAGCGTTGAAGACCGTTGCCGCGGCGCGAGGTACGCCCGAAACGACTCGCGCGCCACCGTCTGATCCATCCATGTTGACGCTCCGTCTTGCCGTTGTGCTGTTGCTGCAGGGAGTCACGATCCCGCAGCCGACCGGATATGTGAACGACTTCGCCCGCGTCATCGATGCGGCGACTGCTGCGCGTCTCACCGCGCTCGTCAGCGATGTCAAGGCAAAGTCGGGCGGCGAGATTGTCATCGTCACGCTGCCGGATCTCAACGGTCGCGACGTGGCCGATGTTGCCCGAACGATCGGGCGCGACTGGAAGGTGGGGGCGACCGGGAAGGCGGGTGACCGCGCGAAGAACGCTGGCGTGATCATCCTCGTCGTGCCGAAGAATACGAGCTCGGACGGTCGTGGTCGCCTGCGGATTGAAACAGGCTTTGGCGCCGAGGGTTTTCTGACCGACGCGACGGCGGGCGCGATTCAGGACGAGGCGCTCAACCTGTTTCGTGCCGGCGACTACGCCGGTGGCATCGAGTTGATGACCACTCGTGTGGCCCAGCGCTACGCGACCGAGTTCAACTTCACGCCGGATGCCGGCGCGACGATTCCGGAGCGATCGCCAGTCCGTCGGTCATCAAGGGGACGCAGAGGCAGTGTTCCACCGTACCTCGTCTTTCTCATCTTCATGTTCGTGTTGTCGATGGTGGGCAGGGGTAGGCGGCGCCGGGGATGCTTGCCGCTCTTTATTCCGATGGGTGGCGGAGGATTCGGTGGCGGAGGTTTTAGCGGCGGCGGCTTTGGCGGAGGCGGAGGCGGAGGATTTGGAGGGTTCGGTGGTGGTGGAGGATTTGGTGGCGGTGGCTCAAGTCGGAGTTTCTAGGAAGGCTGGCGTGTTTGGCGCCGGCATCAGACGCTTCGCATTGCTCAGGATGAACCAATGGCAAAACTGACGCTTGATGAACTCGTGACGCAGTTGAAGGTGGCTTTCGGGGACGACCTGACGTCGGTCGTGCTCTATGGCTCGGCGGCTGGCGGCGAGCACAATCCGAAACGGTCGGACCACAACGTCCTTGTGATCGTTCGCAAGGTGCCGATGAACGCGGCGAAGGCCGTTTCGGCGTCGGCGCGGGCATGGGCAGATGCGGGTAATCCGCCGCCGCTCGTGCTGACGGTGGAGGAATGGAAAGGTTCGGCGGACATCTTTCCGATGGAGTACGCCGACATCCTCGACAGGAACCGCGTGCTGTTTGGCGCGCCACCGTTCGACGGTATCGCGGTTCGTCCCACTGACCTGCGCCTCCAGCTCGAGCACGAAGCGATGGGCAAGTTGCTCAAGCTGCGGCAGTCCGTTCTGGCGATGGCGGGCGACAACAAAAAGCTGGTCGAGCTGTTGGCTGCGAGCGCGAGCACGATCATGGTGATCTTTCGCGCCGTCTGCCGCCTTCACGGCGTCGCGCCGGAACGGGACAACGCCATGCTCGTGGATCAGGTGGCAAAGCTCGCCCAACTCGATCCAGTGCCCTTCCAGAGAGCGGTCAGGATCGCCCGCGGAGAGCGTGGTGTTCCGGCTGACGCGCTGGCGACGGTCGGTGGGTACGTCGCCGGCATGGAGCAGCTGGTCAGCCATCTCGACCGCTTCAGCGGCGGGCTGGAGCCAAAACCGACAGCATGAAGGCTACGTAGTGATCGGCGGCCGCTGGTGCGGCCATCGACGCAGTACCCCTTTCCAACCGGAGTAGAAAATGAAACGCCGTATGTTCGCGATAGTGCTGTTCGCTCTGCCGCTGGTGACCGGATGTGGCTACAACCGCATCCAGTCCCTGACCCAGGAAGTCGATGCGTCGCAGGGACAGATCCAGGCGCAGCTACAACGGCGCTACGACCTGATTCCCAACCTTGTGAACACCGTGAAGGGGTACGCCACGCACGAGGAGGAAGTGTTCACCAAGGTTGCCGAAGCACGCGCGGGGCTGCAGACCGCGCTCAAGAGCGGCGACGCCGGCCAGATGGCCAACGCGGACGCGACGATGACTGGCGCGCTCACTCGGCTGATGGTGGTCGCAGAGGCGTATCCGCAGCTGAAGGCTGACCAGGGATTTCTGCGGTTGCAGGACGAGCTGACGGGAACCGAGAATCGAATTGCGGTCTCTCGCGGTGACTACAACACGGCCGTCAAGCAGTACAACACGTACATCACGCAGTTCCCGGCGGTGTTGACGGCAAAGGCGACAGGCGCCAAGCCGCGGACGTACTATGAGGCCGCGGCCGCCGCGGCAAACACGGTCCCGACGGTGGACTTTTCGAAGCCGGCTGGCGGGAAAAAGCAGTAGCGAGCGGGAGCACTGAGCACTTGGCTCGAGTTGGAGCCAGCTCCGGCTCGAGCGTGCGCTGGAGCTAGCTCGCGCTCGAGCCAAGTGCCCGGTGCTCCAGCTCACCCTGCGCGCGGAAACAGCGAGTCGCCCTTCTGCACGCGCCAGCCGGTTGCGTCGAGGGTCGCAAGCGACGTAAAGCGCTGCGCCGCCAACGTCCCCGGCGCGCCGAGCTGATGCCAGAGTGCCGCGGCCTTTCCCGGCATGAATGGAAAGAGCGTAATCGCGTGGCGAGCGAGATGTCGCGCGAGCGCCGCGAGCACGGTCTCCAACTCCCCGCGCCGTGCGGCATCCTTGGCCAAGGCCCACGGTTGCCGCGACTGCACGAACTCGTTGCCGCGCGAGACCGAGAGCATCACGCGGCGCAGCGCTTCGTGGAGCAAGTACCCGTGATCGCCATTCATCGCTTCGTGGTATGCGGCGACATCGTCGAGATCATGGGAGTCGAGGTCGATCGGCTTTCCCGGTGGCACGACGCCATCGCAATACTTCTCGATCATTGCCAACGACCGGCTGGCGAGATTCCCGAGCGAATTCGCCAGATCGGCGTTGTACCTCTCGTCGAATCGCTCGAGTGATAGCGAGCCATCGGCGTCGAACGGTACCTCGCGCAGCAGAAAGAACCGGAACGCATCGGGGTCGTATCGCCCAATGGTCGCATCGAGATCGAGTTTGACGCCGGCGGACTTGCTGAATCGCTCCCCGCCGAAATTGGCGAACCCGTGGGCCCAGATTTGTACCGGCAAGGCGATGCCCGCGGACTCGAGCATCGCCGGCCAGATGACGGCATGGAGCCGCGTGATGTCCTTGCCTACGATGTGCAGCTGGGCAGGCCACCCCGTCTTGTATCCCGCGTCGGGATATCCCGTGGCGGTGAGATAGTTCGGGAGCGCATCGAACCACACCCACGTTCCCTGCAGTTCGCCCGTCGACGTGGCAATAGGAAACGGGATCGCCCACGAGAGCCTCGAGCGCGTGACGGAAATGTCCTCGAGTCCCTGTTCGAGAAGTCCGAGGATCTCGTTGCGCCGGGTGTTGGGCTGGATGAACCGCGGATGATCCGCCAACAGCTTGGCGAGGAACGGGGCGTACCTGGTCAGTCGAAAAAACCAGTTGCGCTCCTCGGTCCACTGCAGCTCACGGGTCGGGTGAAGAACGCACCGTCCGTTGTCGATCTCATTCTCGCGCTTGAACAGCTCACACCCGACGCAATACCAGCCCTCGTAGGTCTTCTCGTAGAAATCGTCCGGATTACGGGCGTGGATTGCCTGAATCAGAGCGATGACCCCGCGTTTGTGCGCTGGCTCCGTCGTTCGAATGAACTGGTCGTGCGAAATCCCGAGTCGACGCCAGGTATCCGCAAAGCGGGCGGCGACCTGATCGACGAACGCTTGCGGGGAGATCCCGCGTTCTGCCGCGGCCTGCGCGACTTTTTGGCCGTGCTCGTCCATGCCCATGAGAAAGTGCACGTCGTCGCCGGCAAGCCGTTTGTACCGGGCGATAGCGTCGGCGCCGATCTTCTCGAGCGCGTGGCCGAGGTGCGGGTCGCCGTTGGCGTAGTCGATGGCCGTCGTGAGAAAGAAACGGGCCACTCAGCTACTCGGCGAAGGTGGAGGTGATGACGGGCCCGATGACGGCGGAGCGGATCCGTCGCCGCCCTGGCGTCCACGTCGACCGCCGCGGCGGCCACGCCGCCGGCCGCGCCGCGGTTCCCCGTCGGCACCTTCACGATTCGCTGGCGGCGCGGCGACTGGGCCAGGGGTCCCGGGCCCCGCGCGCCTGGCAGAGCTGGGAACTGGGTCGTCGGTCGGATCGGCGGACACGATCACTCGCTCCGTTTCGGCCAAGCTGACCTCAGTGAGCTCGACGTCATCGACCGCGGCTCCAGGCGAGTCTTGGGCCTCGTCGGCCTCGTCGGCATCGTTGGTCACTTCGGCAACGCTGGTCCGCGTGGCTCCTGGGGCGGGGAACGGGATGCCAAGGACGACGAACTCCGCGCGCAGCTCCTCGAGGGCGACGATGCGCGACTCACCTTCTGCGCTACGGAGTGTTACCCGCTCGCGAAAGAGATCGTTGGCAATGACCTTCTCTTCGCCTATGGCCGTGCGAAGAATCTTCCCTTCCTTCGGGAATCGGCGACGCGTGCTGACGTAAAACTCGTGTTCATAACGCAGGCAGCACATCAACCGGCCACAGGCGCCGGAAATCTGGGACGGGTTCAATGACAGCCGCTGGTCCTTTGCCACGCCGAGATTGACGGGGCGCAGCTCGGGGAGCCATGACGACGAGCAATACTGACGCCCGCAGCGGCCGTAACCGTCGAGACGCTTGGCTTCATCACGGACGCCAATCTGTTTCAGCTCGATTCTCGTGTGGAACAAAGACGCGAGCTCT
>Ga0315281_10002516_pt1 | contig 27163 bp, 30 predicted proteins | sample YL17G07_0_MG_FD_204540 | JGI IMG/M metagenome (GOLD analysis project Ga0315281, IMG submission 204540) | Sediment microbial communities from Yellowstone Lake, YNP, Wyoming, USA - YL17G07_0 | ecosystem: Environmental > Aquatic > Freshwater > Lake > Sediment | place: USA: Wyoming | collected...
AAGGGGTTGACGGAGGCCCTGGCCGGCCAGGGCGTCGCCGCGGTCGCGTACGAGACCGTACAGGACGCTCAGGGGAGACTGCCGCTCCTGGCTCCCATGAGCGAGATCGCCGGCCGGATGGCGCCGCATATCGCTGCGGGGCTCCTGGAGAAGGAGCGGGGGGGTCGAGGCGTGCTGATAGGCGGATCCGCCGGTGTTTCGCCCGCCCGGGTGTTGGTGCTAGGGGCAGGCATGGCTGGATCCAGCGCTGCCTGGATAGCCGCGGGTATGGAGGCGGAGGTTCTGGTCATGGACAAGAGCGTGGACCGCCTGCGCTTCATCGACGAGATACACCGGGGCAGGATCCAAACCCTCATGAGTTCACGCCTAGCGATCGAGAGGCTGATGAGCACTGTCGATGTTGTGATCGGTGCGGTGCTGGTTCCCGGGGCTAAGGCGCCACGGCTGATCAGCCGGGGGATGGTTGCAGAGATGAAGCCGGGGTCGGTGATCGTCGACGTGGCTGTCGATCAAGGAGGCTGCGTGGAGACTGCGCGGATGACGACGCATTCTGATCCTACCTATGTCGAGAATGGCGTCGTTCACTACTGCGTGGGTAACATGCCGGGCGCCGTTCCCAACACGTCCACGTATGCGCTCACGAACGTCACGACTCCCTACGCTCACGCCATCGCGGATCTCGGGTTGCGGGAGGCGGCGCGGCGAGACCGTTCCCTGGCCCTAGGCATCAACGTGCTGGAAGGCCACGTGGTGAATGCCGGTGTTGCCGAAGCGCACGGCATCCCCCTGTCGGATCTCGATACCATCATCCGAACGCCCTAGCGCCAATGTCGCGAACTCGGCTTCAAGAGCAGGTCGAGCGCTTCGCTGACTACCTGACTGCTGAACGCGGGCTATCGCCCAACACCATAGAAGCCTATCGCCGGGACCTGACGAGGTACGTTTCCTACCTCTCGAGGCGAGGTGTGAAGGACGCAGGCGCGGTGACAGGGGATGATGTGGCGTCCTTCGTGGCCCACATATCGGCCGTTCGCCAAGCTGAAGGACGGCAGTACTCCGCGTCCACTGTGGCAAGATCACTGGCCTCTGTCCGCGCTTTCCACCGCTTCTTGGTGAGAGACGGTGAGACGGACGACGATCCCACATCGGACGTGTCACGGCCGAGGGTTCCCCGGAATCTGCCGAGACCGTTGACCGTCGAAGACGTGAAGACGATCGTTGAGTCTCCATCCGAGGGAACGCCCCCGTCCCTTCGCGACCGCGCTGCCTTGGAGCTGCTCTACGGCGCTGGCCTCCGGATCTCGGAACTCGTCGGTCTGGACGTGGATGATGTGGATGTGGATGACGACCCGGGCGTCCGGGTCCTCGGCAAGGGAGGGAAGGAGCGTGTCGTTCCCATCGGCAGGTTCGCTTGCGAAGCACTGCGTCGCTACCTGAGCAGCGGGAGGCCGTTGTTGGCGACCAAAGCCTCGCGCGCCGCGCTGCTGCTGAACCAACGGGGCGGGCGACTGACGAGACAAGGTTGCGCGAAGATCCTTGCGGCACACGTTAAGCGATCGGGTGTACAGAGGAGGGTTACCCCACACGTCATGAGGCACTCTTTCGCCACACATCTGTTGGAAGGAGGGGCTGACGTGCGTGTTGTTCAGGAGTTGCTAGGTCACGCCAGTGTGTCGACAACGCAGATCTACACCCTTGTCACACGTGAGCACCTTCGCGAGGTGTACTTCACGTCCCACCCCCGCGCTCGAAAGGAGCGGACGCGGTGACCCGGCGCCTCGCGTGCATCTCGGCGCCTAGGTCGGCCGGGTGGCGGACCTGAAGACGGCTAGGGCTTGCCTCGCCGGACCCGCGGTCGGGTCCGGGGATCGCAGGTGGCTCAGAGCCAGCGGCACCGCGTTATCATGCCCGCATCGACACTCCAGTCTCTTCCGCCGCACCTGACGGCCGGAAGGCCAGGGTCCTGACCGGATACCGGCCCACCGGCCCGCTTCACGTCGGGCACTGGTTCGGAAACATCCAGAACATGCTCAGCCTTCAGGAGGAGCACGACGCTTTTTTCTTCCTCGCGGACTGGCACGCTTTGACCACCGACTTCGATCGGACCGGGGAGCTCCCAGATCGGACCCGGGGGCTGGTCCTGGACTGGTTGGCGGCCGGCATAGATCCGACCAAGGCGACCGTCTATCGCCAGTCGGACATGCCGGAAGTTGCCGAGATGACCTTGTTGCTGGGGATGATCACCCCTCTCGGCTGGCTTGAGCGGGTCCCGACCTTCAAGGAGCGCCTGCGTGACCTGGCAGACCGCGATATCGCCAACCTGGGCTTGCTGGGGTACCCGGTGCTGATGGCTGTCGATATCTGCATCGTGAAGGGCGAGCTCGTCCCCGTGGGCGAGGATCAGCTGCCGCATCTCGAGCTTTCCCGGGAGATCGTGCGTCGCTTCAACAAGCTCTACGGCCCCGTGCTCGTGGAGCCCAAGGCCCTCCTCTCTGAATCGCCGAACATCCCGGGGTCGGACGGGCGCAAGATGTCCAAGTCCCTGGGCAATGAGATCGGAGTGCGGTTCGAGCCCCTCGAGACCGAGAAGAAGGTGCGTTCCTTCATCACTGATCCTCAGAAACAGAGGAAGGGGGATCCGGGCCGGCCCGAGATATGCCCGATATTCACCCTGCACGAGCGCTTCTCTGGAGACATCCTGGACGACACGGATGACAGGTGCCGCAGCGGGGCGCTCGGGTGTGTTGAGTGCAAGGGAAACCTCACGGAGCGGATCACCACGTACTTCCAGCCTTTCCGCGAGCGGCGCGCTGGACTGGAGGCGACACCGGGAGTCGTGGAGAAGGTCTTGGAAGACGGCGCCTCCAAGGCCAGGCCTGTCGTCGTGGACACGATCGAGGCTGTGCGCCGGGCGATGAAACTTGCATGAAGGATGACACGGCGAAGGCAGAGACTGGGCAGTTTGCAGTCGAACTCCCGGTCTTCTCGGGTCCATTCAAGATCCTCGCAGACCTTCTTCTCGGACAGAAGATGGACGTCTGCGATATCCCCATCGCTAGCGTTACGGAACGGTTCCTCGAGTACACGAAGGAGGCCGACCGGTGGACCCTGGACGAGGCAACCTGGTTCTTGGCCGTTTGTGCAGTGCTTCTCGAGATCAAGGTTGGCAGATTGATGCCCCAGTCCGACACAGGACTCGAGGACGATCAAGCAGCGTCTCCCGATCTAGCCTACGCGCGAAGCATAGAGCTAGCGGCCTTCCGTCGGGCGGTGGTCGACATCTCGAACCGTATGGAAGAGAGCGCGAAGTACTTCACCCGCGATGTCGGCCCAGCGAAGGAGTTCGCGGGCCTGTACCCGGACGTCCTTGAGAAGGTGGAGGCCATGGATCTCGCGGGCATCGCTGCGGCCCTCCTTCGCGCACCGGCACTGATCGATCTATCGCATGTAACCCCTATCAGGATGACCGTCGCCGAGGCGATGATCACTGTTGAAGAACGGTTGACGGATACGCCGAACGCGCGTTTCCGTGAACTCGTGGCCGACTGCCGGGAGCGGATCTACGTGGTGGTTCGCTTCCTGGCCCTGCTGGAACTGTTCCGCGACGGGAAGGTGGACCTGTCGCAGGCCGAGACGTTCGGCGAGATAGACGTGGTATGGCGGGGGGAGTGATGGACGAAGCGCGCCTCCTGCAGGCGCTCGAAGCGATCCTTTTCGTTTCGGACGAGCCGGTGTCGCCCGTGGTTCTCGCGCAGGCGCTGGATTCAGATCGGCGCACGGTCGACACCCTGTGCGAGCGACTTGCTCAGTTGCTGGAGGAGCGGGGATCGGGGGTCGCTCTGCGAAACCTCGCCGGCGGCTGGCAACTGTCGACACATCCGGAGGTGGCTGCCGTCGTCGAGCAGTTCGTGTTGTCTTCGCGTCATGCGCGCATGACCAAGGCCTCCCTTGAGACTCTCGCCATCGTGGCGTACAAGCAGCCGGTGACGAGGCATCAAGTAGCGGCCGTGCGCGGAGTCGATTCCGACGGCGTGCTGCATTCGCTCGTGGACCGTGGACTCCTTCAGGAGGTCGGCCGCGAAGATGTCCCCGGTCGGCCCGTGCTCTACGGAACCACGCCGACGTTCCTCGAACGCATGGGTCTTCCTTCCCTTTCCGCGCTGCCTTCACTTGCCCCACTCCTCGACGATGCCGTCGACGATGAGGAGCCTGGGGAGACGGCCGGCGGATCGGTGTAGGGCTGTGCCCAAGGAGCGGGTCCAGCGCTCACTCGCCCGGGGTGGTCTTGGCTCCCGACGTGCCTGTGAGGAACTGATCAAAGAAGGGCGCGTCGCGGTCAACGGGAGGCCGGCTGAGCTGGGAGACAAGGTTGACCCTTCCGCCGATATCATCACCGTGGATGGAGATCGGGTAGCGGCAGATCCCGAGATGCGCTACTTCCTGCTCAACAAGCCAGGCGGTGTCATAACCACGATGGCTGATCCCCAGGGCCGGACGGACATAACCGGATTCCTTCCCGCGGGCGCTCGGGTGTTTCCCGTGGGGCGGCTGGATCAGGACAGCGAAGGGCTGCTGATACTCACCAACGATGGCGAGTTGGCCAACCGCCTCACTCACCCGCGCTACGGTGTGGAGAAGGAATACCTTGCCGAGGTGGATGGCACTCCTACTCCGAAACTCCTCTCCAGATTGAAGGCCGGAGTCGAACTGGGGGACGGTCCAGCCAAGGTTCTGGGTGTCCGGGTGGCTAGTCGCTCGGGGGAGAGGGCTGCACTTCGGGTAGTGATGGGAGAAGGGCGCAAGAGGGAGGTGCGCCGATTGTTGGAGGCCGTTGGGCTTCCCGTGGTTCGCTTGGTGCGATTGCGCCAGGGTCCGCTGCGCCTGCAGGGACTTGGTCCGGGTGAGGTCAGGCCGCTCACGCCAAAGGAGGTCAGGGAGCTGTACCTCGCTGCAGGGCTGTAGCCTTGGGACATCAAGGATCCACGCGGCGATGTTGACGGCTCATGCCGGGGGAGGTGCGAGGTGAAGATGCGGGCTGCCCGAGGAGCCATAGCCGTGCCTGAGGACACGCGAGCCGCTGTGCTGGCCGCAACTTCGCGCCTAGTCGCAGAGATGCTCCGCCGGAACGGCTTGTTCGGCGAAGACCTGATCAGTGTCATCTTCACCGCCACTGCAGACCTGCGTTCCGCGTTCCCTGCCGAGGCTGCGAGGGAGATGGGGCTGAAGGGCGTTCCGCTCCTGTGCGCGGCTGAGATCGACGTGGACGGCGCCATGGCGAGGGTGGTGAGGGTGCTGATGCACTTCGAGTCGGACTCCCTCAGGTCGGACATCTCGCATGTCTACCTGGAGGGCGCGGAGTCGCTCCGGGACGATCTGTGAGCGGCCAACGCATAGGCGTTGTCGGTTGCGGTCTCATCGGAACTTCGATCGCAATGGCCGGCCTGCGAACAGGCGACGAGGTGCGCGGGTGGGACATAGATCGGGTGGTCCTGGATCGCTCGGCCTCAAGGTCGGGCTTGCGCCCGGCGGCCAACCTTGCGGCAGCGGTTGCCGATGCCGACATGATCTTCATCTGCGCTCCGATCCCAGCCATCGCCGGACTGGTCTCTGAGGCACTGATAGCTGCTCCCCAGGCCGTTGTGGCCGACGCAGGGAGTGTGAAGTCCGATGTTATCGACGAGATCCACGCCGAGGCTTCCCCGGGGAACCTTGCGAGGTTCGTGGGCAGTCACCCGATGGGGGGCAGTGAGCGGGCAGGTCCGGAAGGTGCGTCCGCGTCGTTGTTGGACGGCGCAGTCTGGGTTCTGACTCCTACCGTCGAGACCGCTACCACTTCCACTGAACTGGTCGAGAAGTGGGCAAGGAAGATCGGCGCCAAACCGGTGGCGATGGATCCGGTGAAACACGACCGGGTGGTGGCGTTGGTTAGTCACCTGCCTCAGGTGGTCGCCACGGTGCTGATGGGCCTCGCCTCGCACCAGCATGAGGACGCGCCGGAAACCCTGGTGCTCGCGGCGGGAGGCTTCCGAGACCTGACGCGGCTGGCTGCATCCAACCCCCAACTCTGGGCCGGCATCCTCCGCTCCAACAGAGAGGAGCTCTCCCGCGCCATCGACCTCTTCATCGAAGATCTCATGTCGCTCAAGCAAGAGCTCGCGGTAGCGGACCCGGGTGGCCTGCAGGCGATGCTCGCCCACGCGACGAAGGCGCGGCTGGCCCTGGCAGCTCGACCCAAGGTAAGAGCCGGGGTGGCGATCCTGCAAGTTCCGATCCCCGATCGGCCGGGCGCGTTGGCCGATCTGACCTCGGCCATGTCAGAGCGGGGCGTCAACATCGAGGATCTCCAGATCGTCCACTCGCCCGAGGGCGGCCGCGGTACCGTGCATCTGACGGTCGCGGGAGCCGATGTCGATCCGGCCCTCGAGGCCGCGACCGCCCACGGGCTGGAACCCTTTCGGATCGCGTGAGAGAGGCCGGCGTGAGGCTCAGGATCGAACCAGGGGCAACATTGAGCGGGGCCACGAAGGTGCCAGGCGACAAATCGATCGCCCACCGGTGGTTGATCCTTGCGGGTTCCGCCTCAGGGCGCAGCGTTCTCCGTGGGCTGCCGGAGGGCCTCGATGTCAGGTCTACCGCAGCGTGTATGGCGGTCCTCGCTGGTTCGGAAACCTTGGCGGAGTGGGCCGTAGAAGCCTCTGGCAACCTCTTGGTCGAGGGCGTTGGCTGGGCGGGCTTGGCCGCGCCGGCGGGTCCCGTGGACTGCGGCAATTCGGGCACCACTATGCGGATGCTGTCTGGAGTCCTGGCAGGGTGCGATTTCGCGAGCGAACTGGCTGGGGATGAAAGCCTGTCGAGGCGCCCGATGGAACGTGTGGCGGAGCCGCTGCGACTGATGGGAGCCGACGTCAAGACAACCGATGGCCATGCCCCCGTGGCGATACGGGGCGGCGCGCTACGCGGCATCCGCTATGAACTTCCCGTCCCCAGCGCCCAGGTGAAGAGCGCGATACTCTTCGCGGGCCTCAACGCCGAGGGGAAGACCGCGATCGTTGAGCCAGCCGCGGGTCGGAACCACACCGAAGTTGCCCTGGCGGCCCTTGGGGCACCCCTGGAGGTGGATGGGAGCATCATCACGGTCGACGCGTTCCAGCACGAGGGTTTCGAAGGTGACGTTCCCGGCGACCCCTCTTCGGCGGCATTCTTGATGGGCGCTGCAGCCGTCACGGGTTCGAGAGTTGCGGTCAGGGATGTCGGCCTGAACCCGAGCCGGACCGCATTCGTGAACGTCATGCGCCGCATGGGTATGCGGATCGGTGAACAAGAGCGCTGGGAGTCTCTGGGTGAACCCGCAGGAGTTCTAGAAGTCGACGGCACTGGACCACTTCGCCCTGTGATGGTCTCGGCGGCCGAGCTTCCTCTCGTCATCGATGAGGTCCCCGTCCTTGCGGCCGTCGCCGCTCACGCGGAAGGCGTGTCGTCTTTCGAAGGTGCGGGCGAGCTGCGCGTGAAGGAAAGCGATCGCCTCGCCGGGATCGTGGGCGGCATAGTTGGGATGGGCGGCGATGCTCGGGTTGACGACGACACACTGACTATCGGCGGGGGAGGCCTCGCCGGAGGAAACGCATCGGCGATCGCCGATCACCGTATCGCGATGGCGCTTGCGGTCGCGGCTCTAGGAGCCCGCAGTGACTGCTTCATAGAGGGCATGGAATGGGCAGCCATCTCGTTTCCCGGATTTGTGGACGTGCTCGTGTCGCTCGGAGCTCGCGCGGAGACGACATGAGTTGCCCGCCGTCGACCGGCGGCGCCACGGTTATCGCCATAGACGGGCCTGCCGGTTCAGGCAAGAGCACGCTGGCTCAAGGTCTCGCCGTCGCGCTAGGGTTGCCCTATGTGAACACTGGGCTCATGTACAGAGCGCTCACCCGCAGGGCCCTAGATCGGAGCGCGGGGGTGGATGACGGACCCGCCCTTGCGGCCCTGGCGGGGGAGATCGTCTTCGCTCTGGGAGGGGAGGCTCCCGGCACTCTCCTGGTAGACGGACGGCAGCCCGGCTCGGAACTTGCCACCGAAACGGTCGAAACCGAAGTCTCGCAGGTGTCTCGTCACGAGGAGGTTCGGAACGTGATGAGGAAGTTGCAGCGAACGCTCGGCAGGAACGGCGCCGTGATGGAGGGTCGTGACATCGGCACGGTCGTCTTCCCGGACGCGACGGTGAAGATCTTCCTGGTGGCCTCTCACGAAGTGCGCGCGGCGCGGCGCATCGAGGAACGCGGCGGTCGTGCCGGCCTCGCGGATAGGCTTGCAGCGCGAGATGCGAAGGACGCCCAAGTGAACCCGTTCGTTCCGGCCGACGACGCGGTCGCGATCGACAACACGGGCCGTGGTGTCGACGACGTCCTTGAGCAGGCTCTGGCAGTGGTCCGAGCGCGACTCGGGGGATCGACTTGAGCAGCCTGCCAAAGGTCGCGGTGATCGGACGGCAAAACGTCGGGAAGTCCACACTCCTGAATCGCCTACACGGCCGTCGGGAAGCGATCGCACACCCATCGGCGGGTGTCACGAGAGACCGCCTTGAGATCGCCGTCGAATGGCGGTCGCGAAGCTTCACGTTGGTGGACACCGGAGGCTATGTGCGCGATGCGTCCGGCGTCGAGGCGCTCGTGACGAAGCAGGCAAGACGTGCCGCGACGGAAGCGGATGTCATCCTCCTCGTCTGCGACGGCGTAACCGGCATCCAAGAGGAGGACGAACAACTGGCGCGCGATCTACGTCGCGTCACGAGGCCGGTCATCGTCGTTGCGAACAAGGTGGATTCAGAGAAGCAGGAACTCGGGGCGATGGATTTCAGCCGTCTCGGCCTCGGCGAACCGCTCGCGGTGTCGGCGCTGCACGGCAGGGGTTCGGGGGACCTGCTTGACCGGATAGTCGAACTTCTGCCTGACGTCGACCTCGACGAACAGATCGGCGCCCAACCGAGATTCACGCTCGTGGGTCGCCCCAATGTCGGGAAGTCATCGCTGTTCAATCGACTCGTTGGAGACGAGCGATCGGTCGTGTTCGAAGAGGCCGGAACAACACGCGACGCTATAGATGCCGTCGTAGATTGGGAAACCGGTCCGGTCCGGTTCGTGGACACAGCGGGGCTCCGACGCGAATCGAAGACGCGAGGAGTTGAGTACTTCAGCCTCGTCCAGACCATGCGGGCCATCGACAGAGCGGACGTCTCGCTCCTCGTTGTCGACGCGTCCGAAGGCGCCTCCCAGGAAGACAAACGTATAGCGTCTGAGATCATCGATGCTGGGCGCGCTATCGCGATAGCGGCCAACAAGTGGGACCTTGTCGAAGAGAAGGACAAGCTCTTCAAGGAACTGACAGAAGTGTTCTCAGTATTCGCTCACGCGCCGGTTCTGCGCACCTCCGCCTTGACGGCTGGCGGGATCAAGCGCATCCCTGCGACGCTGCTTGTCCTGCACGAGCGGTGGGGGCGACGTGTCACCACATCGAAGATCAATGAGGTACTCGAGCGTTCTCAGGCCGAACGACCTGCGCCCCGCGGTGTCGGGAGATACCGGTACGCGACCCAAGTGTCGAGCGGACCGCCTACGTTCGTAGTCTTCGGGGGGAGGGCGCCCGATGGCGCCTACCGAAGATTCCTCGAGGCACGTATCCGCCGCGCGTTCGACCTCGACGGTACGCCCGTCCGACTGAAGTTCAGACCCAAAGAGAAGCGAACGGACAGATAGCAGCCGATCTCGGCGAGAGGAACCGCCTCTCCCGGATGTAGAATCACTGAGATTCGCGGGTCGTGGCGCAGCCTGGTAGCGCGTCGGTCTGGGGGACCGAAGGTCGCGGGTTCAAGTCCCGCCGACCCGACGAGTGGTGGTGCAGTTCAGAGCGGATGACCGCGGCCTTGAGACTCGGGTCGTAAGCTCCGAGCTGTCACCCGCAAACAGCTTCCTGGCCGACGAGGGTCGTGCCGAGGCGGCACCGTCTTCGAGGCGCGCCGGGATCCTATCGCCAGGGATACTGCGTCTTCCCCAGATCCAAGCCGAGGCCATCGTCCAGCGGGCGGTCTGCCAGCTACCTGGGCCTCTGCCTCCACTCTTCCCTCGTGCTATCGCCCTGGAGTAGGGTTCCGGAGCGGGGGGGGAGAGATTGGAGCCGCGCGTGAACACATTCATGGCAACCGTTGCCGTCATCGGAGCGATCGTCGTCGTCGGAATGCTCATTTCCGGCTGGAGGGCGATGGGTGAAGCTGGGGTATTCCGGCGCGCGGGGGAGGACCGCAAGGCCTCGCACAGGATCCTGGGTGAAGCTGGGGTATTCCGGCGCGCGGGGGAGGACCGCAAGGCCTCGCACAGGATCCTGGTTGTCGCGGTAGTTGTGGTCCTCTTCGTTTGGGCCTATCACAGTGGGAAGGAGGCCGATCTTCAGAGCCGTCTGGACGGCCAGGCAAGGCTTGCGGAAAGCCTGCAGTCTCGCAGTAGGGCAGACTGCGCCGAATTGGTGAACAACTATCTGAATGAGATCACAGCCCTGCAGGTGCTGGCGGGTCGCCTCTACGCCGCGTCACCGCCGAACACGCTCGGGCTCGACAACTCCCCCATAGCAGCCTCGCTCTTCTTGATGACACACTACCCTGCGGGATTCGATTCAGAGAAGTATCGGGACCTGGCAACGGGCACCACGATCGACCCAACGGTGGAAGACGCGATGACCGGGTGTGGGTTGAAGCACGTGATCGAGGCTGACCCGCGTCAAGGCTCTCACGGCAGGGTTGTCCCGATCCCTGGCGACACCACGACAGCGGGAGACATCGCTGACGGGGATGCGCCTATCGAATCCACTCCCAGCGTGTTCGCTCCGCACGAAGTCGTGAACCCGGCGAAGCCGGACAAGCAAGCGCAGACCGACCTTCGCAACGCCCTCGTGGCGGCGAAGACCTGCTACGCAGACGCGCACACCTACACCGGATGCGACCAGCCGACGTTGGAGGGCATCGAACCTTCTCTCTCGTTCACCACGGCGGATGAAGGTTCCAGTGGCCCGGGTGTTGTGAGCACGAACGTCCCCGAGGGCAGCAGGTGGTTCGACTTGGCGGCATGGTCGAAGTCGGGGACCTGTTTCTATGTGCATGAAGACGCCACGGCCAAGACGTCATACGGCAGCGCCACGACTGCTTCGGGCGCGGCCTGTTCCGCGACCGACGCCAACAGCGCTACGAAAGCCTCCTGGCCGGTGTCGAGAACTCCCTAGCTGTTCGGCGAACGGACGTCCAACCTCCTGCGGCGGAGCGCGCGTTGAACGGTATCCTTGTCCGGAGAACAAGCAGCTGCAGCTCCCTTGAAGCGGCGTCTCAGAGAAGGGGAAGACCACGAGGATGAGAGTGTGGCCCGCCGCGGTCGTGATCGTCGTACTCGGTGGGCTCACGGCCTGCGGATCGGGTGACTCCCTCCCTCGCTCTTCGGCAGCCCTGGGCTCTACTTCTCCCGCGCCGCTATCGGCTACAGCCCGGCCGTCGGTCTCGGTCACCGGGGCCCGGGTAGTGGACGAGGTCACGACGGGCAACAGATTCGGGGGAAAGACCGCCTTCACGACCATCCCTGCCTACGGGTTCCTTCTCGTCGACGTCACGGTAGAGGACCTAGGAGCGAAGCTAGAGGTGCCCTCGTCCAAGATGGCCGTCGTCCTCCCGTCCGGAAGCATCGCCGTTGCGACAGGGCTCGCCGGAGAGAAGGGATGCGTCAGGTGCCGGGTCACATCGACCTCGCACGGCGGCAAGGTGTCAGAGACATACGTGTTCGTTGTGCCAAAGGATGAGGCCGAAGGGTCGTTCGAGCTTCGCTTCAAGGATGCCCCGGGCGTCATGTTCACGGTCCGGCAGACGGTTCCATCGTCTGGCCCGAGTGCAGAGCCTACCTAGGCACCTGCCACCAACTTGGCCGCGGCCGGCTGATCGGCCTGGGGGCTGAAGAGCCGCCAACATGTTTCCCCCTCGGCCTCGGGGCGTCTGTTCCGGATCTTGGAGGAACCGTCGGTAGCGAGGGGTTGTGTCGACTTCCGAGCGCCCGCCTGCGAGCGGGCATAGACTCTGCGACGATGTTCGAATCCATCGACAAACTTGTCAGCGCCAGCAAGGGCGAAGGGGTCACGCGAACCAACCGTATCTTGACCTGGCCCAACGCGATCACGATCTCGAGGCTGCTTCTCATCCCGCCGGTCGTGGTGCTGCTGTCAGGAGACGGTACCGAAGGATGGGGCATAGCGCTCCTCGTGGTCGTGATGTCCACGGATTGGTTGGATGGCTTCGTCGCCAGGAAGACCCAAAGCGTCTCAGAGTTGGGGCGCCTTCTGGATCCGCTGTCCGACAGACTCGTCATCGGGGCGGCGCTTGTCACGTTCGTCGTCCAGGACGCGTTTCCGCTGTGGGCGGCAGCGCTGATAATCGTCCGTGACGTTGTCCTCCTCCTGGTCGGTATGTTCGCCCTTTCCCTGCGACGGCATACGATCGAGGTTCGCTGGCTCGGTAAGGTGGCAACATTCGACCTCATGGTCGGCGTTCCCCTGATCGCGTGGGGAGGTTTCGGTCTACGGCTGGCGGCCGCGACTCTAGCGGTGGGGTGGACCTGTTTCGCGATCGGCGCCGTTCTCTACTACGTGACAGCTGGGCAATACCTCCGTGATCTCTCGAGGGTGCTCAGAGCACCCCTCGGCAGGCCGTCTTAGAGGCGGCCTGCCGAGGGATAGCCTCGGAAGGATCCGCTCAAAGTCTCAAGTAGAGGGTCGGACCGGACTGCAGTCGTTATTGAGTCTTTCCGCTGCTCGAACGGCGACGAGATAGCCCCAGATACGACATGTTGAGCGTGGGTTCACCCCTCTCTGGGCTCAAGGTCGAGGGTTTTGCGAGCCTTGGGTTTCTGAGCTGCCCTTTCACTCCTAGAGGAATGCTTGAGGGTCAAGGCTTCATCCGGTTGACCCTTTGAACCGCATAAGCTAACGTCCAGGTGTCGTTTAGGGTCGGCAAGGCTCAGGACCCTCAACCTCGGTCGGACACTATCCCAGAGGGGTGATTTAGGTTGTTCTGCACCAGATGTGGACATCCAAACAAGGCCGGAACCCGTTTCTGCGCCAACTGTGGCGATGCACTCAAGGAGGACACGACCCTTACCCTCAACCCCGTGGACATCGACGACGAGGGTGGGGACGATCACGCGCATCTGTGGCAGGACCTCGAGCCTGGCCAAGCTCTGGTCTTGGTCAAGCACGGCCCCAACGCGGGTTCGACCTTCCTCATCGAAGTGGAGGATGCGACGGTGACCATCGGCCGACAGCCCGATAGCGTCATCTTCCTGGACGACGTGACGGTCTCGCGTAAGCATGCTGAGATCCGGCGACGAGATGACGGCTTCCATGTCCACGACAGGGGAAGCCTCAACGGAACATACGTGAACGGTGAACGGGTCGAGGAGACCAAGCTAGCCTCCGGCGACGAGTTGCAGGTGGGCAAGTTCAAGTTGGCCTTCTTCCCCGGGGAGTGATCTAGGACATGGCTGCGCGCAACTACCAGTCCATCGGCGAGGTGCTCGTTTCCCTCAAGACCGAGTTCCCTGATATCACCATCTCCAAGATCCGCTTCCTGGAGGCTGAAGGCTTGATAGCTCCCGAGCGCACGACTTCGGGATACCGGAAGTTCTTCGAAACCGACGTCGAGAAGCTCCGATCGATCCTGAAGATGCAGCGGGACGAGTACCTGCCGTTGAAGGTCATCAAGGACCGCATCTTGAAAGCTGAAGCGGAAGGAACATCGGACGGCCCGGGTGAACCCGTTGAGGACTCCGACGAGTTGGCGGATGCCCCCACGGGCCTCCAGATGAGTATCGAGGAGATGTCGTCGGCAACCGGGGTTGAGAAGGAGCAGATACTGGAGCTGGAGTCCTTCGCGATCATCTGCTCACACGGGCCCGAAGCGGCCAAGTACTACGACGGCGATGACTACGTTGTTCTGTCCGTGGCAAAGGAGTTCCTCAAGTACGGTATCCAGCCTCGGCACCTGCGCATGTACAAGAATTTCGAGGAGCGCGAGGCGTCCCTATTCGAATCCGTCGTCTTGCCGATGATGCGCCAGAAGAATCCTGATGCCCGCAAAGCTGCCACGGACTCGCTCCATGATCTGGCAAGGCTGTCGAAGAAGTTCAAGCAGGCACTACTTCGTATCTACCTTCACGAGTACCTGAGCGGCTAGGTAGCGGCCGGTGCGACGCGGCCTTCTGCCGCTCCTCCTCGCCGTCGCTGTCTTCCTTCCGTACGGCGCCTTCGCGGCCACGCCGCCGCCGACCCCGGTACCGCCGCACGGATCTCCCTCGCCTTTCCTGACGTCACTGGATATCCCTCACGTCATGCCCGGGCGCGCACCTGCCAGGGGTGCGAAGGCGGTCATCCTGTTGGACATGGGCTCAGGTCAAGTCCTGTACTCGAGTCGGCCTAACCGGCAGTTGCCAGTGGCCAGCCTCACCAAAGTGATGACGGCGCTCCTGACCATCGAGAGGAGCAAGCCAGGCGAGATGGTCACCGTTTCCGAGGAAGCCGCTCCGCCGCCTGATCTCGTCGGGGTGTCCGCCCTCGGGCTTCAGGCGGGGGAGCGGATCAGCGTTGAGAACCTCCTCTATGCCCTCCTGCTGCAGTCAGCGGGAGATGCCGCCGCGGCCCTGGCCGAACATGTCTCCGGTAGCATCTCGAGCTTTGTGAGAGCCATGAACACCCGCGCAGTAGAACTCGGGGCCAGCAACACGCACTTCTTGTCACCGAGCGGCCTGGACGACAGGGGGTACTCAACGGCTCGAGACATTGCCATCATCGCCACAGCTGCCTTCGAAGGACGGCTCTTCACCCGGATCGTCGGGACCAAGTTCAAGGAACTGCCAGGGCCCCCGGACGGCCCCGATCGGTACATCCAGAACCGGGATGTCTTGCTCTGGCTCTACCCCGACTCCATAGGTGGAAAGACCGGGTTCACGTCGAAAGCCGGCTTCTGCCTGATGGCGGTTGCGGGGCGCGGGGACAGGAGATCCATGGCGGTCCTTCTGGGAGAGCCGGACGAGCCCTTTTCGGACGCCGCCGGTCTGCTGACATGGAGCTTCGACGCGTTCGAGCGGTCGACCGTGATCGAGGTCGGCGAGTCGTTCGGTCGCAGGCAGATAGGCGGATCCGTGGTGGACGTGGCGGCAGGGCAGGATCTAACCCTGCTCGTCCCCAGAGGGGAGGCACCATCCCGCCGCGCGGTAGTGTCGGAATCGTCAAGTCTGGGTCTTCGACCCGGGGATCCGGTAGGCGCCGTCGTCGTCTCGGCCGGTGGGTCGAAGCTGGGGCAGGTCCCGCTAGTCGTAGCACGGGTCGTCCAAGGGGAAGAGGAGCCACCGGCTTTCTGGTGGGGTCGGGCAGTCTCCAGCCTGTTCCAAGCTCGGTCGACCGCACTTGATGGCACCTTGGGCGGATAGAATCCCTTCGACATGACCGACGTCGCGAGCGTGCTCTTCAGCGCGGATGAGATACGTGGCCGCGTCAACGACGTCGCCCGCGCCATCACTCGAGACTATGAAGGACGGTCACCGATCCTAGTGGGAGTCCTTAAGGGAAGTTCGCTGTTCCTTTCCGATCTGATGAGAGCGATAGAGCTGCCAGTCCGCATCGACTTCATGTCTATCTCGTCCTTCGGTGGCGCGGCAGAGAAGTCGGGGCGAGTGCGAATCGTCAAGGACATGGACCAGGACATCGGCGGTCAGGACGTCATCATGGTTGAGGACATCGTCGACACGGGACTTACCGCCTCGTATCTGCTTTCCACCCTTCAGTCGCGATCCCCGCGATCCCTCGAGGTCTGCGCTCTCCTTGACAAGTCGGTGCGGCGTATCGCTCCGCTGCCGATCAAGTATCGGGGCTTCGACTGCCCCGACAGATTCGTGGTCGGATACGGTCTCGATCTTCAGGAGATGTTTCGGAACATCCCCGACATCCTCGCCGTGGAAGATTTGGAGGCTCTCGCGGAAGACCCGTCCCTACTTTCGACGTTCGCTCAGGAGGCGTCGGCATGATCTTCGTGGCGAGTGTCAACGGGTTGCTTGCGATGAGGCCCCTGGCTACAGTGAACGTGAAGCCATGATCGAGATGAGCCTTGCCGGCGTAAGGGTCGAGCTACCTAGCAACCAACCGATAGTCCTTCTTAAGGAACAAGTCGGTGACAGGTTCCTGCCGATCTGGGTGGGCGCTGCAGAAGCCGCGGCTATCGCCTTCGCACTTCAAGGGGTGGCGACCCCCCGTCCCATGACCCACGACCTCATGAAGACTGTCCTTGAGGAGATGGGTGTGGCGCTCGAGAAGGTGTCGATCACCGAGTTGAGGGACGGCACCTTCTATGCCCTCGTCCACTTCAGACAAAACGGCTCCTTCTTCGAGGTATCGTCGCGACCCAGCGATGCACTGGCACTGGCCGTCAGATGGGAGTGCCCGATCTTCGCAGATGAAGCGGTTCTCTCAGAGGCATCGATCCTTATCCCATCCGATGAGAACGAAGAACAGGAGCTGGAGAAGTTCCGAGAGTTCTTGGACCAGGTGACCCCTGAAGATTTCGCCTGAGCTTGGAGGGCCTGGCGCTCTGGCCCTAATTCCCAGCTATGTTTGACAGCGGTCGCAGCCGCACCTAGGCTGCCTACATCCACGTAATTACGGAGATGTGATGGTGGCGGACCAAGGCTATGGTGTCAGAGAAGTCCAGCGCGTGGTGGGCGTTACGTATCGCCAGCTGGACTACTGGGCGCGAACCGAGCTCGTGATACCGTCCGTTTGCGACGCGGGAGGATCGGGAACCCAGCGTCTGTACTCCTTCCAGGACATCCTGAAGCTCAGGATCATCAAGAGCCTGCTGGACACCGGAGTCACCCTGCAGAAGATACGACGTGCGACGGACTTCCTTGCAGGGATGAAGCAGTCGCCGCAAGGCACCACCCTCATCTCTGACGGTCGCCGGGTGTATGCGGAGGCGTCGCCGGACTTCCTACTCGACCTTCTCGCCAAGGGGCAGGGCGTCTTCGCCATCTCGATCGACGGTCAGTGGAAGGATCTTGAAAAGGACCTTGCCAGGGGCCGAAAACGTATCGCGCGAGCCGGAGGATCGTGACCTCCGTCTCGGCGATCCGGGAGATCCTTCAGAGCGACACTATTGGCTTCGCCCACGAGAGCGAGCGACAGTTCGCCCGCCTTCTGGATTTCTATCAGATCGAATGGCTCTACGAGCCCACGTCGTTCGACTTGGAGTGGGACAAGGACGGAAACGTTGTGCAAAGGTTCACGCCCGATTTCTTCCTGCCTCAGTACGATCTGTACATCGAGATAACCACCTTGAACCAGAAGCTGGTTACGAAGAAGAACCGCAAGGTTCGCAGGCTTCGCGAGACGTACCCGGACGTGCACTGCAAGATCTTCTACCAGCGCGACTATCTGTCCTTGGTCCAGAAGTACGGACTCGAGGGTCTCGCGGACTAGCCTTCTCGGAGGCTGGGAGCGACTAGGATCTCGCAGCCTCGATCGCGTCAGCCACCACTCCCTGGTCCGGCGGGACGCCGGGAGCCTCTGTGGTCCAGAGGTACCTGATCCTTCCGTTGCTGCCGATCGCTACGACCGAACGCTTGGAGCAATACCGGAGTCCGGAGGGAAGGGGGTCTTCGTACAGGCCGACGTACGTGCGGCTCACCTCGTGGTCGTAGTCGGCCAAGATCGGCACCTCGAAGTGCATCTGTTCGTCCCAGGCCGCGATGAGCTGTGGGTAGTGTCCCGTAACCCCCCAGACCGTCACTCCTCCATACCCGGCGATGTTGTCTCGGACGGCGCACATCTGCGCTTCGCACACTCCGGTGAAAGGGAGCGGGAAGAACTGAAGGACGACCCCGCCGTCGACCAGCGCCCGGGACAGGCGGTACTTGGGAGCGTCTCCAGCGACCTTCCCGTACAACTCGAAGTCGGGCGCTCGGTCACCCGGGGACAATGGCATGGCGGTCTCTCCTTCGTCTCTGAGTCGGGATGCTTGAGTCCGCGGCTATCGGCCCAGGCTAGCGGCGCGCGGCGATCGTGACCACATCTCCGCCCATCATGCGCTCTGTCCGCGCCCTCACGGCGTGGAAGCCGGCATCGTAGAGGAGGTCGGCGAGCTGGCTCGACGTCCACCCTTTGTGGTGATGAGGGTCGACCCGCCGGGCCCACCGCATCGCTCCAACCACCGGGCCGAGGGATCCGACGTCGGCAACCACCAGCCGCCCTCCGGGTCTCACCACTCTGGATAGCTCCAGAAAACCGGCAGCCGGGTCCTTCCAGTGATGCGCGGAAGCCGCAGATACCGCGGCGTCGAAAGAGGAATCGTCGAACGGGAGGTGCTCAGCAGCCGCAACGGCGAAGACGGGTCCCTGGCCTGCGGACTTCTGGCGGGCGGTGGCGATCATCGCCGAGGCAGGGTCCACCCCGACGACACGAGCCCCAGAGGCGGTGTGGAGCCCTATGGCCAAGCTTCCGGTGCCGCAGCCCACGTCCAGCACCATCTCGCCCCCGGTGGGGGATAGGACTTTCTGTACACGCCTGTGAACTCTGCGGAAGAAGATCAGCTGAAACACGGAGCTGTCGTACCTTCTCGCCCAGCGATCGAAGCGCCCGACATCCCAGTCTCGCTCGCTGCCCTGTGAGGAGCTGCGCTTCGCCATGTCCAGGATGCTACCCGTCGAGAGGGGGGAGGCACTGTTCGGCAGCTGGTGGGGCCATCCTACGGTACTTACCATAATGTACGTTATGGGCGATGGGACTGATCGGGTTCTGTGACACCCTCACGAAGCATCCCTTCCGAAGCGTTCCGCCAACCCCCAACCGGTTACCTCCCACAGAGCCTCGAGAACGATCCTGCGTGAGATCTTGGAGTGGCCGTGCTCGCGTTCTTTGAATGTGATCGGGCTTTCACCAACGGCGTAGCCGAGCTTCCAGGCGCGGAAGGCCAGCTCGATCTGGAACCCGTAGCCCTCCGCGTGTATCCCCGCGGCCAGCAGAGCCTCAAGGAGGCTTCTCCTGTAGACCCTGAAGCCGCTTGTGGAGTCCGTGAGGGGGAAGCCCAGCAGAAGGCGCGAGTAGAGGTTTCCTGCCCTCGAGAGGCCTTTCCTGAGGGCGCTCCAGTTGGTGACCGAGCCCCCCGGTACGTAGCGGCTGCCGATGACTAGGTCCAGGCCTTGGGCAGCGTTCAGAAGGCCTGGCAGTTCTTCGGGGTCGTGAGACATATCGGAATCCATCTCCACGGCCAGGTCGTATCCGCCCTCGATCGCCCTTCGGAACCCCTCGTTGTAGGCGCTCGCAAGCCCCGCCTTGCCCGGACGTCGAAGGAGGCTCACCCTGGTGTCGTCGTGGGAGACCTCTTCCACGATATCCGCGGTCCCGTCTGGGGAACAGTCATCCACCACGAGGATGTCGATCGGCTCATCCAGCGCCAGGAGCTTCGAGATGACCTCTCGGATGGTCGCAGCCTCGTTGTACGTTGGGAGTATGGCGAGCGCGCGGACCCCCGGTTCCAGGGACGCCGGGATCGTGGTCGAGCGCTTGCGCCGCTTCGGAGCCACCAGCATCCCTCCGGCCAAGAAGAGACAGGCGACTGGCAAGAAGTCACCTAGGCGCGTGTACAGGGTTCTGTGCGTGGACGCTTGGATATCGCTGCGGGTGATCGTTTCCTGGAAGAGCCTCGTCGGCTCGTGGACATCGCCATCAGGACCGATGAATGCGCTGATCCCGGAGATCGCGGCGTGGGCGATCCAACGGCCGTTCTCAACGGCACGGAACTGGCTCATGATCAGGTGCTGTCGGGACGCAGCCGTCGACATGTAGGACGCATTGTTGGTGGAAACGACTATGAACTGCGCTCCCCTGTCCACGAGGGTTCGACTGATGGACGGGAAGCTGTTCTCGAAGCAGATCACGTCAGCGAATGGCATCGCACCAAGATTAAGGGTTGGAAGTGACCCTCCGGGCGTGAGGTCTCTCGGGATCTGGTCCAACAATCCCAGGAAGTCCAGGTGGCCGCGCCAGGGAACGTATTCACCGAAGGGCACGAGATGAACCTTCGAGTAGCGGTCGATCGCGAGACCTTGGGCGTCGAAAAGGACTCCTTGGTTGTACTGGCGTCCTCCGGGCGGTCCCGTGATGCCGCCGGCGAGGGTCGGTGCTCCCACCTCGCGGATCGACTCTGAAACGAGGTCGCCCAACGCGGGGTCTCGAGCCGGGTCCGCATCCAGCGCGTCCTCCGGCCAAACAACCAGGTCCGGCGGGCTGGGCGCCAGCGTTCGATGGAGGCCAGCGAAGTTCTCGGCGATCTCGCGTGCGGATCCGTGGGGGCTGGAGACTATCCCCTTCGGTACCGCGACCTGGAGCATCGCGACATCGACCTGAGACGCGTTCGGTGCCGCGAGAGGTATCAACGCAGGGGCTACGGCTACCAGGATGCCTGCGGCAACGGGAAGCACCGCGTCGCGAGCGGCTCCTCTCCCCTGCCTGACGGCCTCAAGTAGCAAGAGGTTCACGAGAACCACCACGAACGAGACGCCCCATACCCCTGTGATGGACGCGAGTGGCAGCAACCAGTGGTTTGCGGATTGGGTGTATGCAACGTCTCCCCATGTCAGCCCTCCGAGCGGCCACATCCCGTGGACGAACTCGATCGAAGTCCAGAGGGCTGCGATGCCTGCCGCAGACATGAGGGGTCGGTGCGGGCGAAACACGACCGTCGCCAGAAGTCCGAAAAGAGCTGCATAGCAGGCGTTCACGAAGGCCAGGCCTCCCCAAGCCAGCTCTCCGAAGAGCAAGACCCAGTACATGACCAAGGCGTAGTAGGTGAAGCCGAACACGAGGCCGAGCAGGGCCCCGCGGAAGGAGCCTGCGCGCGACAGCACGGCGAACAACGGGATCAGAGCGACGAAGGCGAGACGGCCGATCCCTGCCGGAGGATTGGCGAGGAAGAGGAGAGCGCCGGAAAGGGAGGCTAGGACGAGTTGAGCCGGGAAGGCGCCGGCTAGGCGCAGTCGCGGCACAACGTCTTCTTCTTGTCCCTCAGCTGACTCTGGTGCTTGACCAGGTAGCACTTCTTGCAGACGAACTCGGTCGCTTGCGCCGGGATCACTTTGACGGCCAGCGGTTCGAGACGTTCCTCGCGACCCAGCGACATGAGCGGGTCTTCGTCATCGTCCTGCGGTCGGAGTCCATCCTTCTTGGCGATGAGAGCTTCGATCGACTCGACGCCGGCCTCGGGTCGTGAGGCCGTGGTGTCCGGTTCGACGGTGTCCGCCACATCATCGACGTCATCGTCGTCCAGGGGGTCCTCGAGCTCCTCCTCCGCGGGATCTTCTATGTCTTCCATGACCTTCCTATGGTCGCTCAGTTGCGGGATTCTAAACCGATGTCTACCCCGATGGGGCGTCTTTCTCAGCCTCCTAGCCCAATCTCCACGTTCTCGAACGAACGCGAGCGCATGCTACGTATGGGTCGGTGCGATGTCAAACGCGCTAGGAAACATATACTTCTCTTCCCAGCGAAACGGTGACAACTGGCCGCAAGGTAGCAAGGTCCGCCGTCATAGGGTCGGCGTCGTAGGCCGCGAAGTCCGCGTGGGTCCCGGGAGCCAGGTGCCCCTTCTTATCCTCCTGGCGTGCAAGGCGGGCTCCTCCCCGAGTGAACAGCCGTATCGCTTCTTGCCGAGTGAATCGCTGCAACGGGTCATGGTGTTGCTCGAGTGCCGAAACCCCAGCTGCCGGATCCAGTGCCGTGATGGGCGAATCGGAACCCGCGCCGATCTCTATGCCTCTCTCCTGGAGGGTCTTGAAAGGGTTCATCTGCGAGGCGCGCGTTTCGCCCAGCCGCTGTTCGTAGAGCTGGCCGCGACCGCCCCACTCGACGTCGAAGGCGGGTTGGACGGACGCCGCCAGCCCCAACCTGGCGGCGCGCTCCGTCTGTGCCGCGCTGGGCATCTCGAAATGCTCGATCCGATGCCGGCGGGCGCGGAAGTGCCGGCGGGCGCGGGAGTCAAGCATCTGATACACCAGCTCCCAGCAGGAGACTGCCTGCTCGATGGCCGCGTCGCCGATGGCGTGGAGACCCACCTGGAGCCCAGCAAGATGCGCGTCGTGGAGGAACTGGAACAGCGCGTCGTCCTCGTGGTACCGGGCGCCGGTGCCCGCAGAGTCGGGATAGGGCTGGGTCAAGTGTGCTGTGCGTGCCCCCACGGAACCGTCGAGAGCCAGATCTCCGCCGATCCGGCTAAGACCCAGGTCGAGCGCGTATCCCACGTCGGTGGTCGCGACGTAGGGCACCACCTCGACAGGGAGCCGCTCCCCGTGCTCCAGGAGGATCTCAAGATCCCTGGCCCCGTGGGCTCGGGGCATCGACATCTCGTGGAGCGACGTGATCCCCCGTGAGGTCGCCAGAGCGGCGGCCCGCAGCTGGAACTCCTCGATCTCGTGCTCGGAGAGGCTGTCGGAGAACCATTGAAGGAGGCGATCGTTGGCTTGCTCCTTGGCGACGCCCGTGGGATCGCCCGCTGCGTCCCGCTCAACGCCCGACAGTTCCGCCGCTCCCGACTGCATCAGCGCGGTCGGATTGGCGAGAGACATATGGGAATCTGTCCTGACGAGGATGAGCGGATTGCGAACGCCCTCCAGGTCTGCCATCTTCGGAAGCTCGGGTAGGTCCCATTTCGATTCGTCGAACCCGTGGAGGAAGGTGATCCCAGCCGTACCTGGTTGCAGGGAGGTCGCGACGTCGAGGAGTTCTCGGGCGGACTTGACCGCTCCCGCCTCCGGTCTCGAGGCCCGAACGCCGGTGGCGGTCAGGTGTACGTGGGCGTCTACGAAGCCCGGGATGATGGTGGCGCCGGGAAGATTCACAGTGCGATCGGCAGACGGTGGCTCCCCCGTTCCGACGCGCTCCACGTGACGGTCGTCCACGAGCACCCATTCTCCAGTTGCCGGGTGGCCGAACGTATGGATCATGGAAGCCCTGTACAGCGTTCTCACGGAGGCGATTCTACGGGTTGCGGGCGACCGATTGGGCCAACCTGGAGCTCGAGTTCGATAGGGCTTCGACAGGGGCACCGACGGAGGTCTTCCCCCACGCGATCCGCAATCCCACTTCGGCCAACGCTCGCTGTAGACGAGACAGGATCCGCGCGGCCTCGACCTCGTCCTCGCAGAACACGACGATGTCGTCGACCCAGCGGAGGTGGGGCATGCCCTGCAGCACCCGGTCAACGCCCGAGAGAACCGCGTTCGCGAGAACGGTGGAAGCAGGTGGCCCGACCGGCAACCCCCGCACCCCTTTGCTAGCGAGCCCGTCTAGGACCTGTCCGATGGCAACGGATGCCGCCGGATGGCATCCTATGCCGACCAGAGCTGACTCCACGACGCCGGGAGCTATGCTCCCGAAACAGTCTCTAACGTCGGTCCGAAGAACGACAGACTCCATCGCGAACTCTCGCAAGCGACTGTCGAAGACACTTCTGGCGGGCTTCCAGGGCGCCAGCCACCCGCTTCCGTCGTCGGAGAGGTCGCATGGCTCGAGAAGCCTGTCCGCAAGGACATCTTCGGTCATCGAAGCCTCGATCATCGGTCCCACCCTGAGTGTCGCCCTGTGCAGAGCGAGATTGTCGTCCGGCTGGAGGTCAACCAGGTTGCGGGAACGCGGTGGTGCGATGGAGTGGCAGGGGTGTTCCATGTACCCTCCTTCGGGCAGCGCCCGGAGGAGGTGGGCCGACTCCATCATCCTGCGGAGCCCGTTCCCTCGCAATCGGTCACCTGGGGGAAGATCGGCCCCGACGGGGGTGCGGGTTCCGTGGAAACGGCGGATACAGCGGGGATACTCCGGGGGATTCGCGGCGGGAAGCCGTCCGCTCCCCTATCATGTTCGGCATGCTGGACGAAAGGGACCTCCAGATAGTCAAAGCCCTCCAAGAGGACGCGCGCGCCACATACGCAGACGTGGCGCGCAGGGTCGGCCTATCCCCCTCCTCCGTGCACGATCGCGTTCGCAAACTCGAGAACACGAGGGTGATCAAGGCCTATCGTGCCGAAGTCGACCCACAGGCTCTTGGACTGCACGTTACCGCCCTCGTGTCCGTCACCCCGCTGGACCCCAAGCAGCCAGATGATCTTCCCGACCGCATCCTGGGCTTCGAGGAGATCGAGGACTGCCTCAGCGTGGCCGGTGAGGAGAACTACATCCTCAAGGTTCGCACCCGCACCCCCATCCATCTCGAGGACCTGCTTCGCCGCCTCCGCGAAGAGGCGGAAGTTCGCACCCGCACGACCGTGGTTCTGTCCATCCCGTTCGAAGGCCGTCCGATCGTCGGATAGGAGTTCGCCGTTTCCTCGACGCTATGCTGGTGCGGATGCGGATCTACAGCACGCTCGCTAGGAGAGTGGAAGATCTCGAGCCGATCAATGACGGCAAGATCACCATGTACACGTGCGGCCCTACCGTGTACCGCTATGCGCACATAGGGAACCTTCGGACATTCCTCCTTGCCGACGTTCTCCGGCGCGCCCTGCGATATGTGGGATACGACGTTGCGCAGGTCATGAACATCACCGACGTGGGGCACATGACAGACGAGTCTTCCGAGACGGCGGTCGACAAGATGCTTCTGGCCTCCGAGGACGAGGGCCTGGCTCCGTTGGAGATCGCCGCCAAGTACACCGAGGCCTTCATCGAAGACAGTACGAGCATCGGTATCCAGCCGGCGGACGAGTTTCCCAAGGCTACCGATCATGTCCCGGAGATGCTGGAACTGACGGCGAAGCTCGTGGAACTCGGTCACGCCTATCCTGCCGGCGGGAGCGTCTACTACGACGTCTCTTCGTTCGACGGGTACGGGAGCCTATCGGGCAACACGTTGGACAACCTCCGCTCCGGCCACCGTGACCTGGAGATGGACCCGAACAAGAGGCATGCAGCCGATTTCTCCCTCTGGAAGGAGGCCGGGCCGTTCAGACTGATGAAGTGGGCGAGCCCTTGGGGAGAGGGCTTCCCCGGGTGGCATATCGAGTGCTCAGCGATGTCGATGAAGTATCTGGGCGAAAGGTTCGACATCCATACCGGGGGCAACGACCTCGTGTTCCCTCATCATGAAGACGAGATCGCGCAGTCCGATGGTGCGGTCGGTCATCGGGTCGTCTCTTATTGGGTCCATGGAGGCCATCTCAATCTCGCAGGACAGAAGATCGCAAAGTCCACGGGAAACGTGATCCGTGTTCCGGAACTGGCTGGTCGTGGATACGACCCCCTGTCGTTCCGATATCTGACATTCCAAACCCGCTACCGAAGCATGATGGATTTCACATGGGATGCGATGACCGCCGCCGACGGCAAGGTCAAGCAGATGCGTCAACGGATGGCCGAATGGTCGCTCGCGGCGCAGTCGGCCTCTCTGTCTGCTGAGGCGGCAACCCTGGACGCCCGTTTCCGGCACGCGATCACCGAGGACCTCGACCTGCCTGCCGCGGTGGTGGTACTCAATGAGGTTGCTGCGGCGCCCATCTCAGACGGAGACAAATACGCGCTGGTTGCATCCTGGGACGCCGTCTTGGGTGTGGATCTGGAGCGGAACGCACGTCAGGCCTACGAACCCGACGAGCGCGTCTTGGCCCTTCTGATGGAACGCGATCTGGCTCGAGAGGCCAAGGACTTCGCGAAGAGCGACACGATCCGAGATGCCCTCGCCGAGATGGGGCTTGAGGTGATGGACACCCCGGCAGGCACGCGGGTGAGGCCCCGATCGTGATTGTGCCGTCAACCGGCACGCGCTAGGCTCCCGCCATGGATGACGAGGCTGGCACGTCCAGCGGCGAGGCCCAGTGGCCGAAACCCGCGATACCCAATTCGGTCGTCATCATCTCGGTTGCGATCGCGGTCTTGGCGGTGAGCGCGCTGATCTGGGTTCTGTTCCAGAAGACGACGGGGCCAGGCGAAATCGTGCACGATTACTACGAGGCAGTGGCCGCTGGAGACTGCGACGGCGCCTTCTCGCTCCTCTCTCCCGTTCTCCAGCAGGACCAGGACCGCGAATCGTTCTGCTCGGGATCGGGGACTTCGTCCACGGTGCCTGCCGACCCGAGGGTCGAGTCCGTAACACTTGTGGGCCCGGAAGGCTCCGCCAAGGCGGCCGCCGTTACCGTCGACGAGTCGGGTAGCGGGGGTCCGACAGTTTGGAATCTGGCGCGGCAAGGAGATACATGGGTGATCACGGCTTTTCCGGATACCGGGCGATTCGCTCATCCCCCTAGACCTTCAGCCTTAGAGCCTTAGGCGTCAGCGAGAAGGATGCGGGAGTCGTTCCGAGGACCTTCCCGTCCGCATGCACCGGCAGTGCCTTCTTGCATGCGACGCGTACCTCGCGTCCGCGAAGTTCCGAGATGGTGCTGCTGGGTATGTGCTCCCCGCGAGACATCTTGGGCAGTTGGGTGAAGGCTTCTGATCTCGGTCCCGTCATGACGAGGACGTCCAGTATCCCGTCCCCCGGGTATGACCGCGGTGACATCCGAAGGCCACCCCCGAAGAATTGGCAGTTCCCCACGACGAGGTTGTAGGCGGGTCCTTCGTAGACCTTGCCGCCAACAGTGACCTCAACGATCCTTGTGCGAGATCGCGCTAGGCCGGCCCAGAAGGCGAGGAATCGCCTGCCGCGGCCCAGAAAGGAGGGCAAGTTCGAAGTGCGAAGCAGCACCTCGGCTCCGAAGCCGACCTCCGCGATGATGGCGAACCTGGCGGTGACCCGATCTCCCTGCGGACCGGTAGCCACCGCAGTACCGATGTCCAGCGCGTACTCCTCTGCACCCGACAGATACGCGCAAGCTTGCAGGGGGTCCTGAGGTAACCCGAAGGTTCGCATCAGATCGCAATCCGATGTGGGTATCACCCCAAGCATGAGATCGGGGTGGTCGTCTCGCTCCATCATCGCGTCCACGACCTCACGAACCGTTGAATCGTCGCCGATGGCAACCAAGAACCGTGAGCCTGCTTCCAAGGCGTCTCTCGCCGCCGCGCGAACACCGGCCGATGCCCTCTGGATCTCTGGCGAGATACCCATCCCGGAAAGAGTGCGCTC
>Ga0315281_10002517_pt1 | contig 27160 bp, 29 predicted proteins | sample YL17G07_0_MG_FD_204540 | JGI IMG/M metagenome (GOLD analysis project Ga0315281, IMG submission 204540) | Sediment microbial communities from Yellowstone Lake, YNP, Wyoming, USA - YL17G07_0 | ecosystem: Environmental > Aquatic > Freshwater > Lake > Sediment | place: USA: Wyoming | collected...
TGACCATGAAGGTCGGCGGCATCACCCTGAAGAAATTAGAAGATGTGCTTAATCAGGAAAAGAAAAAGAACCCCGGAAAAAAGACCACTTGAATTAGTCAAGACTGTTGGTAGCCTTGGCGACTGTGGCAATGCACAGTCTGGAGCACGGTAGTTATGGGGTTGTACTGTGGGAGCATACCTTCCGCTGGGTGGGTAAATAGCGCATGGTTTGACGCGTGCCCCCTGTTGAAAGGATTGAGGAAAAAATGACTAAGTCAAGACTGTTTGCATTGCTGCTGAGTGGGTTTTGTTATCTCGGGGTGGCCCACGCCGAGGACCCGCGCGATCCCGCCAAGTTTTTCTTCAACGACACATGGGGTGATTACAAGGAAGAATTGAAGAACGCCAAGGACCAAGGCAAGGACGGGATCATGATTTTTTTCGAGATGAAGGACTGCCCGTTCTGTCACTACATGAAAACGAATGTATTTAATCAACCCCAGGTCCAGGAATATTTCCGCAAACATTTTTTATTGTTCAGCGTGGATATCGAAGGCGATGTGGAAATGAAAAACTTGCAAGGCAAGGCGATGTTACAAAAAGAATTCGCCTTTCGTGAACATCGGGTACGCGCCACGCCGGTGATCGCCTTTTTTGATCTGAACGGCAAGAAAGTGCATCATCATGTGGGTAAGACCACCGGGATTGAGGAATTTATGTGGATGGGTGATTATGTCGTCAGCGGTGCTTACAAGACCATGCCCTTCATCCGTTTTAAACAAACCAAACAGAATAAATCCAAAGAATAGCATTCAGCTTTACAAAGGGTACGGGCGATGACACAGCGGCTCTGCGAGCTTGGCGTGGTGGGATGTTTCCTTGTCGCGCAAATTGCCAATGCTGCGGAGGTGAGTCGAGCCCTGCCCTCACCCCTCACCCTGGAGTATGCGTTGTCCTTGGCGGATGAGTCGCATCCCACCTTATTGTTATCGGCGGCGGAAGTGGCAAGCGCACAAGCCGAACGACTGCGAGTGGATGCAAACTACGATTGGGATATATATATAGAGGCCCGCGCCCGCTATGTTGAACCGGCCAAATCCTCGACTGACCTGTCGCATGACGATAATCGCATCGGTGTTGTGGTATCCAAGGATATCTATGATTTCGGCAAACACAGCGCGCAACTCAGAGTGGCGGACTACGAGGTCGATGCGCGGCGCTTTCATTATCTTGACGCGCGCACCCGGCGTCGTCAGGAAATCATGCAGCGATTCTTTGATGTGCTGCTGGCGGATTTATTCTCCAGTCGCAACAACGAAGAGTTAGCCACCGCCTATGTGAGTTTTGATCGGCTGCGGCAGCATAAGGAAGTAGGGCAGGCCTCCGAACTGCTGGTATTGGAAGCGGAGGCGCGGGTACAACGCGCGCGACTCGTGCGCAATCAAAGTCAGGCGCAACAACGCGAAACCCGTGCACGTCTGGCGGAAGCATTGAATCGGCCGACGGAGTTGCCTGAGACACTGGACATACCAAAATTGGCTGTGCTCAGTCGTCCCATTCCTGAAGTCGAAGCCTTACAATCGCAGGCGGTGACCAACAATTATTTGTTGCAGGCCATGCGGACCCGCGTCGCTGCCGCCGAACAGCGCATTGCCGTTGCGCGTGCGCAGGATAACGCGGTGGTGAAAGGCAGTGCCGAGGCATTTAATTATTCCCGTGATCTGGGCGCGAATGATGAGGTGCGGGTGGGCGTGACGTTGACCGTGCCGATTTATTCCGGTCGGCGCGATGATGCCGTGCTTGCTCACGCACAGGCGCAGTTACAACGTGCACGCGCGGAGTTACACCTGGTGGAGAGTGAGGTGCGGCAGTCCGTTTTGAGTCTGTGGTTGGAGCTGGATAATTTACGCCAACAACGGGAAGCAATGGTCGCGTTACGCCGATTCCGTGAATTAAACCTGGATCGTAGCCGTGCCTTATATGAGCTGGAAGTCAAGGCGGATCTGGGTGATGCAATGGTATTGATGACGGATGCGGAATATTTATCGGCGCAAACGGATTACAAGATGGTGCATGCCTGGCTCAAGCTGGATAGTTTGACCGGGCAAGTGACCTTGCCCACGAACGACGTGCTAAACAAACCTGTTGAGAGCATGAAGCAAAATGACAAAAACTAAATTGAAAAGCAAATGGATTCTCCTCGGCGGCATCCATCTATTTGCCGCAAGCCTGTTGTTTGCCGAAGTCGCCTATGCGGAGAATTATCCCGCCACCCTTAATTGGTCGCGACGGTTGGAGTTAAGCACCCCCGTCAGCGGGGTGGTGCAAGAGGTGTTGGTGTCGCCAGGGGATAAAGTCAGCAAAGAGGCGGTATTGTTGCGGCTGGACGACGCGGTATTCAAAGCGCAGCTGGATTCCGCACAGGCGATATTGCACAGCAGTGACGAAAATCTAAAAGAACTGCAACGTGAGTTACAGCGCACGACGGAATTATATAACCGCACCTTGTTGGCGGATCACGATTTACAGGTCGCGAAAAACAATCTTGTCCAAGCCAAGGCGGATAAGGAAAAAGCGCGCGCCGCCGTGGCGCTGGCAAAAAACAATTTGCATTACAGCACACTGCACACCCCGTTTAACGCCTGGGTGTTGTCGCGCAACGCCGAGCCGGGCAAGGTAATTGCCGCCACGTTAAAACCGGAAACCTTATTTGTCGTCGCCGAGGCGGATCGCATGCTGGCGCGTATCTGGGTGGGAGAAAACAAACTGGCGGGCTTGCGCAAGGACAGCAAAGCGACCGTACGGGTGAATGATCAGGAATTCGCCGGTGCGATCCATGCCATCGGCTTGGAGCCGGAACAAAAATCCACGGAAGCCCCGCGTTATCCCATCGATATTGAATTTTCCACCGGCGACAAATTATTCCGCGCCGGACAACAGGCGACAGTGATCTTACCGTGATCGTCTGTTGCCAGTGTATCGTCACGGGTCGTGTGCAAGGTGTGTTTTTCCGCGCCGCCACCCAACAGCAGGCGCAACGATTGCAAATAACGGGTTACGCGAAGAATTTGCCGGATGGTAGCGTTGCAGTGTTGGCTTGCGGCACCGCCGCCGCCGTGACCGATTTAAAGACGTGGTTATGGCAGGGGCCAGCGGCGGCGCGCGTGGATAGCGTGCAGTGTCACGCTGTGCATGTGACCATCCCGCAAGAATTTCTATAGTCGCCAAAGTAAATATGGAAACTAAAAATACACTTTCAAAGGCTGCTTTATTATATAAGCAAGGTGATGTTAATGAGGCTCTGAAATTACTTGAGGACCTAGTGATTTCTAATCCAGATTCTTCAAAAATCAATGCGACACTAGCTAATACCTATTTGGATCTGGAGATAATGGACAAGGCATTGAAACATTTTATAAAAGCAACTGAGCTAGATCCTAAGTGGGAGGCGGCTTCATTAGGTTTATTCCATTTTTTATGGGGGCAAGATAAACGAGTAGAAGCTCTAATTGAGCACGGAGGAAAGCATCGCCACTCCCTGTTCGGTAAAGGCATAGGGCGCGTAGCGCCGCCCGCCGTGCCCGGCGTTTGAGATCACAATTTGTGACCTCAAGCCCGCGTAGGTTGGGATAAGCAACGCGAATCCCAACAGGGTTTGTTTCCTTCACGTTGGGGTTCATTGCAATCACCCCAACCTACATCGCGTGTTGGAAAATTCACTGAGTGCAGGTTCCCGTTACCACCGTGATCATAGAAGCGGCGTTCGGCCGAAATGCCGATGCGACATAAATGCAGGACTGAATGAAATGATGTCCAACGATTTGTTGGCGAGTTGTAACCAATATTGAAATATTTCCCCGCTCATTTCATCCGCCACCGCAGACGAATTTGTCCATGTGGCGACATCCAATCTTCGCCGATTTATTCAACCGGTGTTTCCGGTGCGGGCCAGGGCTGGTTATCGGGATGACTCAGATCACGCGAGCCATGCACGACCATCACCATTTCGATGGTATCGGGGCCAAGCCGGTAAATAATGCGGTAGCCTTGATAAATCACTTCGCGGATGCACATATCCTTGGCCTCCGGCATGGCCCGGCCGCTGTGCGGAAACTGCGGCAAGTGGCGGGTGGCATGCAACAGGCGTTCAACAAAGGGTTGAGCATAGGCAGGGGAATCTTGTGCGATGTAATCGCGAATATGCTCAACGTCCAGCAACGCGCGCCGTGACCAGAGCACCTTCATGCGGGACGTTTGCCCAGTAAGCGCTGTTCCACTTCCTCTTGCGTGTAGGTGCGGCCCTCATCGAGATCGCGCAAACCCTCTTCGAGTTTTTGCCGGACGTACAGCGCGTACATGGCATCATCAAAGGTGGCCTGCTCGGGCAGTTGATCGGCGATATCGTGGACAATCTGTTTCACGGTTTGCATGGTGTTCTCCTGTTAACGGTTGGCCTGGCTGAGCACGCCTTCGCGCAATTCGATCACAAACTTTTGTTTTGCCTTGGGGAGCGGATTAATCCGTTCCATCGGTTGTTGCAGTGTGTGTGGGCCTACGCTCGCCTAACTTATAGGCGTTCAGGGTGAGCCGCGTTACACCTACGGCTTCGGCTAATTGCCCCCGTGCGTTGTAAACGTGATTGACAATATCACGTAACATTATAATCTGTAAAACAGATATTTTCTGCCAACTACCGTTACACCGCATCCAGCACAACAACACACTGGCAGCACGGGACCTCGGCATCGCCCACGCGGACTTGACCAACATTATCACCGTCAATCAACGCGGTATCGGTTCGCCTGTTAGCGGTACATCGAACTTGTCTGTTTATGCTTCTGCAAAACAGACATTCCGTCCATCCCTGGACATAAACCCCGTCCGTGCTAACATGGTGGACCATCCACGGCACTATCGGCGGACAAGTTTCCATTCCAATGTAATGGGCCAACACCAGGATGTTATTACGTCGCACCGCTATACAATATATGACAAGGAACTCGGGATTCGTTATGGCCAAGCATAAGTCAATCGACACGGTCGAAGCGGATATGAATTTATCCATCGGTAAGGAAAAAGTTTCGTTGCGCGTATCGGTGGAGGCGGGGCTCACCAGTCCGGCAACACTGCTTAAGTTTGTCCAGGCGTTTTCAGACAAGACGGTGCAGATCGCCGTGAATAATTCCCTTGAAGAAGGTAAAACCATTTCCTGTAAGAAAGGATGTGGGGCCTGTTGTGCGCAATTAGTACCGGTCACGGAAGTTGAAATACGGCACATTGCCCTGCTGATTAAGGGCTTGCCCATGGAAAGAAAACAATTGATTATGACGCGGTTCGATCAGGCGCGAAGTAAATTACACACCGCCGGATTATGGCAACAGCTGATCAACCCGGCAACGTTTGACGAACAGGACATCATTCATTTTGGCCTCACGTATTTTGAACTAGGGATTTATTGTCCATTTTTAATCGACGATGCCTGTTCGATACATGCAGACCGGCCTATTGCCTGTCGCGAATACCTGGTGACATCCGATGCGCAGTATTGCGCACAGCCGCGCGCTGAAAAAATAGAAGGTGTGAGTATTCCCATTCGCTTGTCCGCCGTGTTGGGTCGCCTCTGCGAAGCGGATTGTCATCATCACGCCGATTGGGTACCTCTGATACTGGCGCCGTATTGGCAATCGTTGCATCCGAATCAACCGACTAAAAAAACCGGGCAACAGTGGGTGGAATTATTTCTGGAAAAGCTGACAGATATGTCAAAAGAATAATGTGCCAGGAACAAGGGGACAGTCACCAACAGTGACGGGGTCAGATGTTCGCAGTAACAGCAACATGGTTTTGCGGGTTGAAGTCCCGCCCAAGGAATTGTCCAGCCGCCTTGGTAGTACGCAGGAGCGGCGCATGAGTCATCAAGGGTCGTGTGTTTCTAACAGCCTGTTGAAAAACGCGCTGAGGGGCGCATCGCGGCGTTGGAAACGAACTCAAACTGCTCATTTACTTCGTGTAAACTCCGCTTTTTCGTCCGTTTCCGCCTTGCGCTGCATCCCCTGATCACGTTTTTCAACAGGCTGCTAAAGGTTGAGAAGACGCAACTGCCGAGTTTGACCCCGTGCTTTCAACCAGCGGTTAATGGATCAAATCAGCGCCGCCGCCAGCGTTTGTCCAGCGCGCGAAAAACCAGATTGGTGTAGGTATAACTATTGCGGCTGCCGTTGTAGCGGGCGAGGGCGTGGGTGATGTTGTCCTGCTCCATGTCCAGGTAATAGCGCAAGATGGTACAGCCCATGCGCAAATTGGTGCGGGCATTGAACAGGTTGTCGTTGGGATGGCCAATCTCTTTTAACCAGAACGGCATCACTTGCATTAAACCTTTGGCCCCGGCGCGCGAGATCGCATAGCGATCGAAACGGCTTTCCACATCGATGACCGCCAACACCAGTTCCGGTTGCAGTTTGGCGCGTTTTGCTTCGTAATGAATATTCTTTAATAAGTTCAAGCGGTGTTCCGTCTCCGGCAAGAGCGGCGAGAGACGATTCGACATATCCATCAGCCAGACCTCGGCTTCATACCGATCCGGAAAACTGTCGCTGCTTTCCACTGCGGTCTTTAATAAGCCGCGCAATTCTTCATTGGGGAGTTCTTGCTGGCCAGCGATACTGTTACTACACCACAGACAGACGAGCAGCGTCAGTAGCGACGCTGCCGCAGCGAAATGAATTTGTTGGTGGCTCGCTACTAACATGTGATCCAGAGCTCTGTTCCTTTTTTGGCGCCTCCGGAAATCCGTCATTCCCGCGAAAGCGGGAATCTAGCGCATTGATTTACTGGATCCCCGCTTTCGCGGGGATGACGAAGAAATAATTCCCGTCATTGTCCTTTGCTAATTTTTAATCTGCTTTTGCAAAAAGTCAATCAAGTCACTGCGTTTGATGTCCTGGGATTTTTCATCGCGGCGGTGTTTGTATTCGACCATGCCTTGTTGCAGGCCTCGATCACCGACAACCACCCGGTGGGGGATGCCGATCAATTCCATATCCGCAAACATCGCACCGGCGCGTTCATTGCGATCATCCAGCAACACGGCATAACCCAAGGCCGTTAATTCCTGGTATAAGGCCTCGCTGGCAATCCGCACTTCTTCCGAGCGGTGCAGGTTCATCGGTACCAATGCAATCTGAAACGGCGCAATGCTGTCGGGCCAGATAATGCCCTTGTCATCGTGATTTTGTTCGATCGCCGCCGCCACCACACGCGATACACCAATACCATAACAACCCATGGTCATGGTGATGGCCTTGCCCTTTTCATCCAGCACGGTGGCCTTCAGCGCGGCGCTGTACTTCTGACCCAACTGGAAAATGTGGCCGACCTCGATGCCGCGTTTAATTTGCAGCGTGCCGTTGCCATCGGGACTCGGATCACCATCAACCACATTGCGGATATCGACGCTGTGCGGTTCGGGTAGATCGCGACCCCAATTGACACCGCTCAGGTGTTGGTCTTTGACATTCGCCCCACAGACAAAATCCGTCAACGCGGCGGCGGCATGATCAACGAACACGGGAATTTTCAGACCCAACGGACCGATAGAACCCGGCGGACATAAGCAATGCTGGCGTACTTCCTCGTCACTGGCGAAACGCAGCGGGGTGGCGATGCCGTCGATCTTTTCGGCCTTGATCACATTGAGTTCGTGATCACCGCGTAACACCAAGGCGACGACCGGTGCATCGACACCTTTCACCAACAAGGTCTTCAAGCATTGGGTAGTGGCAATCTTGAGGAAGCCACACACGTCTTCAATACTGTGTTTGCCCGGCGTGTCCACGCTGTGGCACTGTTGTTGTGCGGCGGGGCGTGGTGTTTTGCTCGGCAGGGTCGCGGCCAATTCCAGATTACCGGCGTAATCACCGCTGGAGCTGAAGGCAATCGCATCTTCACCGGAGGCGGCGAGTACATGGAATTCGTGCGAGACACTGCCGCCGATGGAACCGGTATCCGCCTGCACCGGACGATAATCCAAACCGAATCGATCGAAGATGCGGCAATAGGTTTGGTACATGAGTTGATACGTCTGCGTCAATGAGGCCTGATCGGCGTGAAAGGAATAGGCGTCTTTCATCAGAAATTCACGCGCGCGCATTACGCCGAAACGCGGGCGGATCTCATCGCGGAACTTGGTTTGAATTTGATAAAAATTGGCGGGCAGTTGTTTGTAACTGCGCAACTCACCGCGGATCAAATCCGTGATCACTTCCTCGTGGGTCGGCCCGAAACAAAATTGCCGATCGTGGCGATCACGCAGGCGCAACAACTCCGGGCCATATTTATCCCAGCGCCCGGATTCTTGCCACAACTCCGCAGGCTGGATCGCGGGCATTAACACTTCTTGTGCGCCGGCGCGATTCATTTCTTCCCGCACAATGCCCTCGACCTTGCGCAATACCCGCAGCCCCATCGGTAACCAGGTGTAAAGTCCGGTAGCCAATTTGCGGATCATACCGGCGCGCAACATCAAGCGGTGGCTGATGACTTCGGCATCGGCCGGTGTTTCTTTGAGGGTGGCCAGGAGTATTTGTGAGGTACGCATAGGGACGGGATTCTTTGTGGTGAATGACGCGGCGAATTTTATACAGGTGGGGCAGGGGCGTATAGTGATTATTGTGGTTTTTTCTTGCCAGTCAACGCCTCGGCCGGTAATACATTGGTTTTGCTATCGTACTCGACGGTTTCATATCGTATACCCGCGTCGGGCGGGATGTCGCTGAGGTGGACGTGACCTTGGCGATCATGCCAGCGATAAAGTTTGTGCTGGCTGAGCTGCTTGGGCAGCAGCTGCTCGGTCTTGGCGTCGAAATAGGCGCGCATATTCGCATTTTGATAGAGCGCGATGCCCGCGCCGATGAGTACCGCCAGGATGATCAACAGCCATTTTTTCATTTTAGAAATGGCCGACGAGGTTAATCACAAAATTCTTGCACGGCCCTTTTGGCATCCTCAATCCGCTTGGCCCGTTCATTATCATCGAGAACAATCACGTTACCGTCTTTATCTTGGATGCGGCGAAACACGGTATAGGCCTCAAGATTTTTCTTCGCACCGTCACAATTTTGCGCGCGCAGGGCCGTGTTTTTTTCAACTTCTTTTTTCAAGGTATCCTTGCCATCGCGGCTGGAACCGCCGCCGCTCGCCGGACTGGACGTGGTTTTGTTCGAATCCGGCGCTGCCTCTTCACCATTGCCCGTGCGGGAGGAATCGCCCTTGAGCTTTTCGTAACTGGATCCATCTGCCGGGGGCGTGGCGGAATAGACGACATTGCCACTTTTATCGACGTATTTATAGGTTGCCGCCTGTGCGGTGAATGCCGTCAGTGCCAGCAGGCAGCCAAATACTATGTGCAGGGTTCGTTGTTGCATAGGGTTACTCTCGCAGGGTTATTCAGACCGTTATTTAAGTTCGCACTAGCAGCCTGTTGAAAAACGCGCTGATGGGCGCATCGCGGCGTTGGAAACGAACTCAAAGTGCTCATTTACTTCGTGTAAACTGCGCTTTTTCGTCCGTTTCCGCCTTGCGCTGCCTCCCCTGATCACGTTTTTCAACAGGCTGTTAGCGCGATCCAACTCTTTGAAAGCATAAAGCATAATTACCGGTTTGCCTATCTGGAGATCGGTGCAGCGGGTGCGCGGGGCGTGATAGCGATCACAGCGCGCATTTTAGCCGAGGTTTTGTCACCCTAGCCGTGTTCAGTTGTCCTGCTGCAGGTTAAACTAGCCATGCGCATGGACTGGGTAAGACACCTCCCTCCTTTGAGGTATCGTCTCAGAGGCTATTTTATGTGATGTTTCTTGACCTTAGCGCTTAGATTCAGTAGTTTCCTAGGTTTTCCCGTGAGTGATGATGTGCCCGGTCTGCGGGCGTTTTTTTATGCGAATTAATTTTAAGGAGTGTACGTCGTGCAGTTAAGCGGCGCCGAGATTATTGTCCAGTTTCTCAACGATGAGGGCGTGGAATACGTGTTTGGTTACCCGGGTGGGGCGGTGCTGCACATCTATGACGCCCTCTTTCGTCAGGAAAAAGTCCGCCACATCCTGGTACGTCATGAACAGGGTGCCACGCATGCGGCCGATGGTTATGCCCGTTCGACCGGTAGACCGGGCGTGGTGTTGGTCACCTCGGGACCGGGGGCGACGAATGCCGTGACCGGGATCGCCACGGCTTACATGGATTCCATTCCGATGGTCATTATTACGGGTCAGGTGGGAACCGCCTATATCGGTTCGGATGCCTTTCAGGAAGTCGATGCCGTCGGCATTACCCGGCCTTGCGTCAAACACAATTTCCTGGTCAAGGATGTGAAAGACCTGGCCACGACCTTGAAGAAGGCCTTTCACATCGCGACCACCGGTCGGCCCGGTCCGGTGGTGGTGGATGTCCCCAAGGATGTGACCGATCCCAAGATCAAGATTCCGTATGCCTATCCGACGCAGGTGACGATGCGCTCCTACCATCCCACGACCAAAGGTGATCCCGCCCGGATCAAGAAGGCCGTGGAAATGTTGCTCGCCGCGAAACGTCCGATGATTTACAGCGGTGGCGGTGTGATCCTCAGCGGCGCGCATGTGGAGCTGACCGAGTTCACCCGTCTACTGGGTTACCCCATTACCAATACCTTGATGGGCTTGGGTGCCTATCCGGCGACTGATAAACAATTTATCGGCATGCTGGGTATGCACGGTACGTATGAAGCCAACATGGGCATGCATGAAAGTGATGTCTTGCTCTCGGTTGGCGCGCGCTTTGATGATCGCGTGACCGGTGAGGTAAAACTGTTTTGTCCCAAGGCCAAGATTATTCATATCGATATCGATCCGGCGTCGATTTCTAAAACGGTGCGGGTGGATGTGCCGATCGTTGGTGACGTGAAATCCGTGCTCACCGATATGATCAAGGAGATCAAGGCCAGCAAGCATAAGCCGGATGCCGCCGCACTTAAGAGTTGGTGGGCGCAAATTAATGAATGGCGGAGTAAGGATTGCCTGCGCTACGACCATAGCAGTCCGTTGATTAAACCCCAATCGGTGATTGAGCAGGTGTATGCGATCACCAAGGGTGAGGCGTACGTGACCTCCGATGTCGGGCAACATCAAATGTGGGCCGCGCAATTTTATAAATTCGATAAGCCGTTACGCTGGATCAATTCCGGCGGCCTGGGCACGATGGGTTTTGGTTTACCGGCGGCGCTCGGTGCGCAGTTGGCGCACCCGAATGAGACGGTGGTGTGTATCACCGGTGAGGCCAGTATCCAAATGTGCATCCAGGAATTGTCCATGGCCAAGCAATACAGCTTGCCGGTGAAAATTATTAACCTGAATAATCGTTACATGGGAATGGTGCGGCAATGGCAGGAGTTTTTTTACGAAAGCCGTTATTCGCATTCCTACATGGAAACCTTGCCGGATTTTGTCAAACTGGCCGAGAGTTACGGTCACGTCGGGATGCGGATTGATAAGCCCGCGGATGTGGCGGCCGCGTTAAAAGAAGCCTTTGCGATGAAAGATCGCCTGGTGTTCATGGATTTTATTACCGACCAGAAAGAGAATGTTTATCCGATGATTGCCGCCGGCAAGGCGCACAATCAGATGCATTTGTCTTCTGAAAGAGAGCTGGCCTGATGCGGCGCATTATTTCATTACTCATGGAGAACGAGGCGGGCGCCTTGTCGCGGGTGGCCGGGTTGTTTTCCGCGCGTGGCTATAACATCGAATCGTTAACGGTGGCGCCGACCGAAGACCCGTCGTTATCACGCATGACGATAGTCACGCGTGGTTCGGAGTTGGTGATTGAACAGATCATCAAGCAGCTCAACAAGTTGATAGATGTGGTGAAACTGGCGGATATCACCGAAGGCCGTCATATCGAGCGCGAGTTGATGTTGATCAAGGTGCAGGCCGTGGATAAAGATCAGCGTGCTGAAATAAAACGGCTCACCGATATCTTTCGAGGCCGGATCATTGATGTCTCGGATGCAACCTACATCATTGAATTGACCGGCAGCAGTGACAAGCTCGATGCCTTTATTCAGGCGATTGTGCCCGCCGCGATCCTGGAGACCGTGCGTTCAGGCAGCACCGGCATTGCCCGTGGCGAAAAGAGTTTACGCGTTAACTAAATTTATCAATTTAATCTTCCAGCATAGAGGCAGTACCACATGAAACTTTATTATGACAAAGATTGCGATCTCGCATTAATTAAAGCCAAAAATGTAGCCATCGTCGGTTACGGCTCACAGGGGCACGCGCATGCGAATAACTTGCGCGACTCCGGGGTCAAGGTGACCGTGGCGCTGCGTCCCGGTTCGGCCTCAGCGGCCAAGGCCGAAAAGGCCGGCTTGAGCGTCAAGCCGGTTGAAGAAGCGGTGCGCAACGCGGACTTGATCATGATCCTGGCGCCGGATGAACACCAAGCACGCCTGTATCGTGATCTGATTGAACCGAATATCAAAAAAGGCGCGGCCTTGGCCTTTGCCCATGGCTTTAATATTCATTTTGGTCAGATCGAGCCGCGTGCCGATCTGGATGTCATCATGATTGCACCCAAAGGCCCCGGCCATCTGGTGCGCTCCACCTATACTCAAGGTGGCGGCGTCCCCAGTTTGATTGCGATCCATCAAGACGCCAGTGGTCGTGCGCGTGATCTCGCGCTGTCTTATGCCTCTGCCAACGGCGGCGGCCGTGCAGGTATCATTGAAACCACCTTTAAGATTGAAACCGAGACCGATCTGTTCGGTGAACAAGCGGTGTTGTGCGGCGGTTGTACCGCCTTGGTCCAAGCCGGGTTTGAAACCCTGGTGGAAGCCGGTTATCCCGCAGAGATGGCCTATTTTGAATGCTTGCATGAACTAAAGTTGATCGTCGATCTGATGTACGAAGGTGGCATTGCCAACATGCGTTATTCAATCTCCAACACGGCGGAATACGGTGATTTCACCCGTGGCCCACGCATCATCACCGACCAAACCAAGGTCGAGATGCGCCGCATCCTCAAGGAAATTCAGACCGGTGAATTCGCCCGCGAATTTATCCTGGAAAATCAGGCGGGCGCACCCAAACTCAAGGCCATGCGTCGCATTGGCCAGGAGCATGCTATTGAAACCGTGGGGGGTAAGTTGCGTGACATGATGCCCTGGATCAAGGCGAACAAACTGGTGGATAAAACTAAAAACTAGGGCATTCGTTATTTTCCCGATCACACGCGTGGGCGATGCATGATGGCGGCTGACAGCAAGCCCGTCAGCTTGCCCGTGGTGGCGTGGTCGGGTGGTTCATTGCCGCTTGCAGATAGAGAGTCATTTTTTCTGGAACACTGACCGGATTTGTCGGTCGGCCCTCAGGCCGGCAAGTCGGGCACCGGGCGCAAGCGGCCATTGACCTCCTCAGCGAATTTAACTCATCCTAGCAGCCTGTTGAAAAACGCGCTGAGGGGCGCATCGCGGCGTTGGAAACGAACTCAACGTGCTCATTTACTTCGTGTAAACTGCGCTTTTTCGTCCGTTTCCGCCTTGCGCTGCATCCCCTGATCACGTTTTTCAACAGGCTGCTAGTGCCACTGTGAATCATTAAAAAATTCCACTGTTTTTTTACAGACAAACCCCTTAGACTGATTCCATGGAACCAGCACACGCCAATAAAAACCGTCGCCGGGGGATCTATTTTTTACCCAACCTGCTGACCACCGCCGCCTTGTTTGCCGGATTTTATGCCATTGTCGCCGCCACCCAGAGTAAGTTTGAAATCGCCGCGATTGCGATCTTTGTGGCGATGATCCTGGATGGATTGGATGGCCGGGTGGCGCGCTGGACGAATACACAAAGTGATTTTGGTGCGCAGTACGATAGCTTGTCGGACATGGTGTCGTTTGGACTGGCCCCGGCATTGGTGATGTACGAATGGGTCTTGCACAGCATGGGCAAAGTAGGGTGGGTGGCCGCCTTCATCTACACGGCGGCGGCGGCGTTACGCCTCGCGCGTTTTAATACCCAGGTGGGTGTGGCAGACAAACGTTATTTTCAGGGACTGCCCAGCCCCTCTGCGGCGGCGATGGTGACCGCCTTTGTCTGGCTGGGTCATGTCAACGATGTGGTTATCCGTCACTACAGTTTGGCGGCGATGATCTTGACCGTGGTCGCCGGTTTGCTCATGGTCAGCAATATCCGCTATCACAGCTTCAAGGGGTTTGATGTGCGCAGCAAGGTGCCGTTTATTGCGGTGGTCGCCGTCGTCTTGACCATCGCGGTGTTAAACAGCGATCCACCCCTGATGTTATTCGTGGGGTTCTTGTTGTATGCCCTGTCGGGGCCGGTGCTCACCTTGTGGCAATTGCAACGCAAGCGAAGGGCGCGCCGCAAGGGTGGTGCAAATCACGATAACAAACAGGACTTGGAAAAAGGCGCGTAGCACGCTATAGTTAACTCACACACAGACATTGACCCTTGATTCATGATCACAACACAGACCAGTTTTTATTGTTACGCCGCACCGATGGCCTCGGGCCGCGGCATGGTTGTGCCTGCCTTCCTGCTAAACCTGCGACTGCTGCCCTGCTAGGGCAAACTTCACACACATCAGCGCTGACGCGCACCCCAGAATACCGTATATTTTCATCGACTAGGATTGATCGGCCTGCCGCAGGCGGCTGATAAAATTGGAGTAATGATCATGAGTGATAAATTATTTATTTTTGATACGACCTTGCGCGACGGCGAACAAAGTCCCGGCGCCTCCATGACCAAGGAAGAAAAGGTCCGCATTGCCAAGGCACTCGAACGCATGCACGTGGACGTGATCGAGGCAGGCTTCCCGATAGCCAGCCCCGGTGATTTTGCCGCCGTGCAAGCGGTGGCCCGGGTTATTAAAGACAGCACGGTGTGTGCGTTGGCCCGCGCCTTGGATAAAGATATTGAACGCGCCGGTGAGGCGCTCAAAGACGCCAACTCGGCGCGTATCCATACCTTCATTGCGACCTCACCGATCCACATGAAAATGAAATTGCGGATGGAACCGCAACAAGTGATCGAACAAGCGATCAAGGCAGTCAAAAAGGCACGCCAGTTCACCGACAACGTGGAATTTTCCGCTGAAGATGCCGGGCGATCCGAATTGGATTTTTTGTGTCGGGTGGTGGAGGCGGCCATTACGGCCGGTGCCACGACCATCAACATTCCAGATACCGTCGGTTATAACGTCCCGGAGTTTTTTGGTGCGTTGCTCCGCCAGTTGCGCGAGCGGGTGCCCAATGCCGATAAAGCCATTTTTTCCGTGCATTGCCACAATGATTTGGGTTTAGCGGTCGCCAATTCTTTATCGGCGGTGTTGAACGGCGCACGTCAGGTGGAATGTACCATCAACGGCTTGGGTGAACGTGCCGGTAATGCCGCCTTGGAAGAGATTGTGATGGCGGTGAAAACGCGCAAGGATATCTTTCACTGCAACGTCGATCAGCTTGATGCCACGCAGATTTTGAATTGTTCACGCTTGGTCTCCAGCATCACGGGTTTCCCGGTGCAACCGAACAAGGCGATTGTCGGTGCCAATGCCTTTGCACACGAATCGGGGATTCATCAGGATGGGGTGTTAAAGAGTCGTGAGACCTACGAAATCATGCGCGCCGAGGATGTGGGTTGGAGTGCGAATCGGATGGTGTTGGGCAAACACTCGGGGCGCAATGCCTTTCGGACGCGCTTAAAAGAAATCGGCATTGAATTTTCCTCCGAGGCGCAACTCAATGAGGCCTTTAGCCGTTTCAAGGAACTCGCCGATAAAAAACACGAAATCTATGATGACGATTTACAGGCTTTAGTCACCGAGGCCAATCTTGAGGCGGAAAATGAAAGTGTGCAATTGGTGTCATTGAAGGTCTGTTCGGAAACCGGCGAGATCCCTCGCGCGCGGGTGAATATTGTGGTCGATGGCAAGGAACACACGGCCACGGCGGAAGGCGGCGGCCCGGTGGATGCCTCTTTCAAGGCGATTGAACAAATGGTGGCAAGCGGCAGCCAATTATTATTGTATTCGGTCAACAACATTACCAACGGGACGGACGCCCAAGGCGAAGTAACGGTGCGGATCGAAAAGGCCGGGCGTATTGTCAATGGTCAGGGCGCGGATACCGATATCGTGATTGCCTCGGCCAAGGCCTATATCAATGCACTGAACAAGCTTATCTCGAAGGTGCAGCGCGCGCATCCGCAGACGGATCATGTTTGAAATAATTCAAGCACAGGTATTGCGATGGTGACTGCAAAACAGCAGGCCTATTTAACGGCGATGGGGGTCGATGTATATGTGCGGCGGGATCGGTCGCCGCCATTGTCTTCGCCAACGATAACGGGCGAAAACGCGCTGATGAAGCCGCTGCCGGTAACGCTGCCCGTGGCAGATAATGGAAATGTGCCGGCTGATGTGGAATGGGAGGGTTTGATTCAGCAGGTACAGCAATGTACCTTGTGCGATTTGCACACGACACGCACCCAAACCGTTTTTGGGGTGGGCAAGCGCACTGCCTCACTGATGTTCATTGGTGAGGCGCCGGGTGCGGAAGAAGATCGGCAAGGTGAGCCGTTTGTGGGAAACGCCGGTCAGTTACTCAATGAAATGTTGCGCGCCATCCGTCTGCAACGCGCCGACGTCTACATTGCCAACATTCTAAAATGCCGTCCGCCGGGGAATCGTGACCCCAAGCCAGAGGAGGCCGCGTTGTGTGCGCCGTATTTGCAGCGACAGATAGAGCTGATTCAACCCAAACTGCTGATTGCCGTGGGGCGGATTGCCGCCCAGCGCTTGTTACAAACCGACACGGCACTGGCGCGCTTACGACTGAAACAACATCTGCATCCGGTATTTAATATCCCCGTGATTGTGACGTATCACCCCGCCTATCTGTTACGCACGCCGCAAGACAAGCGCAAGGCCTGGGAAGACTTGTTGTTTATTGAAAAATGTCTGCAACAAACCAGCAACTAAGGCTTGCGTTATTGGATGAATTCAGCATAATTTAGCCGAACAAACCCTTTCGATATTATTTTGCCAACTGCCCAATGAGCGCTGTACTCAAACCCTCCACCGGATTACGCCCAATGAGCGGGGCGGATCTGACGGCCATTATGGCGCTGGAAGAAGCCGCCTATGAATTTCCGTGGTCACGGGCTATTTTCCATGATTGTTTGAATGTCGGGTATGCCTGCTGGGTGTATGAGACGGCGGGTGTCGTTGAGGCCTATGGCGTCATGTCGCTGGGCGCCGGTGAAGCCCATATCTTAACCCTGGTGGTGAGCGAACCAAGTCGTGGTCAGGGTTTGGGTAAGATGATGCTTTCGCATTTGATGATCGTGGCGAAACAATTTCATGTGCACACGGTGTTACTGGAAGTCAGACCATCAAACCATGCGGCGATCAGTTTGTACCAACAATTGGGGTTTAATGAGATCGGCCTGCGACCGAATTATTATCCGGCACGGCATGGCCGTGAAGATGCGTTGATGATGGCCTTTTGTTTTGCGGACAGCCTCGATCAATTTATGCATTAATTTTAGCAGCAGCCCTGATATAAGATAGTCACAGTAATTTTTAAACCGAGGTGGGAGACCATGGAGAAATACGATGTAGCCGCGGGCACTGTCGTGGGCAGTGTGAGCCAGGATATGATCGCGGTGATGCGCGGCACCAAGCCCTGGGTTCTGCTGATCGGTGTCATGTTGTTTGTGTTCGCGGTGCTCATGATCATCGGCACACTGGCGCTCCTCGCGGAGGGAAGCTTTGCCATCGTGGCAACGGGTATGAAGGGTTCGTCGATGATACTCATCATCACAGTGATATATGGTATTTCCGCGCTGGTCTATCTGTTTTTAGGAACATATCTCGTCAAATATAACGCGGCGATTGGCCGCTTGGTGAAAAGTGGCCAACCAGGCGATATGGAGGATGCTCTCAATGCACAACGCAAATTCTGGCGTTTGTCCGGCATCATCACCTTAATGGTTATTATATTGGTGGTGATTGGTATTCTCGCCGCCATCATGATACCGCTATTGATGATGGGCAACCGCTTCTAGCAGCCTGTTGAAAAACGCGGAACATACTGAGCATTCTTTAAACCGACTCACGTCGGTAGCCAGAAGCGTATTGATATATATGGATTCCGGCTCGCACTGCGTTTGGCCGGAACGACGAATCGGGATTCAATGTCGAGTTTTTCAACAGACTGCTAGTCCGTTATCTAATTTTGTTTTGATCCCCTCACGTTAAAGGCGACAACCCATGCAAAATCATTATGCCCCACCCCGCGCGGTGGTTGCGGATATCTCCAAGGCCGGTAGCGGGATTACCGACACAATGCTCACACATCTGCGCGCGACCCGCCCGTGGACCTTATTGGTTGCCGTGGTGTTGATTATTTTTGCGGTCTTTATGTTGTTGGGTACCGCCGGTATAATTTTGGGTGGACTGGCGGTGAGCATGGGCGCGAAGGGTGTGGGCGAATCGCTGGCGATTTTCCTCGTGCTGGGCATTGTTTATGGCGTGGGTGCCGTGACCTATATGTTGATGGGTATCTACTTGGCGAAATACAGCTCGGCAATCAGTACCGTGGTCATGACCGGCCATGCCCAAGACATGACGCAGGCATTGGAACAACAGCGCAAGTTCTGGAAGCTGGCCGGTATTATCACGCTGGTGATGACGGTGCTTACCGTTATCTGGATCGGTGCGCTGATTGTGATGCCGGAGCTGATGACTGGCTTCAAGGGGATGCATTGATCCACCGGCGCAAAACAACGCGGGATTATAATTGCCCGCTGAGTTTTATATCCAGATAACGATTCACCAGTGTCACCGGCAATATTTGCGGTTCCACATCCAGCACCATGACGCCGTAGTGTTTCAATTCTTCATGCGCCAGCCGACGCTCTTCGAGATAAATGTCCGTCGCCGCAAGGCGTACCGCATCGTGGAAATCATACACCGTTTGTTCCGCCACCTGATTAAGGACGCGTTCCTGCAAACTGGCCAGGATCACTAAATGCTGACGCCGCAATAAACTCACCGCCGGACGTAATTCCTCCGCGTCTTCGTCGCGCAGATTGGTGATAATCACCACCAATGAACGCTTGCGTAAGCGCTTGAGCAATTCCGTGGCGGCGCGCGCGTAATCCGGCACATGCGTGGAGGCCTGTAAATCGTAGACGGAATTCAAAACGGTATTGATGGACGGCGCCCCTTTTAACGGCGGCAGAAACCGATCGATGCCGGCAAAGGCGAGAAATCCCACCGCATCACCTTGGCGCAAGGCCACATACGAGAGCAACAGCACGGCATTGAGGGCGTGATCAAAATGCGAGAGTTCACCGTCTTTCGCCAACATGCGACGGCCGCAATCAATCATAAAAACAATTTGTTGATCGCGTTCATCCTGATATTCGCGGGAGATCAAACGTTTGACCCGCGATGTCGCCTTCCAATCGATTTGGCGTAGCGCATCACCCAAACGGTATTCGCGCAGTTGATGAAAATCCAGGCCTTCACCGCGACGGCGGCGTTTGCGAATGCCCAATTGGCTGAGGCGATTGTCGGTGGCGAACAGGGTGTATTTTGCGATGGCGGCGAAGTTGGGATAGACGCGGACTTTTTCACTCGCCCCCAGCAGGCGACTGCGTTTCCAGAATCGCAATGGCGATATGAGCAAGGTTTGGATCTTGCCAAACGTTTGTTCACCGCGTTCAAGTGGCCGCAACCGGTAGCTCACTTGCGCCCAGCCGTGCGCGGCAAGCGTCGCCGTCTGAGGTAAATCTTCGATCTCACATTGTGCGGGATAATGATCAAAGACGGCGAGGGTGACTTTACGGCGTCCGCTGTTGGCGAATTCTAATTGTACCGAACTGGTGACACCCACCGGCAAGGATCCCGACACCGATCGCTGCGCGGTAATGACCGGCGACAACCACAACCACCATAGGTCGAGCAACAGCAGGGCCAGCAATACGCCGGCCAGGCCATACCACACCACCAGCAGTGACGGAACTATCGCGGCGATGATGCCAACGACAAACCATAGCAGCGAGGCGATCACTAAGCCGATCGCGGGTCTCACTTGCGCGGGGCCTCGATCTTTTCCAACAGGTTGTGGAGGATGTCATCGGTTTTATGGCCTTCGATTTCCAACTCCGGCGCAAGACTGACACGGTGGCGCAAGGCCGGGATGGCGACGCTCTTGATGTCATCCGGCGTGACATAGTCGCGACCGGCGAATAAGGCCTTGGCGCGGGCGGCGCGGATCAGGGCAATACCACCGCGCGGACCGGCGCCCATCGCAATGCCAGGCCACTCGCGCGTCTTGCGGACAATGCGCACCGCGTAATCATTGACGCGTTCATCCACACGTAAATTGGAAACAACTTGCTGCACCGCGATCACGGTAGAGGGTTTGATGATCGTGTTGACGGCAGCCACATTCAAATTATCACCCACCTTATCGGAAGTGACGGCGGCGACCATGGCCTTTTCTTCTTGTTCGGTCGGGTATTGGATTAATATTTTTAACAAGAACCGATCCAGTTGAGCCTCGGGTAACGGATAAGTACCTTCTTGTTCGATCGGATTTTGCGTGGCCAAGGTCATGAACGGCGGTGCCAAGGGCATCGCCTGACCTTCGATCGTGACTTGAATTTCCTGCATCGCCTCCAACAAGGCCGCTTGAGTTTTTGCCGGGGCACGATTGATTTCATCGGCGAGCAATAAATTGGTAAACACCGGGCCCTTGCGAATATGAAACTCATTGCCCTTCATGTCATACATGGCGTGACCGGTGACATCGGAGGGCATCAGATCGGGAGTAAATTGAATACGGGTAAAGCTACCATCAAAGGTCTTGGCCAAGGCGCGCACCAGCAAGGTCTTGCCCAAACCGGGCACGCCTTCAATCAATACATGTCCGCCGGAAAATAGCGCCAGCAAAATTTGTTCAACGACATCCTCTTGGCCAACGAAGGCCTTGGCGATCTCCACCTTCATTCGATTCGCAATCGTCGAGGCTTGGGTTAATTTATCTTGCGGGGTGGGTTGCATGGGTTCGTTCATAGCGACTTCCTTATGTGTTCCAGGGTTTGAATAGATTTGGTAAATTCGTGTTCGTTGCGTGCTTGGGTATCGGCCAGGGCCTGTTCAACTTGTTTGATCGGCAAACCGGATATCTCCGCCAGCCGTTGACGTAATTTATCGACGGATAAACTCAGCCAGACCGGGTGACGTAATTCCACGGTGCGCATTAAGCCATGATGCACCGCTTTATAGAGGCGTTGCGCATGACCGCGTTTCCACAAGAATCGACCCGCGGCCTCGATGTGTTCAAGCAGCCGTCGGCGTGCCGTTGCCTGTGCGGGCAACAGCGGACCAAAACGTCGGCTGGCATACCACAACCAGATCAGCAGAAACAAACCAAAGCTTAGCAAGGCCGACCAGGCATTCCGCAGCAACCACGACCACAACGATGGCATCGCGTCATTAAACACCAACCAAATGGGGTGTTGCTCGTCCACCTGCGCAACATGCCAGAAGAATATGGCGTTGTCATTCTCCGCAATCAACGCATTTCCCATGAAGCCCGCCGAGTACAACACGGTGAGATAACCCTTGCCGATTTTCAGGCGTAATAAAAAGGTGCCGTATTCATCGGTGAGCTTGAGCGCTACCGGATAATCGGTTTTGTCCAGTCGCAGGCGGGCGCGGTCATTCATGGTAATGGTGAGAAAGTTTGCAAGACCCGGCCAATCGACATCAACGAGGTTATCGGTGCAACGGCCGTGGCCGGCAGCGGGGTTGAACGTGTCCTCGTCTTCATCGCTGGGATCATCCTCGTTCGCCTCCGTGTCGAATTGCGTTGCCACGGTATTGATCCCAACCAAATCCAGCAGGGGGTCTTGGCGTGCCTCTTCATGGTAATAACCGTGGGTGGCGGCAACCACGAGGTGACCACCGTTTTCAATCCATTGCAAATATTTTTTGGATTCATCCACGCCGAGTTGCAGACGCTCCGTGGGCAAGATAATCGTGGTTTTTTGTTCAGGTAGTCGCGCGATACCTTCAACACTGTTGATGCTGATACCGTAGGCCTCAAAGAAATGTTGTGCCGCCAGCAGATGATTGCGGGCCGCTTCGCCGCTGAAACCGATCTCAACCTCTTTTTTCACTTTTTCAAAATGGGTGAAAAACCAGTAGCCAAAACCGCAGCTGACCGCGATGACCAGCAGCACTAATAATATCCAGCCGGTGCGATTCACTTAGCTGCCTCAAAGTGCAGGGCGAATTCACTGCATAATTTAATTGCGAGCGTGGTATCGGGTGAACGGTTGGCATAGGCCACCGTTTGCCAGGCGTGGGTGAGATTGGCAAAGTAATCGCTCTTATTGCGATTGACGAGGCGTTTGACTTCGCGCAGGCAATCTCCTTCGGTAAAGCTCTCCTTGAGTTGCACGGCATCGCGCGTGGCCAGCCGTGATAACGCGCCGCGATACAAGATACTCAATGCCTCGCGCAACTTGCCCTGCTGCAATAAGTTTAAGGCGTAGGCACCGATGTTGTCCGGCAGTGATTCCGGGCGGATATCCAGGCCAAATAATTGTTTGGGCGGGATGAACAGCGGGGCGGGGCGGATGCCGCGTATCCAATTGAGCCAGCGTTGGTGATTGATCGCCAGCCAGATCACAACGATAAACAGTAGGATCAACAGCACGGATTTGAACACGGTGGCGATAAACACGCTTATTTTGCGCAGTAGTTTAAAAAAGGGATTCTCACTGTTGTTACGTTGCTGCTCAGCTTTTTCTTCCTGGATGTATTTATAATATTCGATGGTTTTCTTGCGGTTGAATTCCTCCGTCTGCAAAATGGATTCAGTGCGGGCCTTTGCCTCGGCGCCGGTGGGTGCGGTACTTGCCGCATACGCTGTTGTCGCTGTGGCCAAGGTTAGATACAGCCCGATTGTGACACACAGCAGCCAGGTCGCCACCTTGCTGATCATCCCACGCAGTTGCAGGCGTTCGACGATGCGGTGAAAGGCCAGTTCGATATCCCACCCTTCAAGCAAGGTGCGGCGATTGAGATACAGGGAAAAACCAGCGGCGACATAAAAGGGTTCCAACAGAATAATCGATAAGGTGAAGGCCCCCGCCGTAATGAGTTTGAAAACGAGGGGGATATCCGCTTGAAAGGGAAAGACGACATGGTTCCATTCCACATGCATATTTTCCGGGATAAAAAACACGATCAATAACAAGATGAAAAAGTGTAGGTGCAATTGCAACAGCAAGCCTAACAGAGTGATTAACGTTGTCGTCCCGGCGGTGGTGCGGCGTAACAGACGCAGGCGTTCACGCCGCGCGGAACCTTTCAAGCCCTCCAGGATCACCACCGGTAAATCCACGCAGCGCATCCAGCTAAACCGGAATATCAATAAATGCCACAGCGGTGAGATCAGCAACAAACGCGGCACCGCCTGCAGAATTTGGAGTGTTGACAATTGCTCACCAAAGACCGTGCGCGAGAGCACATACAATGGGATGCGGCCATACAGCGGTTTTAGCCACCAGAACAACACGACATACAACCACAGCAGATCAAATTGCCAACACAGAAAAAACAGCGCGGCGGCAAAACAACCGGTGACCAACACCCAGGGCGCGTAGATCGCACGCCCCCAGTGCTGCACCATGCGCAGACCCAGATCAACGGCCTCCCAGTTTTCCCGTGGGCGAATGGCAATCGCGATCTTGTCAATCCGCATCTTGTGCGCGCCCAAAGAATAGAAAATACACGATCACCAGGGCCCACAATCCCGCACCCACGATATATTTAATATTGGGGCTGATGAGTTTAATCGATGACCAAAAGGCCTCAAGGAAGGCGGCAATCACCAACATGCCAATCACGCCATACATGATCTTGATACTGACTTGCGCCGCATCGACCAGGGCACGCGAACGGGTTTTTCTGCCCGGCGCCAATAAGGCAAAACCGAGTTTCAATCCCGCCATGCCGGAGAAGACAATCGCGGTTAATTCAAACGCACCGTGGCCGATCACAAATGACCAGAAGGTGTCGATATATCCCCGTTGTGTTAGATAACCGGCGATGGCGCCGATAAACAGGCCGTTGAACAGCAGAAAAAAAATACTGCCGATGCCAAACAAAATACCACTGGCAAAGGTACGAAAACCAATGCCGATATTATTTTGAATGTAATGACCAAACATCAGCATATCATCATCGGCCCCGCGTTCACGGCCGATGTGGGGCGCCTCCGGGCTATACATCCAGTCCATTTGCAGCACTGTATTGGAATCCAGCAGGGTGTAAATCATTTGTGGCCAGTAATAGACGGCCAGCCCCATGATGATGGCGGGCAGATAAAACAAGACAAAGGCCAACCAGAAGTATCGCCACTCGCGGCGAATTATGGCAGGAAAACCACCGCCAAGAAAATGCATGATGCGGGTGATGTTACCCGCGCGGGCGCTATAGAGATATTGATGACCCTGCATCATCAGCAGATTGAGGCGATCAATAACATGCGTGGTGTATTGGCGTTCGCGTGCGATCGCCAGGTCATGACAGACTTGCCGATATAATTGCGGAAACTTCGCGCTCAGGGTGATGCTGGCGGGCGTGACTTTTTTGCCCAAGGCCGTCACAACCGCATCGAGTTCTTTCCAGACGGGTTCGTTGCGCTGTTCAAAATCCTGCTGATTCATCTGTTCCCCAAGAACCAATTCGCCATTTGATATAAACGTTGAATACTGGCAAAACCGTGTGCGCCGGTGACTGGCGCCAGGATGTCGGCCAACTCGGCGGCACGCACATCGGTTAAGCGTTGTGACCGCTCCGCGAAATTAATAATGGCGCGTTGTTCTTCCAGTTTTAATGCCAGCGGCGGGGTGCTGGCAGTGGTCTGCGGTACCACGCTGGTGTGCATGAGATTATCTTTGTAGGTGACGATCGTGCCCGCCGCCAAGTCACCTAGGCGTTTGAAGTCACGGTTCATGAACATGCTGATCAGGCCAAAGCCATAAAACAGCGGCAGGAAATCCACGGCACGTAATAAATTACGGATCAACGACGGCCCCCAACTCACCGGTGTGCCATTGTCATTTAATACACGCAACCCCATCCAGCGTTTACCGGGCGTTTCCCCCTGCCAATAAATTTCAAACAGCACCGGATAAAACCATTCCAGTAAAAAGATAACGATCATGATGACGCCGGTGCCAAACCGGCCAAATACAGAAAAGAACATCCCGACCATCATATAAACAATCGAGCGAATGAACACATCGGCGAGCCACGCCAAGGCCCGCGGTGCCGGACCGGCGGGGCGTAACAACAACTCCACCCCTTCCGGCGTTTCAATCTCGCGGTAACTATCCAGCATCAGGCATTAATCACAATGGTGTCGGCTATAAGATCATGGATGCATCTGCGGGATTCCTGAAAAATAAACAGCGGGTCTACCAAACTGAAAATTGGCCCGACCAAAGGGATGCCGCCGATTAATCCAGGAATAAACATCCGCAACCAAAATATCCGGCCTAAACCGGCACGGCTGCCATCCGTGCGAACAATTTTAATATTTAAGATTCTTTTGCCGATGGACTGTCCGGTTTTGGACAACATGACCAGATTGACAATGAACAGCGCGAGAAACAACAGGCCTACAACTCCAAATATGGGAATTTTTGCAGGTTCATCCATGTCAGGGTTTACCAGAATGAGCAAGGCAGGTGACATTGCAGCTAAGTAGGTTAGCGAATCAATAAGGATTGCACCGAGCCGCGTTCCTCGTCCCGCCAATTCTGCTTGGGACCGGCTGGCGTTCGCGTCATTCACGGCGGCATTGGGTGGGCGATAGGGATTAAAGTTATTCATGATTCTTCCTCACGTTAAGGTTTATCAAATCAAGGTGACTCTGAACATACAGCCTGGGTAATTTTTATTTCTTTGTTTTCTTATGGTTCGGTGTCACGGCAACGAGTCAGTTTTTAATTCCCACGGGCAAAGAGATTACATCGTTTGCCCGTGGGTAAAGGGAGCCTGCCGTATACTATTGTTGTGGTTGGGTGTTTTGCGGCTGTTGCCTTTCCTGTTGTTGCGCTTGCTTGGCTTGTTGCACGAAGCCCTGATACGCCGGGATGGCGATGGCGGCCAGAATACCAATCATAGCAACGATGGGGATAATCAAGGCCAGAACGATTACCCCGGCGCTGTTTGGGGGTGGTTGTGCGCCAAAGTTATTAGTCCCTTGGGTCCCAGGGATAAACCAAAATACAAATCCACCGAACGGAATAAAGAGCACGAGCGATAACCATCCCGATACATTGAAATCGTGGCTACGTTGAATTGTTAGCATGAATAGGATCACTACTAATGCAATGTATACTAGGCCGATGAATAACGCGGCGACGCCACTCGCGGCGTTGCTTGAGCCTGACGCCATCGATAATCCACCTGCCAGAGCCCCGATACCGAGTATGATCAAAACGGCAACGAGATAAGCAGCAAAGAAATAGCCGATATAGCGTGCCCGTCCCAGCCGTCCCGAAAACGACCAGAATTTTGCCTCGCCGACTTCATCGTTCTTTTGATCGGCAACACGTGAGCGTGGGGCCGCGTAGGGATTAATTGCCATGTTGTGCTCCTTGTTAAAATGAGTAGTTGTGATGCGTCAGTATCCGTGCGCCTGCAAAGATAGCCATTTCTACCCGGGGGCACAATGGGGTCGGGGGGAATTTGCGGGCAATTTGTTGAATCGCGTCACTGACTGATGGTGACATTCACGGCACGCGGCGAATACTGCTAGAATGCGCCGCTGAATGAGTCGGCGGGCAAGGGCTTCCGCTCAGGGCCGACAGGCTGGATTTCGCTATGGTGAAGTTCGCTGTTACTACAAAGTGTCTACTAAAAAACGAATAGGTTAAATGAGCATGGCGACGTTTCTTGAAGAATTGGCGCGGCGGCGCACCTTTGCGATTATTTCGCATCCCGACGCCGGCAAAACCACCTTGACCGAAAAACTCTTGTTGTTCGGGGGTGCGATCCAGCTCGCCGGTACGGTCAAGGGCCGCAAGGCGGCGCGGC
>Ga0315281_10002518_pt1 | contig 27160 bp, 21 predicted proteins | sample YL17G07_0_MG_FD_204540 | JGI IMG/M metagenome (GOLD analysis project Ga0315281, IMG submission 204540) | Sediment microbial communities from Yellowstone Lake, YNP, Wyoming, USA - YL17G07_0 | ecosystem: Environmental > Aquatic > Freshwater > Lake > Sediment | place: USA: Wyoming | collected...
CGAACGCGCCGGCAGTTCGACAGAAATATTCTGCGGCGCGTTCGGGGAACGCGCCCTACAATAATCCGAACGGTTACAACAAATGATCACCCTTCATAGCAGAGATTTACAATACTCATTAGCGGAGCGCGAAGCATATCTCCGCAGTCTGGGGCCTCTCAAGGAGAACTGCATCCTTCTGCATACCTGTAACCGTACCGAGCTCTACGCCGGGGAAGGCGAGGTGCCGATTGAGATAGCCCGGCATTTGTTCCGCGTTGTCTGCGGCCTTGAATCCGCACTGCCCGGAGAAACTGCCATCCAGGGACAGATAAAGGAAGCATACGAGGCCGCCCGGGAAAAGAGAGAATTGTCCGCATCGCTGCACCGTCTCTTTCAGCATGCCTTGCGGGTCGGCAAAAGGGTGCGCACGGAAACCGGGGTGTCTAAAGGCGCGATGACCCATAGCAAGGCGGTGCTTGAGATCCTTCGGCAGGACAACGTTAATCTCTCTTCATCGCAGATCGTCGTTATCGGTGTCAATAATATGAACAGGTCGGTGGTCAAGTATCTGGTTGAGCACGGCAGCCGGACAGTTTTTGTTGCGAATCGCACCTTTGAACGCGCACGGGCATTAAGCGCGGAATTTGGGTGTGATGCAATACGGTTTTCCGGGTTGCCGGAAAAATTGATAACAGCCGATATCCTTATATCGTCGACCTCTGCGCCGCATCTGATAGTCACCAAAGAGGACTTTATCCCGCAGAAGCCGATTGTCATCTTCGACCTGGCAGTCCCGCGAGATATTGACCCCGCGATCACGGGAATTTCCGGTGTAACGCTCTATAATATCGAAGACATTGAGCGCAGGATTGACGGAAACAGGAACTGCAGGATCGGCGAGATTCACAAGGCGGAACGTATTATTGACGAGGGGATACATTCATTTTATGAGAAGAATTAAAATTATCACCCGGGGGAGCAATCTTGCCCTTCAACAAGTCAAGGAAGTTTTGATTCATTTTCCGTGTATGGCTGCCAGTATCATTACCTGTAATAGTTATGGTGATGCGCGTAAAGACATTTCATTGATGTCCGGTGTACCTTCCGATTTTTTTACGCGCGAGCTTGACCGCATGCTTTGTGATGGGAAAGGTGATATCGCGATTCATTCGGCCAAAGACCTTCCGATTCCTCTCCCTGAAGGTTGTGAGGTAATCGCACTGTTGAAAGCAGACGACACAACCGATTCGCTGGTATCACGGGAGAACCTGCCTCTCAGGAAACTCCCTCAAGGTGCGCATATCGGCACCAGTTCTCCCCTGCGAAAAGAACAGTTGTTGAAGATTCGGCCTGATGTTACCATTGTTCCCATTCGCGGGACGATTGAAGAACGTCTGGCATTAATCGACCAGAAAAAAATCGACGCATTGGTTGTTGCCACGTGCGCCTTGAAACGGTTAGGCCTTGCCGCGAGAATAACTGAGGTGCTTCCGTTCGAAACTCATCCCCTGCAGGGCGCTCTGGCGGTCGTCGCGAGAGACAACAGGGCAGACCTTAAAATGCTTTTCAGCGCGGTCGACATCCGCACTACCTATGGGAAGGTCTATCTGATCGGCGCAGGCCCAGGGCAGAGAGAGTTCCTGACCATCAAGGCCGACGAAGTTCTTCAGCACGCCGACGTTATCATATATGACGATCTCATCGATACGGGCCTCCTTGACCGTTATGACGGAAGAAAAGTCTATGCGGGGAAACGGAAAGGGAAACACTCGCTTCCCCAGGAAGAGATCAACAAACTTCTGTATCAGGAAGCGCTCAAACGGCAATTGGTAGCACGACTGAAAGGCGGAGATCCCTTTATTTTCGGCCGCGGAGGTGAAGAACTTTGTTACCTGCGCGAACGCCTTATCGATGTGGAGGTTATCCCCGGTATCACGTCCGCACTTGCCGCCGCTGCCTCTGCACAGATACCGCTAACACTGCGGGGAGTCAGCCGAAAAGTTTCTTTTCAGAGCGGCCATCATGCCAAAGGACTCAGCGAAAACGGCGAAGGATGCATCCCCTCAATTGCAAACCAGGTAACAGCGGACATTGTACCTGCAAGAGCAGGTACTCCACGTATAATAAAGGAAGTCGTAGGGGCAGGTTTACCTGCCCGCGGCCACTCTCTGTTTTACGACTTCCCTGAATTGTATAATCGGAGTATCTGTTCTCACAAGTACAACGGGCAGCTAAAGCTGCCCCTACGAAACAACGACAACAGGGATGTACCCAGCGGCGAGACGATCGTTTATTTTATGGGCGCAAGCAATCTGCCCGAAATCAGCAGATCGTTGCAAAAAAGCGGGATTGAAGGATCCACGCCTGCGGCGTTGGTGCGAAACGCGGGATGTGCCGATGAAGATGTTATCGTAACGACGGTACACGGCATAGGGACGAAGAAAATCGCATCACCCCTCATGGTTATTGTCGGAAAGACCGCCGGTATGTACGCGAAGCGGCCATGGATACTTTTTACCGGGCTTGAACCGTATCGGTGCCTTGTGCCGGGGAAGATCGTGCATTATCCGCTCATTGAAATTCAGCCGATTGAGTTCACCGTTACTCCTGAAATATACGGAGGTGTCATCTTTACCAGTAAACAGGCGGTCCGCGCGTATTGCCGTAAATACCGGATTTTGCCGGGCCAGACGGTGATAAGTATAGGGCCCTCAACCACGCGCGAGTTGAAGAAATACGGCTCCGCGGTTAATTACATGCCGGATGTCCCTGATTCGGACGGGGTGAAGGAATTGATAGAGAGGCTGAAACTGAAAAAACTTTTCTATCCCTGCTCGTCGCTGTCACGTAACGCGCTTCATGATATGAAGAATGTAGAAACGGTGGTCGTGTACAGAACCGTCGACAAAAAACAGCCACGGCTGCGTCTTCAGCGGTTTTCCGCCATAGTTTTCAGTAGTCCATCGACCGTTAAATCATTTTTCAGGATATATAAGAGCATCCCCAAAAGTATGGTGGTGTATGTGTATGGGAAACATACTGCCGCAACATTGAAAGGATACCATGTTCAAACGGTTCCGTTATCGTAGAATTAATGAAGCGACCAGATTACAATACCGGGAAACATTTCTGCGGAAATCTGACTTTATCTGGCCGGTATTTATCGTTCAAGGCACCGGCCGTAAAGAAGAAATTCCCTCAATGACGGATGTATTCCGATACTCGATCGATACCCTGCTCGACGAGATCCGGTTACTGGTGCCGCAGGGACTCTCGTCACTCCTTCTGTTCGGTGTGCCGGAACACAAAGGGATTGAACAGGTTTTTGATGCGAACGGTATTGTGCAGTCGGCAGTGAAAGCGATCAAAAGAGAGTTTGCGGAACTCGAGGTTATCACTGATGTCTGTCTCTGTTCCTATACCGCTGACGGCCACTGCCATATCGGCGATAATGACGCAACGTGCGAGATACTGGCGAAGATCGCGGTCAGTCACGCCGGGGCAGGTGCCGATATCGTTGCGCCGTCAGACATGATGGATGGCCGGGTCTATTTCATCAATAAAGCATTGAGGGAAAATAATCTATCAAAGGTAAAAATTATGTCGTATGCCGCCAAGTATGCTTCGAACTTTTACGGCCCGTTCCGTTCCGCCGCTGATTGCGCGCCAAAATCCGGCGACCGCACAAATTATCAAATGGATTTCGCAAACGCCCGGGAGGCGATGGAAGAGATTGCAGCGGACATAGATGAAGGCGCTACGCAGATCATGATAAAACCCGCGCTCAGCTATCTGGATATTATTGCCAAAGCACGGGCGCGTTTCAGTATGCCGATTGTCGCCTATAATGTTTCAGGTGAATACCAGATGTTGAAAAGCGCTGTTGATAACGGAACGTGTAATCCTGCGATAATAGAAGAGACTCTCATTTCCATAAAACGGGCCGGTGCGGACAGAATCGTGTCATATTTTACACCGTACATTCTACAAAGGTTAAACAAATGAAAGACAAAAAATCAACCGCAGCGTATCGCGAGGCATTGCGCTATATTCCTGGTGGAGTTAACAGTCCCGTGCGGGCATTCAGCAGCATAGGAAGATCCCCGCTGTTCATTCAAAAAGCGCAGGGGCCATTCATCACCGACATCGATAACCGCACATATATCGATTATTGTCTTTCCTGGGGAGTACATATTCTCGGACATAATCATCCGTCCGTAATAAGCGCGGTCACTAAAACTCTCAAAAAGGGGACATCGTTCGGTGCGCCGACACGCGAAGAGGTTGAACTTGCCCGTAGAATTATTGATGCGATGCCTTCGATAGAAAAGATCCGGTTTGTAAGTTCGGGAACCGAGGCGGTGATGAGCGCGGTACGTCTTGCGCGAGCATTTACGAAAAGAAAAAAGATCATCAAGTTCGACGGCTGTTACCATGGACATGCCGACCACTTGCTGGTTGCCGGCGGGTCGGGTTTGAGCGAGTTGGCGCACAGCTCGTCCGAGGGAGTACCTGAAGAATTTGTGCGGCAAACCATCAGCGTTCCTTTTAACGACCGGGAGGCGGTTACCGAAGCGTTCACCAAATATAGAGGAGAGGTTGCCGCGCTGATTGTCGAACCGGTGCCGGCGAACATGGGGGTAATCCTGCCTGAAGACGGGTTTCTCCCGTTTCTGGCGAACGTAACGAAAGAAAACGATGCGTTGCTTATCTTTGACGAGGTGATCACCGGGTTCAGGTTCTCCCTATCGGGAGCACAGGGATATTACGGGATAGATCCGGACCTGACGTGCCTTGGAAAAATAATCGGCGGCGGTTTTCCGGTTGGCGCGTTCGGCGGAAGAAAAGAAATAATGGATATGCTTGCGCCTCTGGGCCCGGTGTACCAGGCCGGAACACTTTCAGGAAATCCTGTGGCCATGTCCGCCGGGATAGCCGTACTCAAAGAACTGACCACAAAGAAGTTTTACCGGGAAATGAATACCCGTGCCGCTGAATTTACCGAGAGATTGACACGGATAGGCGAACAACGAGGGGTAAGGATCAATGCGTGCGGCCCCATGTTCTCAATTTTTTTTACAGAAACCCCAGTGAGAAATTATGCCGATCTCAAGAGATGCGACGGAAAGCGGTTTGCCGCCATGTACCGCTCGTTGCTGAACCGGGGAATCTATCTTTCACCCGCACAAGGGGAAGCGCACTTTATCTCTCAGTCACATACGCCGGCGCTACTTAAAAAGACACTCGATGTAATTGACAAAACCTTCACGTACGATTGACGCGGGCTTGTAATATTAGGTATAATACATCAGGCGCCTTGGTATCCCTCTCGCGTTACTTCACTACACCGCAACTGCCCGTCCTCAATCCCTGCCGATCTATAACACAACGCAATTTTGGAGTTGTTTGGCAATGAATCCGACGACGCGGGCGGATAAACCCGCCCCTACGGCGTTACATTAATTTGGATGTCCCTATCCAGGCATTGTTAAGGAGCGCTACCTATGGCAAAAGCAGATCTTCATATCCATTCAAGTCACTCCGAGCAGCTTTCCGAACAGTTCTTGCGAAAACTTGGTGCGGCTGAATCCTATACCGATCCCGAATATATCTACGCGACGGCCAGGTCGCGCGGCATGTCCTTTGTCACGATTACCGACCATAACCGCATCAGCGGAGTTCTGGAACTCAAGAAAAAACATCGAGCCGACGTATTCACCGGGATAGAGGCAACAACGTATTTCCCGGAGGACGGATATCGCGTCCACGCGCTTATTTATGGTTTGAACGAGGCTGATTTTGAAGAGATTCAGAAAATTCGAGCCAATATATACGATCTGCGCGATTATATTAAGGAACGGGGGCTCGCGTACTCCATCGCGCACGCGACGTACGCCGGCAACGATACCCTCAGTATCGATAAGCTTGAGAAGATGCTCCTGCTCTTTGACGTTTTTGAGGGCATTAACGGTGGCTGCAGCACCATCTGCAACCGAACATGGATGGATATAATGGCAGGCATTACTCCGGATAAGATAGGCGATCTTTACCGCCGCCACCGCATAGAACCGTTTAGCAGCGATCCCTGGATCAAAGGCATGACGGGCGGTTCGGACGACCATAGCGGCCTCTTTATCGGGCGCACGTATACCGTTGCCGACGCCCTCAGTGTTGATGAATATGTCGAGAGCCTGAAAAACAGGAAAATGGCAGCCGAAGGGCGCCACAACGATTTTCAGTCGCTCGCCTTCGCCCTCTATAAGATCGGGTATGATTTTTCAAAACACAAGAGTTCGAAGCTTTCAAAATCCACCGTCAGCCGGATTTCCGATCTGATTTTCGAAAACCGCCCCTTACGCCTGCGGGACAAACTGGTGCTGCGTTCGTTGAAATATCAGAGCCGCCGAAAGACCGACCGAGCGAAACGCATGATCATTGACCTGATCAATGACTTCCGAAAAAACGATAAATTGCCAGTTGAAGAGAAACTAACCATGATTTACGATACCCTGGCGAAAATGAGCGATGAATTCATCCGGGTATTTTTGAAATCCCTCGAGCACGATCTGCAAAAGGGGAACATTATCGGTCTTTTGAAAAACATATCGTCCTCCTTTTCAGGAATCCTTCTTGCCGCACCTTTCTTTGCCACATTCAAACACATGTACAAAGGACGCGATCTGATCGAAGAGCTTAACAGACGGATGGATGGCTCAACCTCGCTTCGAGACCGCAAAGTACTATGGTTTACCGATACGGTGAATGATCTGACCGGTGTTTCATTTACGTCGCAATTTCAATGCAAGAGTCTCAAGATAGCGACGTCGCTGAAAGACTCTGAACTTAACAGCGCATTGTCGCCGCACATCATGAACTTTCCGTTGATTCACGAACTGCGTTTTTCCGGTTCAGGGGATTCCTTTATCCGGGTGCCTTCATTGCTTCAGTCACTCAAAGAAATTTACGCCTATGATCCGGACGAGATTTACATCTCGACCCACGGGCCGATGGGCCTTTTCGGGCTGCTGGCGGCACGACTGCTGAACGTTAAGAGCATCGGGGTCTACCACACCGATGACTACCAACTGCCCATAAAAGAAGTACTCCAGGACAAAACAGGAGCCAGCATGTATGAAAGCTATGTCCGCTGGTTCTACTCGCATATTGACGAAATCCGCCTCCCCGACACCACCCATATAGACACCTTTGAGAACATGGGGCTTGACCGCCGCAAAATGAGCGTATTCACAGGCGACTGGAAAAGCAGTATCTCTGCATAGGCATCCCGACCTCAGTGACGCTCCTCCGGCTGAAGCCGGAGGCTTCTTCAATAACGCGGCCTACTGCGACTTCCTTAAAATTCCATGGAGTACCGGCTCTCGCTGGTACGACATCATTATGCATTCATCCCCCGACTGAAGTCTCGGGGGATTTCATTCGCATGTATTAATCATTCCAATCATTCCCGTTCCTCACGCTTACTGCAAAATCCGGGGTTATGGGTGCAGGTTTGATGCGGCAGAAAGGCGTGCGAAGCTACGCAACACTGAATGGTGCGGTTGTTACGCAAAAAATTGACAATGCCTCGATAAATAAGTAAACTTAATGCTCATTATGTGGCCTCCCGCGGTAGCGGGAGAACGGGTAGGAGGATGCATGGATATAGCGTCACTTGAACATACCGCCAGGAAGGTGCGCAAACATATTATCGGCATGATCTTCGCGGCGGGTTCGGGACATCCCGGCGGGAGTCTTTCGGCGGTCGAACTGATGGTCGGGCTCTATTTAAAACAACTTAGGTTTGACCCAAAGAACCCGCAAGACCCCGGCCGAGATTTTTTTATTCTTTCGAAAGGGCACGTTTGTCCGGTACTCTATGCCGTTCTCGTTGAGCTGGGATGCCTGGAAGACAGTGAGCTCTGCACCCTGCGCAAACCCGGAAGCCGCCTGCAGGGACATCCGGCAAAAGATAAGGGCCTTCCGGGGATAGAGGTTTCAACGGGGTCGCTCGGCTACGGTCTCTCGATAGGCGCCGGGGCGGCGCTGGGTTTTAAGCGTGCCGGGAAAAATAACCGGGTTTACGTGCTTATGGGCGACGGCGAGCAGCAGGAAGGTTCCATATGGGAGGCGGCCATGGCCGCCGGGCATTTCAAGCTTGATAATCTCTGCGGTATAGTCGATTACAACAAACTGCAAATTGACGGAAAAGTCGCCGACGTGATGAATGTCGAGCCGTTGGCCGACAAGTACCGTTCGTTCGGATGGAACGCGCTTGAGATAGACGGCCATAGTTTTACGGCGGTGCTTGACGCTTACGCCGCGGCGCAGAAATTCACGGGGAAACCGACCGTCATCATCGCCCATACCGTCAAGGGCAAGGGAGTCTCCTTCATGGAAAACTCCGCAGAGTGGCATGGGAAGGCGCCGACAAAGGATGAGACGGAAAAAGCCTTCAGGGAAATTGAAGGCAGGGTGTAACGGCACTGTATATTAATTTGCGGCAAAAGGATATAGCATGGTCGAGATATTCGGAAAAAAAGCAACGCGCTACGGTTTCGGTGAGGGGCTTGTAGTCCTGGGGGAAAAGAATCCGAAAATATTCGTTCTCGGAGCCGATACGTCTTCATCGGTGACCGTTAACCTGTTCGGACAGAGATTCCCGGAACGGTTCGCCAATATCGGCGTGGCCGAACAGAACATGATCGGCATTGCCGCCGGGCTCGCCGCTTCCGGTTGGATTCCATTTGCCTGCACTTACGGCGTTTTTGCGTCGGGCCGCCCCTGGGAACAGATACGCACGACCGTCTGTTATTCGAACCTGAACGTCAAGATCGGCGGTTCGCATGCCGGTCTCATGGTCGGCCCCGACGGTGCGACGCACCAGGCTTTGGAAGATATCGCCATTATGCGGTGCCTGCCGCGGATGACAGTCATCGTTCCCGGCGACAGCATCGAGACGAAAAAAGCAACCATCGCGTCGGCGGAAATCGACGGTCCGGTATATATCCGTTTCGGCAGGGAATCCATACCCATCTTTAGCAGAGAAGATACGCCTTTTGAAGTGGGTAAGGCAAATGTACTGCGGGACGGGAAAGACGTGGCGATCCTTGCGTGCGGAACTATGGTTTACGAGGCCCTGGTTGCCGCCGAGACGCTGGAGAAGAAGGGTATCTCGGCGCGGGTGGTCAATGTGCACACAATCAAGCCGATTGACGAGCAGGCGATCGTTGCCGCCGCGCGTGAATGCGGGGCTATCGTGACGGCGGAGGAACACCAGATCATGGGCGGTTTCGGCTCGGCGGTCGCAGAGGTGGTTGTCACGCATGCTCCTGTGCCGCTTGAGATGGTGGGCATTCCCGATATTTTCGGCGAGTCAGGCAACCCGTGCGACCTCATGAGTTCATTCCATCTCAAAGACGCGGACATCGTTGCGGCGGCCGAGAAAGCGCTCAAACGTAAATGAAACAAATTGCGGATATATTGCTTACGGGCGGCAAGCTCGTCAATGTCCTCTCCGGAGAAATTTACGCCGAGAATATAGCTGTCAGGGGTGAGCGTATTATCGGGCTGGGGAATTATCCGGCCCGCAGGCGTATCGATATTCGCGGTTCCTACGTTTGCCCGGGGTTCATCGAAGGGCACATCCATCTGGAAAGCTCGATGGTCAATGTTTCCGAGTTCGCCCGCGCGGTGTCGGTGCGGGGGACGACTTCGGTAATCGCCGATCCCCATGAGATCGCCAATGTGCTTGGCCTCGACGGCATAAAATGGGTTCTTGAATCAGCCAAATACCAGCCGATCAATCTTTTCCTGACGCTGCCGTCCTGTGTTCCCGCGACCGATCTGGAAACATCAGGGGCGCGGCTCTCATCCTTTGACCTCTACCCGTTCTTCAGTCAGCACTGGATCGTCGGGCTCGGCGAAATGATGAATTTTCCCGGTGTACTTGCCGCAAACCCCGAGGTGCTGCAGAAAATACGCATGGGCAGGGAAAAATTTGTCGATGGACACGCCCCCGGCCTTTCCGGGCACGACCTTGACACTTATATCGCCTGCGGTATCCATTCAGAGCACGAGAGCACGTCGCTGGCCGAGGCGAAAGAAAAGATGCGCAAGGGCATGTACCTTATGATGCGCGAGGGCAGCGCCACGAAAAATCTCGATGATTTACTGCCGCTGGCCGACCGCGCCAATAATCGCCGCATTCTCTTCGTTTCCGATGACCGCCATCCGCATGACCTGATGAAAGGACATCTTGACCTGTTGGTTCGCCGGGCCATCCGCCGCGGCATGAACCCGGTCGATGCCGTCCGCGCGGTGACGCTAAACACCGCTGAATGCTTCGGGCTCAAGAACATCGGCGCCGTTGCGCCCGGATATGAAGCGGACCTGGCCATCGTAGATGATCTGAAGAATTTTAACGTCACAATGGTCATGCACCGGGGCAGGATCGTGGCCAAAAACGGCGTCCACACCGGGCCCCGGCGGCTGCACCGGGCGCCCTTGCGGAGTTCCGTCAATGTGCAATGGCTTGAGCGCGGCGATTTCGCAATTGCGGCGAAAAAAGGCACGGCCTGGGTTATCGATCTTATTGCCGACCAGATCGTCACGAAAAAATCGTCTGTTGTTCCGCGGGTCGAGAACGGAAAGGTTGTTGCCGATCCGGGCCGCGACATCCTGAAGCTGGTTGTCGTTGAACGACACCTTGCCGGCGGCAACATCGGCAAAGCCCTCGTGAGGGGCCTCGGCATCAAATCCGGCGCGCTGGCATCATCGGTCGCCCATGATTCCCATAACATAATCTGTGCCGGCGTTGATGACGAAAGTATCTACACGGCAGTGGTTGAGGTGGTAAAGATGGGCGGCGGGCTGGCGGTTGCCGAGGGGAATAAAGTTATTGGAAAGCTGCCGCTGCCGATCGCGGGCCTGATGTCCGACCGGCCTCTGCCGGAAGTCGTCGAGCGTCTCAACGCCCTGCTTGATATCACCCGGCGGCTCGGGTCACGGGTGAAGGATCCGTTCATCACGCTCTCATTTCTTGCCCTGCCGGTGATCCCGGCTCTGAAGCTTACGGACCGCGGCCTTGTTGATGTCGGCACATTCAAAATCATAAAGCTTTTCTCCGGGAGTTCTAAAGCCTCTACCTGAATGAACCTCCGCCCAGCAAGCAAGGCGGAATTGCCAGTTAAAGGAACCATATTGTGACAAATGACCTGCTTACCCGGTTGCGCGAGGCGGAAGACTATATCCGGCTGAAAACGTCGCGGGTGCCGGCCATCGGCATTATTCTCGGTTCGGGGCTGGGGAGCCTGGCGGACAGTTCGGACGACGATATAGTTTTTCGCTATGGGGAGCTCCCTCATTTTGTTTCCCCTACCGTTCCCGGCCATGCCGGCAAACTGATCTTTGGCGAACTCTGCGGGCATACCGTTGTTGTCATGCAGGGGCGTTTCCATTTTTATGAAGGTTATACGATGGATGAGATAACCTTTCCCGTACGCCTCATGCGGCGATTGGGGGTGGGGCGACTGATCGTCACCTCGGCGGTTGGCGGCATGAATCCGCGCTGTCGTCCCGGCGATGTCGTTATACTCAGGGATTTCATAAACTTTATGGGAGAGAACAGTCTGCGGGGCGCGTGCCCCGCGGAGCTTGGCGAGCGTTTCCCCGACATGACCGAGGTTTACTCCAAAGACCTGCGTAAGCTTGTTTTGAGCGCGGCGCGCAAAGAGCGCGTCAAAGCATATGAAGGCGTCTACGTTGGCGTGCAGGGGCCGTGCTACGAGACCCCGGCGGAAGTGCGGATGTTTCGCAAGTGGGGCGGCGACGTGGTTGGGATGTCGATGATACCCGAGACGACGGCTGCCCACCATGCCGGAATGCGCGTTCTTGGCCTCACCTATGTGGCGAACCGGGCAGCGGGGTTGGCCGGGAAACCTTTGTCGCACGCAGAGGTCATCCGGACCGGCGAATCGGTGAGCCGCTCTGTAGGTGCGCTTATTACCGGGGTCCTCAAAGCGCTTCCCGCGCCGGTGAGACCATGAATGTTTGCGACACTATTTACCGGAAGCGCAGGGGTGAAAGACTTTCAACGGATGAGATACGGTGCATCGTTTCCCGCTATACGGCTGGCGCGATCCCGGATTACCAGATGTCCGCCTTCCTCATGGCTGTTGTCCTGCGCGGCATGGACGCGGCTGAAACCGCCGCTTTGACGCAGGCAATGACCGAATCCGGAGATGTCATTGATCTCTCGGATATACCGGGTGTAAAAGTGGACAAGCATTCTACCGGCGGTGTCGGCGACGGTATCTCGCTGGTCCTGGCGCCGCTGGCGGCCAGCGCCGGTGTCGTTGTGCCGATGATGTCCGGCCGCGGCCTCGCGCATACGGGCGGAACGCTTGACAAACTTGAATCGATCCCGGGGTTCCGGACGGACTTGAATGTCGATGAATACCGGGGCCTGCTGCGCCGTATCGGTGTGGCCATGGTCGGACAGACGGATCGGGTCGCGCCGGCGGACAAAAAGATATACGCGCTGCGGGACGTGACCGCGACCGTCGACTCCCTGCCGCTGATATCGGCAAGCATCATGTGCAAGAAGCTGGCCGAAGGCTGCGACGCGCTGGTGCTGGACGTCAAAACCGGTTCCGGCGCATTCATGCAAACCCTTGATGAAGCCCGGGCGCTGGCAACGGCGATGGTTGGCATCGGTAGTTCCTGCGGGAAGAAAATCATTGCTCTCATCACCAACATGAACCAGCCGCTAGGCAACGCGGTCGGCAACGCCCTCGAAATCGCGCAGGCGATCGAGGTGTTGAAAGGCGGCGGGCCTTCGGATTTTATCGAATTGACGCTGGAACTCGGGGTACGGATGCTGCTGCTGGGCGGCATCGAGAAAGATAAAGACCGCGCCCGCGCCCGGCTTGTCCGGTGCATCAACAGCGGGAGCGCGCTCGCGAAGTTTGCGCAGTTGATCGAGGGCCAGGGCGGAGATCCGCGGGTCATCGACCGGCCGGATGTTGTATTGCCCCGCGCACCGGAAGAAACGATGGTTATCTCGGCGCAGGCCGGGTACGTCGCCGCCATCGATACACGCGCGGTCGGGATGGCCGCGGTCATGCTGGGGGCGGGTCGGGCGACGAAGGATGACCGTCTCGACTACGGCGCCGGTATCATTATCAGAAAAAAACTCGGCGACCGGGTTGAATCGAACGAACCGCTGGCGACGTTGCGGCACGGCGCTCGGCCCGGTGCGGCTGAGGCTCGGGACAGGGTGCTCGGCGCTTACCGCATCTGCGAAAATAAACTGTCGCTGCCCCCGCTCGTGTATGAAGAAATCGTTGTTTGAGTTCCCGTTATGCATATAGAAAAAAAATGGATATATAAATCGCCTGATCCGGCGCTGATGGCGGAAATCGCTCTGCAAATGGGCATCTCCAACGCCGCCGCCGCCGTGCTCGTCAACCGGGGCGTTCGTTCTCTCAAAGACGCCGAGTTATTCCTCGATCCTCCTCTAGACGATGTCGCAAACCCCTTCCTTTTGCCCGATATGGAACAGGCCGTTACGCGCATCGTGCGCGCAATTGAAGGCAAGGAAAAGATACTTGTATACGGCGACCGCGACGTCGACGGCGTTACCTCCATAAGCATTATGGTTCGCGCCCTGAAATCACTGGGCGCCGATACCCGCTGGTATATTCCCTCCGATGAGGGCTACGGGGTGCATAACGAGATAATCGGGCGCTACGCCAAAGAGGGGGTAACGCTAATTATAACGGTTGACTGCGGTATATCGGCGGTAGGCGAGACCGAATTTGCGCGGGGGTTGGGCATAGACGTAGTGGTCACTGATCACCATGAACCGCCTGCGGGCGGCATACCCCGGGCCATAGCGGTTGTTGATCCCAAGCGCGCGGATTCACGTTATCCATTCAGTGAGCTTGCCGGATGTGCCGTATCATATAAAGTGGCGCAGGCCCTGATGCTTTCGTTCGGCAAGTATTACGATCAGGACATGGTTTTTGTTTCTTTGTCGGCCGGCGGCCCCGAAACTCTGCCGGGGTTCGGCGCGGTGAAGATCAGGAACGAGATCATGCTCGAAACATTTGCCCGTCCCATACCGTCGGAAGACGGCCGCGAAGAAACACGCAGGGACATCGAGGAATTCCGGTTATTCCTGGGTAACGGGCGTCTGGTCGTCTTTGACACGCCCGCTCTTGCCAATCTCCGGGATGTTGCGCTCGGCTTCCCGCAGCGCCCGATAATCGACGTCCGGGATCGCGCGAAAAAGCTTTTCCCGCTCAACGACGGGTCGCTTGCCGCCCTTGCTTGTGATATGAAGATCGAATCGCGCGGCGCCACGGCGGTTGACAACGCCGCGATCACGGCGAAGATTTTTTACCGTCTTGAGAAATTGGCGGATGTGCGCATGGATTTCTTTCAGAAAAACAATCTGGACGTCATAACGCTCGGCACGATCGCCGATATTATGCCGCTCATAGATGAAAACCGGATAATGGTCAAACAGGGGCTGAAAATATTGTCCGATTCCCGGAAGGTCGGCGTGCAGATGCTTCTGGATCGCTGTGTTACGAAAAGCAAGACCTTGCCGCTCTCAGCCAAGACTATTTCCTGGAGCATTACGCCGATCCTGAACTCTGCGGGGCGGCGGGGACGCGCGAACCTGTCCGCAGAACTGTTGTTGACTGAAAGTGAGGCGCAGGCGCGCGAGCTTCTCGACGAGATACTCCGGCTAAATGGTGAGCGCAAGGAGCTTCAGTCGAAAAATCTCGCGAAGTTTCTGCCGCTGCTGCGTGCGCAGTGCGATCTGGAAAATGACAAAATATTCATCGTTACGGCCAAAGGCATAGAGCACGGCGTGACCGGGATCATTGCTTCTCAGATAATGCGCCAGTACCGTCGTCCTACGGTCCTTCTGATAATTGAAGGTAACGAAGCGATGGGCGCCGCTCGCTCTGTGGAGGGTTTCGACATGGTGGGTGCGCTTGGCAGTTGCCGCGATATTCTGGTAAAATATGGCGGCCACAGCCAGGCGGCGGGGCTGACGGCGTCTGTTGACAAGCTTGACGAGTTCCGCCGCCGCCTCCGGGAGGTCGCCGAGCGGGATATCGCGCCGGAGATGCTCGTGCCAGCCGTCGAGATCGATGCGGAACTGGAAGCGCAGGATGCCACAATGCAATTGCTGTGCGAGTTAAGCGAGATGGAACCTTACGGCATGGGTAACCCTTACCCCGTGTTCAGCCTTAAAAAGATGAAGGTCAGAGAGCACGGGCGGGTTGGTCCGAACGGTGATCACCTGAAACTGCGTGTTAGCGGTAACGGCGGCGCCGTGCTGGGCGCGATCGGCTGGGGTCTGGGCCACATGGACGATGATATCGGGCGTTATCCGTCCGTTGACATGGCCGTGCAGCTGGAACTGAATGTATGGCAGGACAAGGAAACCCTGCAACTGCTGATTCTCGACATCAAACCGAATGATAACCAGTAATATAGACAACGGCGTTCAGGGTTCAATGTTCAGTGTTAACGTCCTGACGTCTTTGACCCTGAACCCTGAACTTTGAACACTGAACGCCGTTCAGAATAAAGGAGGCAGTATGGTTCGCACGACAAAGAAAGAACCCGTGAAAATCGCCGTTATCGGCGGGAGCGGCATCTATGAAATAGAAGGCATAGACGACGTCCGCGAACTGCGCGTCTCAACGCCGTTCGGCGATCCTTCGGACGTCATCGTGACCGGCGCGCTTGCCGGTGTGCGTTGCGCCTTTCTGCCGCGCCATGGCCGCGGACACCGCATCCTGCCGTCGGAAATCAATTCCCGTGCGAATATTTATGCCCTAAAATCGATCGGCGTGGAACAGATCGTATCTCTCTCGGCTTGCGGCTCGCTCAAGGAGGAGTTGAAACCCCGCGATTTCGTCATACCGGATCAGATATTTGACCGCACCAAATGCCGCCCGTCGACATTTTTCGGTGATGGTATAGTAGGGCATGTGGGGATAGCCGAACCGTTCTGTAACCCCATGCGCGACGTGCTGCACCGGTCTGTCAGGGAACTGGGCATCGCCCATCATTTCGGCGGGACATATGTGTGCATCGAGGGGCCGCAGTTTTCCACCCGGGCCGAATCGGAAGTCAACCGGAAGCACGGCTTCAGTATCGTCGGTATGACCGCCGTACCCGAGGCTAAACTCGCCCGCGAAGCAGAGATCTGCTACGCCACCGTAGGGCTGGTAACGGATTACGACGTGTGGAAGGAAGGGGAAGAGGTGAGCGTGGAGGCCGTTATCGCATGCCTTAACGCCAATGCCGCCAACAGCAAGCGGCTCATTAAACATGTTCTGGCACGCCTTTCGGAGCGTCCGACCGGTTGCGCCTGTAACAGCGCCCTTCAGTTTGCCGTCATGACGCAGCAGTACACCAAAAGCAAAGCGTACCCGAAGCTTAAATTGTTCTTGGAAAAATATAACAAGTAACGCACAAAGTGCGTTATGAATAGGAGTTGATCATGTCTATACTGGTTGTCGGTTCCGTAGCTCTCGATTCCGTTAAAACGCCGTTTGGCAAGGTTGACAATGCTCTGGGAGGATCGGCGACCTATTTTTCCATTGCCGCGTCGTATTTTACTAAAATACGTCTGGTCGCGGTGGTGGGGGATGATTTTCCTGATAATCACATACGCCTTCTGGAGAGTCATAAGATCGATCTGTCCGGACTGAAGAAAGTGCAGGGGAAGACGTTCCGCTGGAAAGGACAATATACGTACGACCTGAACCAGGCGGAAACTTTAGACACGCAACTGAACGTTTTTGCGACGTTCCGCCCGGATATACCTGTGGAATACCGCGACGCAAAGTGCGTCTTCCTGGGCAATATCGATCCGGAGCTGCAACTGGATGTACTCAAACAGGTGAAAAATCCGCGGCTCGTCGCCTGCGATACAATGAATTTCTGGATATCCGGAAAACGGCCTCAGTTGAAAAAGACACTGAAACACGTGGATATCCTGCTGATCAACGAGGCGGAAGTACGGCAGTTGGCAGAGGAGACCAACCTCGTAAAAGCGGCTCGCCGCATAATGTCGTGGGGGCCGACCGCGCTCGTCATCAAGCGCGGCGAGTACGGGGCGCTCTTTTTCGGGAAGAACCACATTTTTTCCGCGCCGGCTTACCCCCTGGAGGATATAGCCGATCCGACGGGCGCCGGCGATTCGTTCGCCGGCGGTTTTATGGGATATCTGGCCCGTGCCGGCAGCACGTCGGCCGTAAATCTGCGGCGCGCCATCATTTTTGGCAGCGTCATGGCCTCATTTAACGTGGAAGATTTCAGTTTGAACCGCCTGGCGAAACTTGATTGGCCAAAGATCACTCGGCGTTTTCAACAGTTTAAGAAGCTTACGCATTTTGAAACGCTGGAATAGGTCTGAAAATGGATTACCGGAAACTCGTAGATTTGGCCAGGAAGGCGCGTCGCAACGCCTACTGTCCGTACTCTCGATTTGCTGTCGGGGCCGCTGTCCTGACGACAACAGGGAAGGTGTATACCGGAGTCAATGTCGAGAATGCCTCGTTCGGGCTTACCATGTGCGCCGAGCGCACCGCCCTCGGCAGGGCGGTGAGTGAGGGTGAACGCTGTTTTGCGGCGATCGCTGTTGTTGCCGGCGGGAAACGGCCGGTACCGCCCTGTGGCGCCTGTCTGCAGGCTATCGTCGAATTCGGTCGAGACATCGACGTGGTAATGGCCGCGCCCCGGGGCAGTCATACTGTAACAAAAGCTGGAGAATTGCTTCCATGCTCATTTGTACTTGCCAAAGCCAACAAGTAAATAAAATGATGAGAAATTATTTTTTCGCCGTTGTGCTTATGCTCTGCGCGCCGTCGTTGCTTGTCGCCGCCGAACACCTCCGCAAGGTCTCCGGCGACGGGCAGATGGGCATTGCCGGCTATCCTTTGCAGGATGATTTTGTCGTCCAGGTGCTGGAAAACGGGAAACCAAAGGCAGGTGTCCCTGTCATCTTTGCCGTCGTCTCGCGCCTGGAGCAGAATCAGGCGGGTAAAAACAGCATCGTGACGTCGCTTAGCAGTCCGTTATCCGTGACCGGGGCGGACGGTACGGCGCGTACGCGCCTGAACAACGGCTATCCGCCGGCCGGCGAGGTTATCGTTACGGCGGCCACGCCGGCTACCATTGGCGATCCCGCGGTTTTTCGCGCCACCGCTTATTCCAGATATTGGCTGCTCATCCTGGCGCTTGGCCTTGTCGGCGGCCTGGGCATTTTTCTTTTCGGCATGTTCTATCTTAACGACGCCTTGCAGAAAGCGGCGGGCAACAAGCTGCGCACCGTGCTCATCACCCTGACTAGCTCCCGCTGGCGGGGCATGGGGACGGGACTTTTCGTGACGCTCTTCAACCAGTCCAGTTCGGCCACGACGGTACTGGAGGTCAGCCTCGTCAGCGCCGGCCTCCTCACTTTTTACCAGACCATGGCCGTTACCATTGGGGCGGAGATCGGCTCGACGTTTACGGCACAGCTCATTGCTTTCCGGTTGTCCGATATCGCCATTTTCGTCAGCGGCCTGGGTTTCTATATTTCTTTCTTTATGGGGAAAGACAGGCGGTGGAGGCATGCAGGCGCCGCGATCCTCGGTTTCGGCCTGCTGTTTCTCGGCATGAAGATCATGGCGGACATGCTTACGCCGTTGCGGAGTTATCCGCCGTTCATGATGCTGATGAAAGGCGTCGAGGACCCGGTTTACGGCATACTTGTCGGCTTTGTTTTTACCATGCTTATCCACTCGAGCGGCGCGACGGCCGGCATCGTAATCGCCCTCTCGATCGTTGGAGCTATCAACCTTTCACAGGCCATACCGCTGATTCTGGGCGCGCAGATCGGCACCTGTATCACCGCCGCGCTCGGGTCCATCGGCAGGGGGCGGGAGGGGAAACGCGTCGCCCTCTGGCACGTCGCGCACCAGACCGCGGGTGTGGTGCTGGTCTATCCGTTCCTCACCGTTATCCATTCGGGCGGGGAAGCGGCGTGGGTGCATTTCACCAAATGGTTTACCCACGCCTTTCTGCATTCGGATGACCTGGCCCGGCAGATCGCCATGTCTCACACGCTGGTAGCGGTTATCAATGCGCTGATATTCTTCCCGTTGCTGCCGCTCATTAAGAGATTCATGTACCGTGTTCTGCCAAGCCGGGAGGAGGAGAAGCCGTTCGGGCCCCAATACATCGAAGAGGCATTTCTGGCGACGCCTGCCCTTGCCCTTGACCAGGCCCGCAGGGAAGTACTGCGCGAGGGAGCTATAGTTCAGGAGATGCTGATGGAAGTACAGTATGTCTTTGACAGCCGTAACCTGAAACTCGTTGAGACGGTTTCGCTGAAAGATATCCGGGTTGACGTGCTCCATAATGCCGTCGTGCCCTATCTGACGAAGCTGGCGCAGGGGTACCTCTCCGAAGAACAATCGCTGCAGGAGACGCAACTGCTGCACATAACGGCCGACATCGAGGCCGTGGGTGACATTATCGACAAAAATATCATGCCGCTTGCCCGCAAGAAGATAGAGAACGATTTGTGGTTCTCCGACGCCGGATGGCAGGACATTGTTGACTTGCACGCGCGCGTGACGGATAACTTCATCCATGCCATTGATGCCTTGCGGAGCAATAACCGTGAACTGGCGCAACTGACCGCCGACACTAAGATGTCGGTTGACCGATACGAGTCCGCGCTGCGCAAGCGGCATATCGAACGCCTGCACTCCGGCCTCCAGGAATCTCTGGAAACGTCCAGCGTTCATCTGGACCTCATCGACCAGTTTAAACGTATCAATTCGCACGTGGCTGCGATCGGCAGCGCGTTGCTCGGCCATGTCTAGTTTCGGGGGTTATTACGTGAACAGTGACGCCGTTCCTTCCGTTCGCATCGTCTCGCGAAATCGCCGCATCGTTTCTTTCGTGTTGTCCGTCGTCCTATCCCTGCTTGTGCCGTTGTTCGTTCTGGCCGCGGGTACCCGCCCGGATCGGCTTGACGTTATCGTCTTTGACGTGGGGGAGGCGGAGTCTATTATTATTCGGACGCCTGGTGGGAAGAATATACTGATAGACGGCGGCGCTCCGGCGCACGAGTTTGACGGCGTAACGATCCAAAGCAAAACGGTGCTGCCGTTGCTGACAAAGATGGGTATCACCCGCCTTGACACGGTTATCCTGTCACATTCCCATACGGATCATGTTGCCGGCCTGGTGGATGTTCTGCAATCGCTCCCTGTGGGAATGGTTTACGATACGGGGTGCCACAATGATGAGGATAGTGAATACATTCAGTGCCGCGAGTTGATCCGTCGCCGACAGATACCGTGCGCGGCGATCGCGCCCGACGATACGCTGGACTTCGGCAGCGGGGTGCGCGGGGAAGTGTTCGGCCCGCCGCCGTGGCGGCGGGACAATCAGAACGACAATTCGGTCATCCTTAAAGTGACATACGGGCAGGTGCGGTTCCTCTTTACCGGCGACGCGCAGAAAGACGAGGAACTCTGGGCGGTGAAGAAATACGGCGAACGGCTTGCCGCGGATATCCTCAAGGTGCCGCATCACGGTTCGGGGACGTCTTCCAGCGCAAAGTTTATTCAGACCGTACAACCGAAAATCGCTGTTCTTTCGTGCGGTCTTGATAACCCCTACGGTCATCCGCACGCCGAGACGCTCTACTCGTATCGAAAAAAAGGTATCAGGCTCTACCGTACGGACTATGACGGGGATATTACCATGACTACCGATGGCATGAGTATCGATGTCAGTACAGATAAGAAATAGCATTCAAAATACTTGCATATTTTGTGGGTATCTAAATTGACAATCGACCCAAATTTAGATATAGTTATACACAGCGCAAGTTCTGGCTCCTATCGGAGGGCCCCCACTGGAAACCTTAATTAAAAAATTTGAAAATCTGAAGAATATCCTCACAGAGAGGGCCTCCTCGGCGCTCGGCGAATCGCTTCTCGCTGCTTTTCTCCATGCTCTGAGCGAATATGAGGATACCGTCGTCAAAAGTTTGACACTCGCCGGCAAGGAACTTTCCGGCCTGCAGAGCGAGAACGATGTCCTGCGCTCGCTGATCGGTCGGCCCGAGCCACAGATGCTTACCACTATTCTTGCCCAGAATGGGGAGATGCGATTTAATAAAGAGCAGATCGCTGCGCTAAAGAAAGAGCTTGAAGACGCGTGTGCGGCAACCGATGTCGTCCGCCTTGAAAGCGAGGAACGCAAGAGCGAGGTGGTCAAGGGTCAGCGCCTGCGCGAACAGGACCAGAACAAATTCAAGGAAGATTTGGATGTGCTGAATAAACAGCTCAAGACGATCGGTCAAAAGGTTTTTGAAAAACAGCAGGTGATGAAGCAGGAGAGCCGGGATCTGGCGAAGCAGTTCGAAGAACGGGAACGGCAGATATATCTGCAGGCGGAAGATGAGATCCGCACGGTGGGGGTGAAGCTCAGCACGCTTTGCCGCCAGGCTACCGGGAGCGCGGAGAAATGCATGGCGGCGGTTGAGGCCGCCAGCCAGCAGCCGTCGTTGCCAGCGCCGGCCACGCCGGCGAAACGCGGGTTCCGTTTCAAGAAAACGCCTGAACCGGCGGCGGCGCCGGTACACGTACCGAATGTCGCGGCGCGGCTCATAACGCCGCTGTCCTCTGTGTTGGAAGACAGTAACGAAGCAAACCGCATTATTGATGCTTATCTGCAAATCCTGGACCGGGGTGAACCCCAGTATGCACGGCTCACCTGGCCCCGTTTCTGGAGCGAGTTGAAACGGCGCATGACCGCTGACGCTCCATTGCCCAGGAATATCAAGATCGCCTGGCCGGCCGACAAAAACCTGCCGCCGTTCGTTACGGATGAAAAGTTACTGCTTGATATCTGCGAGAATCTGTTACGCAACGCGTGCGAGTCTTTGACGGGGGAGGGTACGGTCGAGATAGCGGCCCTGGTTACACCCACCCGGCTTGTGGTTGAGTTTACCGATGGCGGCCAGGGGATCAAATCGCAGGACATGGAACGCATATTTTTGCCGTTCTTCACGACCAAGACCGGTCATACGGGGCTGGGGCTTTCGCGGGCGCGAAAACTGGCGCGCCTGCTGGGCGGCAGTCTGTCATGCGAGCCGCGCGGACGCGGCGCAAAATTTATCCTGTCCGTTCCCAGTACAAACACAAATCAGGAACCGCCGCCGGTCAAGAAATAGTTCAATTAGGAAAATAACATGTATTCACGAATTCATTTGCTGTTCCCGTTCGACATGGGGCTTGAACTTGATTTTGCCGGCAGCGATGCAAAAGAGTTCTTTAAAGAGATTTCGACCCGCAGCATGGGCGTCCTCTCTGTAGACGATACGATATTCTCTCACGCGGAGTTTTCCACCCAGGTTTACCGCTTCGGAGTGGGGCTCATCCAGATATCTTTCGAAACGGAGGGCGACCTCTATTATCTGGCCAAACTGTCCTGTATGATAGAAAGGATCCGGGTCGGCAAGACGGGCATCATATCGTATTGCCAATCGCTGGTCGAAGGTCTTATCCATCGGGCCAGCAAATACGCGACCTACCGTTACGACCGGCGTCTTTTGGCCGGAGAGATATTTCCGGTTTTTGTCTTTGCTCAGCCGCCGTCGGAAGATGCCGACGATTTTATCAGCCGTCACCAGAAAGCCCTGTTCGGCCTGCTGGCGGGCGAGATGGAATATGACTCGCTCTCGAGTTTCGTGCTCGAGCAGGACAAGCTGCAGAACTACGGCTACTACGAGAACGAACTGGTCCTTATCAAGAGGTTTGGGGCCGCCGTCTATTCCCCCGAGGTCGGCACGATTCTGGAGATGATCAAGCTGGCCTACGCACAGTACTGGTCGATGCGCTCCTACAACTTTATTCTCGACCACGAACTGCGGACCAGCCAGAAACTTCTGGAGAAACTGCCGCCGTACTATAAATTCTGGCTCATTCCCCAGTCGTACCAGCGCTTTTCCAGCGAGGCGCTTGACTTTGACCGGGACAAGATCAGCATTGTTGATTCCCTCTACAACGTGCTCGGTAACATCCCTCAGGTCGATTCCGACTGGCATATGCGCACCCTTCACCAGAACATTAACAAGGTCTTTAACATTGAAGATCTGCACCGGACGGTGGAAACGAAGATCGAACGCATCGAAGAATCCTACAAGTCGGCGCGGGATTTCCTCTCGACTAATTTTTTCATCCTTCTGGAGATCTGCTTCTTCCTTTCGCTGGTGTGGACCATCATCGATACGTTCCTTTTATGGAAGGTCGCCAATAAATAATGCAAAGGAGTGAGCGGTCATGAAGGAATTAATGCAGAAAAAATGGGTGCGGGTCGCGGCGCTGGCGGCGCTGTGCGTCGGGCTCGTCTATGCTCTCATCTATATCGACGTCATCCTGCGCGCCCGCTCGGCCTGCCTGCAGGGAGAAAAATACTGGTCCTGGCACGAGAATCCCCGGATGAAAGAACGGGAGCTGGCAGCCCGGTTCGCTAAAGACAAGGCCGCGCTGGACGCCAGGCACGTCGCCCGCAAGATTAGTGACGACGAATACGCCCGGCAAACCGACATACTGAAATTCAATCTTGATCGGGAACGCGAAGAAAGTTCCATCAAGTATGCCTACATCTGGTACCAGACCGCCGTGGAATTATTCTCGCCTCCTGAATCGAAATGGGTAAAGCTTTCCCGCGAAAAAATGCCCCGGGCTAAAGAACTCTGGAAAATGGAGCTGAAATCAAAGAACATCCCATTTGAAGATTACATGCTGGAATGAATATAATGAACAGTGATTTTCTTTTTCCCGAAGAGGGGATAAACAGGCTGAAAATAGACAAGATTATCAAACGGAACGGACGGGTGGTCGCTTTCGACCTTGATAAGATCGTAGATTCCATTTACCGTGCGGCCGTTGAAGTGGGCGGTTCCGACCGCTTGCTGGCCGAAAAGCTGGCGGACAGGGTCGTTGCCATCATCAATACCGTCTACCCTGCCGGATCGACGCCGGCTGTCGAAGAGATACAGGACATAATTGAAGAAATGCTGGTGGAGGGCGGCCACTATAAGACCGCCAAAGCCTATATCCTCTACCGTGCCGAGCACGCCCGCATCCGGGAGAAAAAGGATGCGCGCATCGTCGTTGAAGACAATGTGCCCTATAAGGTCCTCTGGCGGTTCTTCACGTGGAACGTTGACAACGGCTGCGACACCATCGAGAAGATAAACCGTAAGATAAAAGACGGTTCATTTCCCGCTCTCGTTGCCGCGGCGGAAAAATTTTATCACGCGGAAATCGACAAGGTTGCGCGGCGGGTGCTGCGCGAGCGCAAGGACTTGCGGTTATTCATCGTGGCCGGGCCTTCCTCGTCGGGGAAGACGACGACGACCATGAAGATAGGTGAGCGGCTCAAGGCCGAAGGCATCAACTTCATCCTGCTCAATGTTGACAACTATTTTAAGGACCTGGAACAACACCCGAAAGACGAGTTCGGGGACTACGACTTCGAGGTCCCGGAAGCGCTTGACCTCGGAATGATTAACGAGCATCTCCGCGACCTGATGCAGGGCAAGGCCATCATGATGCCCGAGTACAACTTTAAGACGGGCAAACGCCGCCTCAATGCCCGGGAGTTCAAGCTGGAGAAGGGGCAGATCGTTCTTATCGACAGCCTCCACGGCCTCTACCCGGCCATGACAGCCAGTGTTCCGCAGGAGATGAAGTTCAGATTCTATATCGAAGCGTTCTGCCAGGTACGGGACCGCAAAGGCGAATTTGTCCGCTGGGCTGACCTGCGTATGCTCCGGCGGATGGTTCGTGATTCCTGGCACCGCGGCTACAACCCGGAACAGACCGTGGGCCACTGGCACTACGTGCGCCGCAGCGAGAAACAGTACATCGTGCCTTTCATAAACAAGGTGGATTATATTTTCAACGGTGCGCTGCCTTACGAATTTCCAGTTTACAAGAAGTTCCTGTTCCGAAATCTTGAAGAGATCGTAAAAAAATATGAAAACCAGCCTAAGCGGGTGGATGCCTATATTCGCGCCAGGCGGGTGCTCGGCCTTATGGCGGAAACCGATGAACTGGCGGACGATTCCTGCGTTCCGCGCGACTCGCTGATGCGTGAATTTATCGGCGGCAGCAGTTATCGGTATTAGTGTATAAATAAACAAGGCGCTTATCTGTACATATCGTACCGGTAAGCGCCTTGTTCTTTCCTTCTAGTACATTGTCAAGTTAATTCCCGACTTTGACACTTGCAAGCCGATTTTGACTATGCTTTCGACGGAGAGGTGCTTGAAAACCTGAAAAACGTGGGCACACAATATGAAATAGCTATAAAATATACCGTTGACAAGCGTATAAGTAATATGGTACACTCACGACATGTATATACGCACCGTCAAAAACACGAAGGGGCAGGCTTATTATCAACTGGTCGAATCGTTTCGGCAAAATGGGCAAACCAAAAAACGTATTCTTCTGTCTCTTGGCAAAGTTGAAGATCATAAAATTGATGAATTGTCACAGGTTATTGCTCGTCACAAGAATCAGCTTGCAGCCATAGGTCGCGCAGAATCGGTTGATGTTAAAGAGACGTTTATACTTGGGCCGCTTTTGCTGATCGAAGGATTGTTTAGGAAGTTTGGGATTGACTCTTTTTTGCGAGGGATTCAACAACAACATCCCAAAATTGGTTTTGACTTTTACCAACATATTTTTAGTTTAGTTGTCAGCCGTTTTATTAGTCCCGGGTCAAAATTAAAAGTGTACGATCATTTATTGGGCCGTCTTTATCCAAAAATGATTCAAAGCGATATACGACTTCATACCATCTATCGCAGCATAAGCCTATTGGCGCGCAACAAGGACGAAATAGAACAACATCTTTATCGTCAAGGGCGAGATCTTTTAAGTTTGACTATTGATGTTGTGCTTTACGACCTGACAACGCTGCGATTTGAAAGCACGCGCACAGATTTGGGAGAATTGAGGCAATTTGGATATTCGAAAGAAATGCGCTCTGATTGCACACAGGTGGTATTGGGTTTATTGGTTGATACGGACGGGATTCCATTGGGTTTTGAAGTTTATCCTGGGAATACTTTTGAGGGCAAGACGCTCAAAGGCATTGTTGATAAGATGAGCAAGAAGTTCAACGTAAGGCGGTTTATTTTTGTAGCTGACCGCGGGCTATTTTCCGATGACAATTTGGATACTTTGCGTCGCGAAAACGGAGAATTCATTGTTGGCATGCGGCTTGGTGTTTTGAAACAGCGGCACGAAGAATTTTATGATCGTAGCCGGTTTAAACGCATCAACGATTCTTACTACGTTTACGAGACAAAGCATAACGATGACCGCGTCATTGTAACCTGGTCACAATCCCGCTACGAAAGGGACCAGAAATCGCGCCGGGATATTATTGAGAAGATTAAAAAGAAGTTGTGTCGTCGCGGGGTTACAGTGGAATCATTTGTTTCGCACCAGGGGTGGAAACGCTACGTCCGCTTTGAAGACAAAGAACGGCCGGCATTAAACGAAGACGCTATTCGAGCAGACGAAAAAAAGGACGGATTCTTTGGGGTAGTTACTAATGTGAATGACATGTCTGCCGAATCCATTATAATGCAGTATAAAGACCTTTGGAAAATTGAAGATGCTTTTGGTGAAATAAAAGGGAACAGTTTACGCGCACGGCCTATATTTCACTGGACTGACGAGAGAATTATCGGGCATTTGTGCTTGTGTTTTCTTTCTTATTTTTGCGAAGCCAACCTTACTAAAGCCCTTCGCCGGAAAGGAGTAGCGCTTACGAGCCGCTCTATTGAAGAGAAAGCTATTAAAAATCGGCCATTGACAGTGGCGGAAGCGATGAGAGAACTACGTGAGGTAAGAGCGGTCCCAGTAGAATTCGGTGATGAGAGAACAATTTGGGTACGCACAGATATTAATGGTAATGCAGCAAAAATCTTCACAGCGGCAGGAATAAAGCAACCGCCAAAGATATTAGCTCATGGGTAAAATGTGGTGCCACAAACACGCCAAAATCATGCGTTTCCGTCGATCCATGTTGGCGCAAGTGTCAAAGTCGGGAG
>Ga0315281_10002519_pt1 | contig 27143 bp, 40 predicted proteins | sample YL17G07_0_MG_FD_204540 | JGI IMG/M metagenome (GOLD analysis project Ga0315281, IMG submission 204540) | Sediment microbial communities from Yellowstone Lake, YNP, Wyoming, USA - YL17G07_0 | ecosystem: Environmental > Aquatic > Freshwater > Lake > Sediment | place: USA: Wyoming | collected...
ACGATCAACCTGTTCTCCCGCGCCAGCTTCGCTGACGCCTTGTGCAAGTGGTCCCTCCTCGCGTTCGCGATCTTCGCGTGAATCGCCTTCGCGCGACGGCGATTGCCTGCCCGCTGCGCGACAGCCAACTTCGCTTCCAGGCGGCGGTAGCTCTGCGGGCTCTCGATCTTGTCTCCGGTCGAGACCGTCGCCAGCGTCTTCAGCCCCAGATCGATTCCAACCTCGCCAACGCCGGTTGCCCGCTCGTCCTCCACCTCGACGTGCAGGGCCACGTACCAGTGCCCCTGCGCGTCCTCGACGAAGCAGCCGCCCTTGACCGACGATGGCAGAGGCCGGCGCTTCGCCCCGAAGAAGCGGTAGCTCTGCCCGAGGTACGAGATTGCGTTCCCATCGACTTGGCGGCTCTGCCGCTGGAACGGGATCCAACCCAGCGCACGCTTCGGCCCGGTGCTGGCCCGGAACCGAGGGCACTTCTTGTGCTGATCGCGGCTCTTCGCGAACTGTTCGCAGACGCCCTGCACGGACTGAGCGTGGAGGCCGAGTTCCTTCGAGGTGCCCTTCGCTATGCCCTGCAGATCGTACTGACTCGGCCACGATGACGCGATCCCCTGTCGGAAGTTGCGCTGCGCCTTCCGCTGCGTCTCCACGCAGTAGTTCCAGACGAAGTTGACCGCGCGAGAGAGGCGGACGAGGCGGCGCGCGCCGCGCTTCCCCTTCAAGCGGTACTTGTAGGTCAGGACGGTCATTTGTCAGTCAACCGGATAGGCATGCGGGTACCACCCCTCCTTCGGCGGCGGACCGCGCTCGCCCTCACGGACGAAGCGCGGCTCGTCGTCCTCGTCCCACACAGGTACTACCGCCTGCCGCCAGGGCAGGGGTCGAGCCACGACAGCGTCGCGCGCGCGTTCCCCGGCAAGAGGCCGAGTTCAGACGCCAGATCGGCGTTCGCTTCGATCACGTAGAGCCCCCGGTGATCGTAGGTCGCCGGATCGCCAGGCGCCGTGATCTCGATGTCGCGTATCACGCCATCGGCGCCGATCCAGAGCATCGCCAAATCAAACGACACCGCCGCCATCCACATCGGGATCGGCTCCTCGCGCGGCCACTCGCCCGACGGAAACATCATGCCCTCGCGCTCGCCCAGCGACTGGAAGCTCTGCAGCCCGTGCTCCATCAGCGCCCAGGTACACGGGACGAACAACCGCAACGCGACCGTCGCCCGGCTGCCCGAGAGTTTGACCATCGCGGCGCCATAGTCCACTTACGCCCTGCCCCCCAGCAGCGGATGCAACGCCGTGCAGTCACCGCACGACTGGCATCCATGCCGAGCCAGGACCGCGCGCGCGCGCTTGACCAGGAGCCCACTCGGCGTCTCGACCGGAGTCGGCAGGCGCATCGCCTCATCGTCCCGTCCGTCGTGGAACAGCTTGGCGAAGTGGAAGGCAACGTGGAAGCCGAGGCACACCGCCAGCCCCAGCGTTGCCTGGACCGCCATCATCGCGCGCACGACATCGGCAGTCACCGCGTCGCCCCCGGGGATCACCCAGAACGGCGCAAGGCAGAAGAACAGGACATGCAACACGACCAGCGCGAAGATCGCGATGCTGACGGGGTTTCGACGCCGACGCCACGCCGACCAGAAGCGCGCCAGCATGGGCGTCCAGCCGACGATCGTGACCGCCGAGATGGCGTAGTGCAGCCCGTCACTCACGAGGGATGGCCCCGAAACAGTGGTTCGGCAGCGCGAGCCTCAGCGCCGGATCGCGCGGCCCGGGAGCCCCGCTGGAGGCCGACCACGACGGCGCTGGACGAGGCGCGATGGCGCGGCGCCCACTGCGGCCATCGCTGGCGCCGCACCGGCCATGGCCGGGCTCGCCTGCCCGCCGCCCGTCCATCCCGGCGCCGCGCGCGTGGCTTGTGGCGCCTGCACGGGAGATCGGAACACGCGCGGCGCCGTCGCCGCCTTCTTCTTCCCTGGGGATCCACAGCACATGGACGTTCCTTTCGCGTTGCCCGCCCGGGGAGGATGAACAGGACTCACCCTACATGCGCCGGACGAGAAAGTCCAGCGCGAGCCGGGCCGAACACGCGCCGATGGATCGAGCCCTAGACGGCTGGCTTGGCACCCGGGCAGCAGCAGCGGATGCCGCGACCGGGGAAGTTGGCGGCGATGAGCGGCTGACGACAGGTGCGGGTGTTCACGTTGCTGCGGATCATGTAGCCAGCATAGACCGAGGGCGGGGGCGCCGCAAGCGGGGGCAGAGGCGAGAAGCACCTTTAGCGATCTGCGGATCTGGACCGCTTTTCTTTACTTCGGCGCGCGCCGGGCCGGAGAGCAGCCGATGCCCGTGGCGTGGTTCTGTGGCCCTACGAGGACTCGAACCTCGATTTCCCCGATAGGAGCGGAGCGCCTTGTCCAGTTAGGCGATAGGGCCAAGGGAGCCGAAGGCGAGAATCGGACTCGCGTTCCCACCTTACCAAGGTGGTGGTCTGCCACTGACCTACTTCGGCGCGTGTGGTGGACCGTGCCGGAATCGGACCGGCATTCCTTGCTTGCAAGGCAAGTGTCTTCCCGTTGGACGAACGGCCCTTGTGTCGGCTGCCGAGGGCTTCGGGCATGTTGAGCTACTGGACCAGTCGCGGCGCGCCCATCTCGTCTTCCGCGTGCCTTCCGGCAGTCCAGGCGGGAACCCTCACCTTCATCCCGCATCCTCCGTGTCCCGTTTCCCCCGCTGGCGTGGCTGACCATGTCACAGCCCTTTGGACTCGCACATGCGGAGTACTTCGGCGGCGCTCTTTCGACTCTTTCCGACGGTGGAGCCACGGGAACTCGAATCCCGATTTCCGCGATGCGAACGCGGCGTCCTCCCAGTTGGACGATGGCCCCTCACCCCGGACGGATGGCCTTCTCCTCCTTGCGGAGGAGGACACCCCTGCGCCTCGCGGCGACAGGTTCTACGTGAGATACCCGTCCAAGCGCGTCCTCGCCCGGACTTGAACCGGGAACCTCTGCTGTCGGAGAGCAGCGTGGTAATCCATTTCCACTACGAGGACAGACAAGCCGACTCTCTCCGGTCGGCCAGCGGATGCTACGGATCGAGCGACGTGGACCAGTAAGGGATCCACTCGGGCGGCAGGCTGCGACGATCCATGCCGGCCACCGTGACGATGGGCAGGTAGCGCGGCTTGACCGGCTTCTTGAGGAGCCGCATCCCGGCCTGCTCTGGCGTTCGGTTTTCCTTTTTGCGATTACAAAAACCGCAGCAGGTGACGATGTTCGCCCACTCGGTGCGGCCGCCCTGCGAACGGGGCACCACATGGTCGAAGGTCAACTCCTCGGTCACGAACGAAATACCGCAGAACTGACAACGAAAATCATCGCGTGTGTAGATGTTGAGCCGCGAGAATTTGATGGCGATCCGGTCGCGCTTGAAGCGGCGGAGCACCCTGACGACCGCAGGCATCGGGTAAGTCCGCGAGGCGCCCTGGATGGTGCGGTCGCGGCTGTACTCGATGATTTCTACCTTCCCCAGGAACACGTCAGCGATCGCTCGCTGCCAGGGCTCGATGCGGAGAGGCCTGTACGCCTCGTCCAGGAACAGAACAGCTTGCATGGCTGACCTCACAGTCTATCAGGGTTGTCCGGGCGGCGGGACTCGAACCCGCACTGTGCCGCTCTTGAGGCGGCTGCCTCCTTCCGTTGGGCTACGCCCGGGTGGCGTGTAGGATAGTGACGTGGCGAACGAAGAAGAAGGCGAAGGGGCGCCGGGGGAGGATGCACCGGAGGAGCCGGAGACGCCGCCTGGCGAGCCCGCCGCCGAGCCGGATCCGACCCCGCCGGATGGCGTGCCGCTGGAGCCGATCGACGACGCGGACACCATCCCCGATCCGGTCGAGCCGGAGGTCACCGAGACGGTGGGTTCGTCGATCGAGCGCGCCATCGAGCACGAGGCGCTCCGCAAGAGCACCGAGACGCCCGAGCCCGAAGGTTGAGTCGAGTGCGGATGGGGAGACTCGAACTCCCAAAGGCGCTATTGCCCACTGCGGTCTGAACGCAGCATGGTTCCCATTTCATCACATCCGCAGAATGCGTAACAGAGGAAGGCGGGAGAGTCGGACTCCAGGCCCGAAGGGCCCGCACCGGCTTCCAACCGGGCCGCGCGCCACCGCGCGTTCACCTTCCAGGTTCTCCTTCGTGCGGTCGGCGGGAGTCGGACCCGCATGCCCTTTGACGGGCGCTGGCTCCTCAAGCCAGTGCGTCTACCAGGATTCCGCCACGACCGCGTGCTGGCGCTATGCGGGAGCGCCAAGAATCCAATGGAGTTGCGGCGCCAAGAGCGTTTCGTGTGCGTCCAGCGCAGCGCAGAGCCGGCCGAAGTCGTCGCGAATCCCGTTCAGGCGCCACCTCGCCCATGCAGACGCCGTCTCCCGCACCGAGGGGATGGCGTGAGGCGGATACATCATGCCGAGCAGACGAGACGCCTCGTCGAGATCGCTGCGTGCCGTGTCGGGCTTGGCCGCATCACCGAACATCTCCTCTCCTGCCAAGCCGGCCATGAGGACGATGGAGACTTCAAAGACGTTGTCGTGCGTCTGCCACTTCGGGTACCTCGTCTTCACATCCGTGTGGCCGCCGTCCGTAGCGTAGAACAGACCTTCCCTCGGCACGATGGTAACGCTTGCAAGGTCAAGGTACGGCGATCTCCACGCCAGCACGGCGTGGCCGGCCTCGTGCAACACGCGCTGGCGGCGGTTTCCGGCAATCCATGTCCTCTGTTGCGACGCGGTCGCGACGACGGCGCCGACGAGGCTGCCGATGCCGATCACGACCAGATCCATCGGCTTCATTGCCCCGGAGGATACCATCATCCGCCCTCCGGCGCGCCTTCGTCCTGGGGCAGGGAATCGAACCCTGGCCTCGCGCCTGTCCGGCGCCAACGCGGAGCTATAAGGACCGCTGCGCGACCACGCGCCGCCCCAGGTTGCTGCGGGAACGACGGGAATCGAACCCGCCTCAGCCGGTAGACAGCCGGCCAGCCTCACCAGATGCTTACGTCCCCTCAAGAAGCCTTGTACGCAGGGAGGGAGTCGCACCCTCGTCTCCGCTGTGTGGGAGCGGCGTTCTTCTGTTGAACCACCCGCGTGTGGTGGGAACGGAGGGAGTCGCACCCTCGCCTCCAGCTTGTCGAGCTGGCGTGCTTCTGTTGCACCACGCTCCCGTTGTCGGCGTGACAGGATTTGAACCTGCGGCCCCCTGTCCCCCAGACAGGTGCGCTTCCAGGCTGCGCCACACGCCGATGATCGTGGCTCCGGTGGGGATCGAGCCCACTCCGCTCGCTTATGAAGCGACCGTCCGCTCCATGCGGCCGGAGCCGTCGCGCGTCCCCATGAGGACAATCTTGGGTTTCGCGACTTTCGTCGCAAGGACATGCAGCGACAGGCTGTCAGTTGTGATGCAAGCGGGACATGACGCTCTTGCGGGCATTATATCACTGGCGTCCCCGGCCGGAGTTGAACCGGCATCTCCAGTTCCGCAAACTGGTGTGATTTCCAGTTTCACTACGGGGACATGCTGCACTGCTAGAGGGACTTTAGCGGCATCCTTTGGAACCGAACTCCGTAGTATCGACAGCTAGCCATCTATGGTACGATTTTGCATGGCCAAGCCGGCTCTAAGACTCGAAGCAAGAAGACTACGCATTGAAGAACGTCTCTCGCTGAATAAGCTCCAAGAGCGTATCGGTGTAGCTAAGAGCACTCTCAGTCTATGGTGCCATGACATTCCCCTTACTTCCGAAGAGCTAAAAGGACTACGGCAGCCAAGGACGCTAATACCTCGGGAACCCGAGTCTGCGTTGCACAAACTGCGTCCCGCTCGCGGAATGAGTAGAAGCCAGAAAGGTAATATTGGCGAAGCCGCGATCATCCTGCGTCTCGCGATGCATGGCTACACTGTGGTCCGATCCCTGTTCGAGGGATCAAAAGGCGACGTCATGGTCGAGGATCGGTCACGACACAAACTTATTCGGCTTCAGGTTAAGTGGGCGCGTCAAGAATCGGTCGGACGACCAGTGATCAAGATTACATCCTTGACGAAAAGCAGGACGAGACAACAGAAGCGAAAGCGTTACAGTGCCGCAGACATCGACTTCATCGTTGGTTACGACTATTTTGCCGATATAGCTTACGTCTTCAGCATGGTCGAACTAGCCGATCACAAGCAGAGTGTATCGACGACTCCCCAGGCTGCCGAACGATGGGACAAGCTGCTGGCGCCCACGGCAGGATTAGAACCCGCAAAATCTTCCGGTTCGTAGCCGGATATTCCCGCAAACGAGTGGCAGACTTCTCCCTCTCGGCTCGTGCGCTCGGCAGGACTCGAACCTGCACATCCTCGTTTAGAAGGCGAGGCCCCGATCCAGTTCGGGACGAGCGCATCTGCATCCCACCTGGGTTTTGAACCCAGCTTTCCGGCTTGAAAGGCCAGTGTCCTTGCCGACTGAACGAGTGGGACATGCGTGCGGCATGAGTAGTAGCCCCAGCGGGTGCCGCCCCCGCTTCTGCCGGCTGAGAACCGGCCGACCTAGCTGGTGATCGATGGGGCCATCGCGTACTCCCAGGGGATCGGACCCTGCTTTGTCCGCTGGCCTCGTACTTTTCTTTCGTGATCGGCTCGTCGTATCCAGCCCACTTCTGGCTTGTTCCGCGAGCTGACCAAGATGCCGACCCCGACCAAGGCCGGAGTTCCATGGTCATTTTCCGTTGTCTTGCACGGGAACAAGTCCGCTCCGTACTTCGACAAGTCGACAGACCGCCACTGTGCGCTCAGGGGTCGGCCCCCATTCCCGCAACTGAGTCGCGAACTCGATTCGTACTTTCTCTATTTGCTCGGCAGTCCATTGCACCTTGTACTTGGCGAGGAAGTCGGCGTCCGACATGGCGATAGTCTCGGCGAGATCATTGAAGTGATTGCGGAGGATGCGTGCCAGTGCCGGAGGGTCATCGGACAACCAGTCCGATTCCTTCACATCCGCCGGAGCCACGAAGCACAGCCGGTACAAAACCTCACGCTTGGGCTGACGCCCTCTGAAGATGCCGTCTGGGCCGCGAACGGCGTCAGGCATTCGCTGAAATTTGATGAACTCCAAGGCGCTGTCCCGATCACTCGCCCCCCGGAATCGAACCGAGTTGTCCCGGATACAGGCCGGGTGCATCGCCACCTATGCTTGAGCGGCACGCACCCGGCAGGAGCCGAACAATCTGCTATGTGTAAAAGGTGGACCCGCCGAGAGTCGAACTCGGGTCCGCGGGAAGATCTGAATCAGGCGCTACGTGCGTGTCCAGAGATTGTGCTGCGACGGCTCCCGGCACTGGCCTCCGGTATCCGCCAGGGACGGAACGGCCTCGACGACCGCGTCATCCTCCACCAGTTCCGGGTCCTGCTCACCACCGCAGCGCCGGGAACCCCGCTGCGGCCTCGTACCCTGTGTTTTACGCCAGCCGCCCTACCGGGTCATCTTGGGCGGCCAACGCAGCTAGGCTGCCGCCCTGAGGGCGGGAGCGAAGCCGGCGCGGACGTTGTCGTTCGCTTTTCTGTTTTTGCCCGTTTTTTACGTGGCCTCGGGCGACCACGGCACGCTCCCAATTCGTCCCTTTCCCACGTCGAAACCGTTTCGGGCCCTTGATGCGGAACGCCTTCCCCGTCTCCTGGCGTCCCTGGTTGTCTGCTCTCACGGCCGGACGGGCCGACCTGCGAATGGATGCGGGAACCCGTGTTGCACCGGGCGTCAGCGGTGGCTTATGAGGCCACGCCGGGAAACTAGGACCACCCTCCCCGCACCGAAGAAGGTAACAGCACTCCGTTTCCAAGGCAACTTTTTCTGCGTCCTGCGGAACCCGGAGCCCCCGCCCGGACCTGCACCGGACTCTCGGCTTTACGAAAGCCGCGCGTCGCTGTCTACGCTTCGGGGGCGAGTGAGAATGATGCGGAGCACCGTGCGGAACTCGCATCCGCGTGGACGAACGTGGAAGGTTCGCGCCTAACTTCTCGGCCAACGGTGCACGGGTGCACGGTGAGCAGCGTGCGGGAAGTGCGCCCGCCCCTTCGGCTTGGGAAGCCGACATCCATCTTTCCGGACCCACGCCGCAAGTTTTAGCCATATCTTGATCATCTGGCATGCCCGCGTACCGCGCATGCACACAACCCGCAGCGTCCCGAAAGGCAACTTACGAAGAGGTTGCTTTCCGGGTGAGCCTTTCGGCACGCAACGCACTGCTTGGATGGGCCTGTCCCATGACAATTCCTTGCGCCAATATCGGATAGCAGCTACTGGCCTGACGTCGCGTTGAATGTAAACGGAAAGAATCACGCCGGGAGACGGTAGATACTTCCTGCACCACGAAAGCCAAGTTCTTATGAAGGCCGGATCCGCATTGCTGATCACCACGCGGTTGGGATTCCTCTTGTCTCCCTCCCCCCAATATAAGCCAAGTCCCAACGCGAACAACGGCTCCTGAATGTAGTCGTTCCACAGCGACTCGGCCCGCGCCCAGTGCTGCGCCCAACGCGCCTCGCGACGCGCTCGCGCGTAGATTGTGGATCCCTCCATCCCTCGACGATTCAAGCGTTCTGTCTGCTCGCGTGCCAGCGCCACGTCGCGCACCCATACTTGGACTATCCCCTGGCTGACGCCAAGGCAGCTGGCGATCTCATCCAGCGACGCCGCCGCTTGGCGCAGTTGCCGCGCGGCATCCTTCACATGAACGCTGTAGCGTCGCCCGTTCTTCTTGTGATCCACGCCCCATCGTAGCACGAGAGCACCCACCGAGAGTTGAACCCGGTCCTTCTGTCTGGCAGACAGACGTGCAGCCACAAACACCTTGGGTGCGAGATGGAGGCCCCGGGGAGAGTCGGACTCCCGCTGGCGGTGTTGCAGACCGCTGCCTTACCACTTGGCTACGGGGCCATGATGCGGAAAGCGGAGGACTTGAACCCCAGACCTTGCGGTCCCGAACCGGCTAGCAACCGGCGGCGGCGCCAGCGCCGCTTCACTTTCCAGAAGAGGAGAGCGGACGACTCGAACGCCACACCCGAAGGTGCGTCCTGCTTTCGAAGCAGGCTCCGCCCCTGGCGGATTCACTCTCCCTGGTCGAGGAAGGCGGCGGGCTCAAACCGCTGGCCGTTGCCGGCCACGCCGGTCTTCAAGGCCGGTTGCCCTCCACGGGCCGCGCCTTCCGTGCTGCTTGCAGGTGACCGGGGTGCTGCCCCCCGCTGGGTGGATTTGGAGTCCGCCGTGATCGCTGGATCGTCCCCTAGAGTGGAGCTGATGGGTTCCGCCCCCACTGCCTCTGCAATGCCATCGCAGCGCTCTCCTAATTGAGCTACAGCCCCTCTACTTCTTCGACTTCCCCGGCCTGCTGCCCGGCTCCGGCCCGAGTGTGTCCTTCATCCCGTCGCCCTCGCCTCGGTGCACCGAGTACCGCGATGGCGGTGCGTCGGGCAGGATGCTCACCTCCCACTCCTCTGTCGTGTCCGGGCTCGTGCGACGGATGCTCACCGAGATCCGAGCGCCCACTTTCAGCGCACGACCACCGTGGCCGGGAACGAGCGAGCGCGGGATGAACGCCAGCGATCCGTCATCAAGCCGGATGCGAACCTGATCGGGCCCGATGCGATCGACGGCGCCCTCAAACTGCTTGGTCTCCACCGGGCCGCCATTCTACCATCGGCGCGATGGTGATGGCTTTCGTCGTGTCGGGCACCCGGGACTCGAACCCGGAACCTCTCGCTCCCAAAGCGAGCGCGCTACCAGGTTGCGCCAGTGCCCGAACTCGGGGGTGACCATCCGGTGTTGATCCGGAACCTCCTCGTTCACAGCGAGGCGTGCAGAGCCGCTACACCATGGCCACCGTCTCGTAGGGGCGGAGTGAGTCGCACACTCGTCTTTCGCTTATCGAGCGATCGCTCTCCTGTTGAGCTACGCCCCCATGCGTTCGGCGTGGCGGGAGTCGAACCCGCACAACTCCTGTTCCCGAAACAGGCGGCTTACCATCAAGCCCTCACGCCGATGTCGTGCCCCGTCGCAGAGTCGAACTGCGCCCTCCAGATTTTCGGTCCAGCGCTCGTCACCACGAGAGCTTCCGGGGCAAAACGTGGCGGGTTGGCTCCCGCCACGGGCATCGTTGCTATTACGTTTTCACAGATCCGCGCCGGCCGTCGCCGAGCGCCGAGTTCGGGGAGAGGGACTCGAACCCCCACCGGCTGGGTCAAGGCCAGCCTGCCTGCCGTTAGCGATCCCCGAATATGTGCTGTCTTCTTCTCGTTCCGGCTCAGGGACTCGAACCCCAGTTCACGGTTCCAGAGACCGTTGTCCTGCCACTGGACGAAGCCGGAGTACTTTCACGCGCAGTGTCGAAAGACTCCTTCCTCCGCAGCCGACGCGGCGAGCAGCGCACGGGCCACCTCATTGCTCGGACGGACGTACCTCGCGTGCCGGACATGGACGACGCCATCCAGCGCGCGCACGCGCACCAGCCCGGTCGAACTCGGCACGCCGAGCACCTCGACCTCCGCCGAGCCATCGTCGTCGTGGAACGTGGTCGCCATCGCCTTCATGTCCGTCGCGTCTCCTTTCTTTCTTCGTGTCGTAGGTCGCCCGGGACTCGAACCCGGTTAGATCCGCTTAAGAGGCGGGGCTTCACCGTCAAAGTTTGCGACCCGTGTGTTGCTTCTCGTACCGTCGAGAGGACTCCGAACCCCTTCAGTCTCGGGTAAAGGCCGAGTGCCCGGCCAGTCGGGCGCCGACGGCGCACCATGCGCCGCCGCCGCGTTTTCGTGGGTGGGGCGAGGATTGAACTCGCCGTGCTCCGAAGAGCGCCTGGGTTACAGCCAGGTGGCGCGCCGTTGCGCCGTCCCACCCGCTGCGATAGTCCGTCTCGTCCATGTGCTCCGTGTCCGCTCCTTTCCGATCCGAGCCCCTGAAACGCCGAAAGGCCACCGGGTTTCCCTCGGCGGCCTTCTTGGTTCAGTGAGAGAGAAATCTGAACCTAGCCGCCGAGGCCTCCGGGGTTGCGACCGATCTGGGTCGGCTGCTTGTGCCCACGGAGGCCCACCAAGGACATCGCCGTGAAGGTCTCCAGCCGCGAATCCGACTCCGAGGCTGCTGAGGCCAAACAGGCGTACGCCCGCCACGCGCCTTGCCTTGCGGCGGCGCGCGCTTCGGTTGTCGCTATGGCTCTCAACATCGTCACGAAGAAAACCCTACGCGCCGTCCGTTTCCCTGTCAAGGGCCTTTTTTCGGACAGCGCCTTTTCTTGACCATTGGCGTCCTCCGCGCGACGCTGACGGCGCATGTCGGGGCAGATCGATCTCTTCGCCAGGCCAACGCCGCCGCCCTCGGCCGATGCGGCGGCGTTGGCCGCCACCCCGATGCTCGCGGTCAGCTTGACGCAACCATGGGCGTCGCTCGTCGCGCTAGGCAAGAAGACCATCGAGACGCGCTCCTGGACGGCGTCGCACCGTGGGCCGATCGCCATCCACGCAGCCAAGGGCTTTCCGGGCGGTTGCCAAGCCCTCTGCGCCGAGGAGCCGTTCCGAGCGGCGCTGGCCGGCCGGACGGCGAAGCAGCTACCGCGCGGCCTCATCGTCGCCGTGGCGCGCCTCGACAGCTGCTGGCGCTTCCCAGAAGCGCCCGATCCATTCGGGGGGCGCCCGCACGCGGAGCACGAGATCGACTTCGGCGACTACACGCCCGGGCGATTCGGCTTCGTCCTGACGGACATCGTGCCGCTCCCGGAACCTGTCCCGGCGAAGGGCGCGCTGTCCATCTGGCGCATCCCGGATGACGTGCGCGCGCTGATCGCGGCGCAGATTGGGAGGCGCGCGGCGTGAGCGATGTCCCGGCGATGAGGCCGGCCAGCGCCGACCGCGCCGCAAAGGATGCCTGCTACGCATCGATCACCGGAAACCGCGAGGCGCCCGCATGGTCGCAGCTGGCGGAACACGACAGGGAACACTTCCGCGCCTCGGTGCGCGCGGCCAACGAGGAGAGCCCGGGATGAGTGACCACAGCAGCATCGAATGGACAGACGCTACTTGGAATCCCGTGCGCGGCTGCTCGCGGGTGTCCCGTGGGTGTGGCGCGGCCGACGGCGGAGGCTGCTACGCCGAGCGCATGGCCGGGCGCTTCTGCGGGCCGGGCATGCCCTACGAGGGGCTCGTCCGCATCGGCAAGAACGGCCCGCGGTGGACTGGCAAGGTCAGGATGGCGGACAACCGCATCCTGCTCGCTCCCCTCAAGTGGCGCACGAAGAGGCGCGTCTTCGTGAACTCAATGTCGGATCTGTTCCACGAGAAGCTGCGGGACGAACAGATCGACCGCGTCTTCGCCGTGATGCTGATCTCGGCGCTCCACGAGAGCCGTGGCGGGCACACGTACCAAATTCTGACGAAACGCCCAGAGCGCCAGCGCGACTACCTCCTGGCAGCGCCGTCACGCGTCGACCAGATCGCCACGGCCGCAGGGCGCCTCATGGACGACGCCGACGGGTGGCACGACTCGGTCCACGCACACATCTCCAAGCACGGCCTCGTGCACCCGACGATCTGGCTGGGGACGAGCGTGGAGGACCAGGCGACTGCCGAAGAGCGGCTGCCGGCACTGGAGGCCACCCCGGCGTCGATCCGCTTCGTCAGCGCGGAGCCCCTGCTCGGGCCGCTTGGCATAGCGCGCCATCTGATGCGTGGCGGCGAGCGCCGTATCCACTGGCTGATCGCTGGATCGGAGTCGGGGCCGCGCTCTCGCCCGATGGACGAGGCGTGGGTGCGATCGCTGCGAGATCAGTGCACTTCCGCTGACGTCGCCTTCTTCTACAAGCAGAAACTCATCGGTCGCCGCAAGGTAGGCACGCCAACCCTCGACGGCAGAAAATGGGTTCAGTTTCCACGAACCGCCGCTCTGACCGCCACTGCGCCCACCGCGCCCACCGCGCGCTAGCGGCGGCTCCGCCGCTGCCCCACAACGGGCGCCGCAGCCTTGAGGGGCCGGATCGCGCGCGAGTTCGTCGAGCGATCATGGAGAACCTTCCCTTGTGTGTCGGCGTCGTAGTAGATCGTCCCAGGTACGCGACGGCTTCTCTCCCATCGAGCTTTGTCTACGAGGATGATGTCCGCCGGTAGATTCATGGCCCGATAGAGGGTGCGCTTGGTGCTCCGCTCTGCGTGATCGCAGATGACCATGAAGTCCCAGTCGGAATCTTCCGTGTTGTCCCCGCGCCCACGAGAGCCAAATAGGATGAGCTTCTCCGGATGCGCGATGCTGACGATTTTCTGGACGGCCAAGTCGAGCTGTTCCATGGACAGACAGAGGGTATCACGGCGCGTGACGCTGACGCCCTTTAGGACGCCCGCAGATCGAGACGCGCCGTCCGCTGGCGATGGCTCCTAGCGCCGACTCCGCGCAAGCGCGTCGAAGTCGACCGGCAGGCGCTGCTGCCCTGCGGATGGCGCTGCGGCCTTGAGGGCCGGATCGCGCGCGAGCTCGTCGAGTCTCGAAGCGACGCTCCGCCGCGGCGCCCGCACCAAGGGCCGCAACGGCGGCGAAGGCGGCGGACGGGGCAGGTCCGAAATGCCATCCCCATCGGCGTTCCCGGCGCCGGATCCTGCGGTTCCGACGACCGCCCCGACCGGGTGCACCCGGACGGGCGGCGCATCCTGCGGCAACTTGACGACGGCCGCCCTGCCGCCCAACGCGGCGGCCAGCAGGCCATCCAGCGCCTGCAGATGGCCCTTGATGGCCGCATTCTCCTTCGCCAGCTGATCGTCGCGCTCGATGAGATCGTTGATCCGCTGCGCCAGCGCCTCGCTCGCCAGCCGCGACTTCTGCAGATCGAGGCGCGCCTTCTCCCGCTCCGTCTCGGCACGCACACGCTCAGCCTGCCGATCCGTCTCGGCCTTCAGCGCCGCCGCCTTGTAGCTGCCGACCGACCCAGCGACCGTGCTGATGGCCACGAGGGCGGCGGGGATGGCATACCGGAAGAAGCTCGGCCACGCGGGCATGCCCCATTCTACCGGGGATCGCGCGGTATCCATGCGAATCTTTGACGAGAGCGCCTGCGGGCTGCTACGCATAGCGTACAGGTGAAGAACGGCGAGCACGATCTACCGCCCCTGGCGCTCAAGCGGAATCCCGTCCAGCACCCACGGATCGTCGATCCCGAGGCCGCAGGCGACGTGCGCAATCTGGACTGCCGGGCCTACAACCTGTGCCTCTCCATGGCCGCCAGCGGCTGTTGGGAAGGCTTCACCTGCGCGTCGTGCCAGGCGTACGAGCCCATGGCCGAGGAGGATTCCCGCCGCGATCTGGAGGGGATGGCTGCGATGCTCTATGCCCGCACCGAACTCCTCTCGCGCAACGAGGCGCCCAAGCCATCCCCGTTCGTCCGCATCCGCAGGGACGCTCCTACTAGCGGCGCGGGCGGCGCGGACGCGGGCGCGGAGGCGGAAACGGAGGAAGAGGCGGAGGCAGAGGCACCGGAGGCGGAGGATCAGCTGGACTGACGACGATGGCGGGCGGCGCCTTCCGGCAGCAGCCCTGCTTCCTGCTTAACCGCTGCATCCCGCAAGCACAGCACGGGCGACCCCGGCGGTCAACGGGAGGGGTGCGCGCCCCGAATCCATCGCGCGCCGCCCAGCGGCGTGACCTCGTACATCACCGAGACATCGCACGCGTGCAACTCCACCTCGCCGTGCCAGAGCCCGACGTACTTGATCTCGCAGGCCGGGAAATCCAGCTTCGCCTGCCGCATGGCGATGCTTTGGGTGGAACAGCCAGTCAGCGCCAGCAGGCCGGCGAGGACGACCACGGAGCGCCTCACCGCCGCCCTCCCGACATCGCCGTCGCTTGCCGGCGGGCCTCGGCGATGGCCTCGGCCGACTCCTTGGGCACGTCGGCCTCCAGAGCGCGGTGCTTCGCACAAGTCATCCGGTTGCGCCTCGGCTTCCGATGGCACTGGAGCCCAGCACGCCCGTCGCCGCCACCCTCGATCGCGAGGCACCTCCGCACGTCCGTGACGAACCGAGGCTCGATCCGCGCGTTGGCCGCCATGCGCCCCTAGTGCATCTCGTGGCCGTGCTCCGGCCGCTTCTGCGATGCCTCATCACGCTCCGCAGCGACCAAGAACGACACCTGTGGCCTGCCACAGATCGCGCAGTTCGCGTAGGCGACGCCGCTACAGTAGCCGAGGCTGAGCGCCGCGTCCGGATGACACTCCGAGGAGAAATCGACGTGCGAGTGATCCCCGTCAGGATCCGACATCTCGTCGATCTCGCCAGCGATGAGCGGTCGCAGCGCCTCCTCATCCTCTGCGGATTCGGCAGCGCAGTCATGCGCCAGGGCGACGAGATGATCCGAGATCCGGGCGAATTCGGCATGGGGCGCGCCGATGATCGCGCCATCGGTACCGATCCGAAGAACCTCATGACCGCCACGCATGCGCCGAACGCCGAGCGCGCCATCCGGCGCCAGACGGATCTCGACCGCGTTGTCCCGATAGACGCGGTCCTCGGATGAGCCCGTGTCGGACGAGTCCGGCGTGGACATGCGGTCCATGATCATCCGCAGATGCGCGACCAGATCGTCGAGCTCATCCCCATCGGGCAGTGGGGCCGGCGCGCCCAACTACTCTGCGCCCTTCTCCGGCTGCTTCTTGCCCGACTCGATCGCCTCGCGCGCCGCGCGGAGCGCCGTCAGCGCGCCATCGCGGGTCGATCGCGCACTTTGAAAGGCGGCGTCGGTCTCGGCAGAGATCTTGGCCTTCTCAGCCACGTACCACGTCTCGACAGGAGCAGTCGCCTCGGAGAACAGACGACCGGACTCGACCTTCGCCGCCTGCGCCTGGGCATCTGCGGCGCTCCGTGACTTGGACCGGGCCGACTCGGCTGCCGAGATCGCACGGCGGTACTCGGCCTCGGCCTCCTTGTGAGCGACCGCGCGCGCTGCCGCTGCCACGCCGCTGGCTGCGATCTGCTCCTTCGAGGCGGCGCTGATCTTGGAAGACATCGCATCATCCAACGCACGACGAGCCTTGTGCTCATTGGCGGACGCCTGCTGCTCCGCCGAGTGGCACGCGGCCTCGGCCGCCTCATGAGCGATCTGGATCTCGCGCAGCCGATCTCTCTGCTTCTGGGTGAGACTGGGGCGTGACTTGGCCGCCTCGGGTGTCGGGGCGGTGGTGTCCTGCGGTGCGGGCTCTGCGTCCATTCTTCAGTCTCCTGTTCTCTGGTCTTTCGGTCGTTCGGCGCCGCGCGTGGCAACGCCCCCATCACGCGGCGCTGGTCTCCGTGCCGATGAGGCGTCGGAGTATCGGACGCACGGCGTAGCGCGTCGTCTCGATCCCGATCGCGTCCTTCCACTGGTTCGCGCGCTGGCGGGTCACCTGGAAGCGGGCGGCGATCTCGGTGCCCGGCTTGCCATCCTCCAGCATCCTGATGAACTCGCGGAGCGCAGGCTCGCCGCCGTACGAGACGACGATTCTGCGCGCGATCTGCGCCGCCTTCACGTCCTCGTCAACGCCGTGCCCCGTCTCGCGCCGATCACGGATCCACTTCTCCAGCGAGACCTTGAGGCTGGCGTCGTCCGTCCGACGCGGCCTACGCTTGACGCCGTTCCCGTTCATCGCGTGTCGCCGGCGCCTTCCATAGCGCCATCCGACGCCCGGGACTCCTCGCAGGCCTTGTGCGCTTCGGCGCCCCACTCAGCGGCGTTACCGCGGTTGAGCGGCTTCCGGCACAGGAGGCATCTGCGTCCCCAGATGGCGTCGAAGCCCCTGCGGTACTCGTCGCTGGCGGGATGGGTAACGATCGGCATGGCTCTCCTTCAGGCGGACGCGGCCGGGTGCAACGGGGCCACGGCCGGCGCCGGGACGACGCCGCGATCCTCGTAGCTGCCGGCCGCCGGCAGATCCGGCATGCGCGTCCAGCCGAGCTCGCCGTTGCAGATTCCGCACGCCCACAGCGTGCCATCGTCAGCCATCGCGGCCAGGACGAGGTTGACACCGCCGGGCATCTCGGCCTGCATCGCGCAGATCGACACGACGCTGCGCGGCGCGCCAATCTGCTCCTCGGGACGGTGCTCGTAGGCCCGGCCCTGCAGGATCTTGGCATCGTCGAGGTGGAGGCCGACGTAGGCGTGGATGCCGCCCGCGCTGTTCATGTAGCCCGACAGCGCCTCGGCGAAGGACAGCTTGAGGCCGACGAACACGCGCTGCTTCGCGAAGAGCGCGGCCAACTCGGCCTCGTCGGGTTCCCGCAGGAGCAGCGCCTCATCCGGCTTCAGCACGTTCAGGAGCGCCTTGGCGGAGGCCATCATCTCGTGCGCGACGGGCGCGACGGCGTCCAGCGCTTGCCGCACCGCGTCCAGCGCCTCGTCGGAGAAGGGCCGCATCGCGTTCGCCGCCGAGTAGCCCCGCGGCATCCCTGCGTTCAGCCGGCACGACCCTGCCAGCTCGTGCGCGCGCGAGGAGACCTTGTTCCTGGCCTTGGCCGCCTCGGCGCGATCGTCGCCGCCCAACGCGGCCGCGTAGGCGGCGTGCGCCTCCTTCAGGTGCACGAACCACGGAATGCTCTCCGGGAACGACCGCGCGATGCCGGCCAGCCTGCTCTCCAGGATCTGCCGCTTCAGGTCCGCGTCCATGCCGTTGCCATTGCTGTTGGTGCTCATGTGCTCATCCCTTTTCCTGTGGTGGTCGACACGGACACGAACCCGGCCTCGCCGGGTCGGTGCGCGCCGCGCCGCTGGTCAAACAGATCGATCTTGGCGAACGACACCGTCCTACTGCAGCGGCAGTCCACCTCGACCTCACACACGAAGGTGGCAGGCGCCGCAGTCATCCGACGCCTCCCGCTCGCCGTACGGCCGGGCTCTGCGGCTCGGCCGTCTCGATCCTGCAGCCGTGGAAGTAGCACCAGCCGGGACCGCGATCTTCCTCGCCGGGGCCGCGCGGGCGGCACCGCCGAGGACGCCGTCCGTCGCAGGCGATCGCACCATCGAGGCCGCCGCACCGGAGGCATTCCAGGCGCCAGAACGGCATCCAAGCGGGCGATTCGGGGGGCGCGCCGATGGGCCGCTCGACTGCCCGCGCCTCCGCGACGGTCAGGATCCCGCAGCGCGGGCACCGGAACAGATCGTCAGGATGAATCACAGCGCACCGTCCCACTCGGCCATCGGCGCGGCGAAGTAGATGTGCTTCCCCGTCACCATCGCTGGCTTGCCGCACTCGCTGCAGTTGACCGTCGTGCGGGATCTCGGAATGCCATCGGCGATCTTGTGCGCCATGTCGGCTGTCGCGGCCATGATCCCCACGTTGTGCTGCGTCCCATGGCGCTGCGGGCAGGTCGCGGTGAGCGTGACGCGCACCAAGAACAGGCGCTCCATGGCCGGCGGCATGAGGTAGTCCTTCCGGATGCGTTCGACGACCTCCTCCGGCCAGCCCCCGACATCGATGAGGTGCCCCCCGATGCGCACGATGTGCACCGGAGGCGCTGGCGGCGGCGACGGCCGCACTGCGATCTCGCGCTTCGGGCGACGGCGCTTCTCAACGGCCTTCTTGATCATGGTCCCCCTGCACCGCCATCGCCGCTGCCGCTGCCGCCGCCGCATCGCGCCACTCGGGCACATTGATGTCCAGCCAGTAGAGACAAGCGTCGGTGATCACGTCCGACAGCGATCTGTCCGACGCGCGCGCCACCTCCCGCAAGGCCCGCCCCGCGTCCGCCGGCAGGATCACGCTGGACTGGAACTTCGGCGTCTTCCTGGACGCCTTGCGGCCAGGCGCGCGCGACAGCGGAAGGCCATCGAGCTCGCTGACGCTCAAAATACGGCTCATTCCCCGAGCCGTCCTTCATCGTTGTAGGAGATCCACGCCTCGTCGCCGCCCACCAGCACATCAAAGATCTCGATGTCCAGCTCCGCGTAGATCAAGGCCAGCGCCGACACGAGATCGTCGTCGTGCCGCGTCGGTGGCGCCCCGGTAGCCCGAAGGAACGCCACGCTGCGCGCGTTCATCATGAGCGGCGGCACGACAGCGCGCCGGATCAATCGCTCCGATGTCTCACCCTGCGCGTCCCCCCATGCCGTCCATCCGACCATCTGCTGACGGGTGTCCAGCAGAACGGCGACGGTCGCGCCATCACCAACCTCCGGGAACAGCTTGATGAGATCGTCGACGCCCTCGATCACGGGCTTGCGGGCCGCGTCGCCGCGGTAATCGCCATCCCTGACCGGCATGAGGGAGCCGCTCTCCTCGTCGCGGTCGATCACGAACTCCAGATCCGACATGCCCTCCGTCCTGATGGGCGGCGGCGGCGGCGGATCGGCCACCTCGGCGGCCAATGGCGGATCGGTCATGCCGCCTGCGTCACGGAAGGAGAAATACTCCCCCCTCCCCTCACCCGGGCGGCCGACGACGATGTGATCGACGAGGCGGATGCCGAGCTTGGCCGCCAGACGCTCCACCGCCCTGGTGAGGTTCTCGTCATCCGGGGACGGCCCGGGATCCCCAGAGGGGTGGTTGTGGGCGAAGATGATGCCCGCAGCGCGGCCCGACAGGAGCGCGTCCGTCAGGATCTGACGAAGGGATGCCTCGACTGAATCCAGGTGGCCCTGGTGCTTCCTGTTGAGGCCCAACACGCGATCGTGTTCGTCGAGGAGCATCACCGCGATGTTCTCCTGCGGCAGCACGCCCATACCCGAGAGCATCGCGTACGCCTGCTGGGACGACGATACCTCGGGGAACTCGGCATCGTCGCCGCGGTACGAGGCGTCACGGAGGACGTGAAGCGAGCCGGTCGTCGGGTCGAGCCTCGTCTCGAACTCCAGATCCTCGATGCCGGGCGCCTCGATGGACGAGTTCTCCATGCGGCGCCCGTGCGCTGGCACGATCTCGTCCAGCAAATGCTGCGAGACGCCCGTGCCATCCCATTCGACGGCGACGCGGCGCTCACCTCTCTGGACGACAGTCCCCACAGTCACGGGATCCTTGCGGTGGTTGACTCGCTGACCGAGGGTGATGCCCATGCCGCGATTCTACAACAGATGCCCATCGGTCTTCCTAGTCGACCATTTTCAGCAGTTGGTCCATGAGGCTGGGGGCGGCGGTCTGCAACCCGGCCAGCCCCAGGGGCATCGCGCCCAGCGTCTCGGCATCCCGCCGTAGCCGATCCATCGCGGCGCGCGCGCCTTCCGCCTCGGGCGCCCCGGCGGCACGGAGGGTGTCGTAGGCCGCCGCCTGCATGGCGAAGAGCAGCGAGACGCGGCGAGCGCCCGGCGGGATCTGGTTGCGCAGAAAGTCCTTGATCTGCCCGGCGTTCATGATGGCTCTCCCTGCGTAGTGGACTCCGGCTTCGGTGCGTCCGTGCCGATCTCCGCTGCCGACTTCGCTCCGGGCGCCGCCTTGGTCGCATCAAGCTGGGCGCGCTTCTTCTCCACCATGCCGCCGACAGCAGAGCGCGCGGCGCGATCTCTGGCGATCTGCTGCTGCGTCTCCGGATCGACGAGGCCGGCGACGCGCTCCACGGCAGCATCCAGGAGCGCCAACCACTGGGCAGGCGGCAAATTCGGATCCGGCGAGCCCAGCTTGGCCGCCTCCAGCGCAGCCTCGCGCGCCCGCTCGGGCACGGCGGCGACCAGATCATCCAGCGCGGCCTTCATCGCCGACGCCGCCTCGATCGAGCCCGCATCCGCCAAGAGGCTGCTTCGGGCATCCGTGACGCGGAGCATCACATCGGCCGCGTCGGCCGCGTCGTCGTCACGCGGATCCTCCAGCGCCACCGAATCGGAGTCCATGAGCGCGGCCAGGATGGCCCTGATGGCATCGGACGGCTTGCGGGGAAGCACGGCCACGGACTCGCACTCGGGAAGGGCCGAGCGGATGCGCTGCGCGACCGCAGCGTAGTCGGGGCCGGCCTTGAGGGGCACGATGAGCACCGTGTGGAAGCCATCCAACATCGCTGGATCGGCCGGGACGCCGGTCACCGCCACCGAGTAGCGGAGCGCGGTCAGCGCGCGGCACGCATGCAGGCGTGACGGCGAGGCGACGATGGCCTGGTGCGTGGGCACCCAGGTGTTGCGGATGCCCTTCATCCGCACGTCGCCCTTCCTGGGCTGGACGGAGTGCACGGGGGGCGGACCGTCTCCGCGCCGGGCGTCGGCGGAGAGGAACACCAGCGGCTGGCCGCGCATGTGCAGCTTGCGGCGGATGTGTGGGATCCAGACGCCTGGCTTGCCGGTCTTCTGGTCCATGCACTCCTGGCAGTAGTAGTTGCGCACCCAGAACGTCCCCGCCTTCGGGATCTCGATGCGCGCCTGCAAGATGGCCGGCACATCGTCGCTGATGAGCGCGACGGGCTGCTCGACGACGCTGGTCGCCCCCTGCTGCCGGCGCGACTCATCGTAGAGCGCCCGCGCGCGCCGCGTCGCCGCCGGATCCGACATGTCGAAGCCGGCCGCCGAGGTGAACTCCTCGAAGCTGCGCACCCGATCGCGCAGCACGCCGGGCGGGAGGTTGCGGATGCGGCAGCGCAGGCGCGGCTCCAGTTCAACCAGCCCCTTGGTGAAGCCCAAGGCCAGCTTCGTCCAGAGCCCATCCTCCTCGGTCGCGCCGAGCGCAGGCCGGAAGTCGGCGATGATCTCCCAGGGCATCGCTACCCCTCGTCCTTCGGCGGCTGCCAACGGTAGCCGTAGATCTGCTGGCCGACGCGCGCCACCTGCGCCTTCGGATCCACGAGAAGGTCGAGGCTGTGCATGTCCAGCCACTTGGCGAACCCCTCGTCCTCCGTCACCACGGCGCTCCCCTCGGTCCGCGACGAGAAGCGCGGGCCCTGGTACCGGCGAATCTGCACGAGATCCAGCAGGAGCGCGACGATGCCATCCAGGTGGTGGACCGGGAACGCCGTTCCGGTGCTCGTCACGTCATCCTTCCGCAGCCGCTGAATCACGTCGCCATGTCCGACAAAGGCCGACAGTTCCTCGGCGGGCTCCGGCGGCGCCACGGGCACGACCGTGACCGCAGCCACCGCCGCCGCGCCGTGGCGATCCATCGACGCCATGAGTTGCCAGAGACCGTTCCGGTCGATGAGCGAATCGTGGCCCAGGAAGAGGAGGCGGTCGCAACCGGCCGCGATCGCCGCATCAAGCAGGATCTCGCGGGTGGCTGCGGGCGACTTCCCCCGGGCGGAGAACCCCCGCAGCCCCGCCTCGCCACAGAGCCGCAGCGCAGCGGCCACTGCGTGCGGCGCAGGCGGCTCGTCCAGCGGCATCGCGAGCGCGATCCCCCCAGCCGTGAAGGTCAACGCCAGCCGATGGATGCCCGCCGACAGCCGCTCCGGCGTCGCGCGGTCGAACCCAAACGGGAGCTCGCCCTTATCGGCCGCGCCACCCGGGCCGAACAACGCCTCGCCCGCCTTCGTCCAGGCGGCCATGAGCGCGTCGCGTTCGTCGGCCTTCAAGAGTTGGCCTTCACGATGAGGGGACCCGTGGGCGCCTTGGGCTCGTTCGGCCGAAGGATGCGCCCTCTCTTCGGCTGCTCCGAGGCGACGCCGTGTGAGATCTTGATCGTCCAACCGCAGATACGAGCCGCCTGCGGGCAGGTGATCAGGCGATCGATACAGAGCCGGTCATTGTCGTCGAAGTAGATCTCGTTCGGCGACGTGGCCTGGATCTGGAAAGGCACGAACTTCTTGTCCGACTCGGGGTTGCCGGGAACGCGCGCCAGCTGCTCCTCGTAGAACACCGGCTTCGTGGCATCGGCCGTCCGCACCTGAGTCGGCGCGAGCCAGTAGCACTTCGGGCAGAAGGCCAGCACCATCGGACGGCCGCCAGGACCGGGCATGTACTCCCAGTCGATCACGATGTCCGTACCGCCGACATGGCAGGCAACCTTCGCCCACCTGTGCCCGCGTACGCTGCTGGCGCCCGGGTTGGCGGCCTGCATGAGTCCCTTGTAGTAGCGCCTGATCAACGACCGGCGCACCTGCTCTGGATCGCGCTTGCCGACGACCATGTCGCTGACCTGGCGCTTCACGTCAGCGATGGCGGCCATGGTCTTCGCCGCATCCGGGCCGACGCGCACCTTCTGCCCGGCCTCGGGCGCACCCATGGTGATCTTGGGCGCCACCGGGTCGGAGGGATCATTCGCCATCGCGACTAGGGATAATGCCGATCGGTTTCCTCGTCAAGGAAATCGCGACTTTGGCACATGGCACATGCGGGGTGTGCCAGCCTCGGAACGGCGTCCTACAGCCGCTTGAGCCCTTGCGACGGACGGCCGGCCACGGCTACGTCCCCTTGTCGTCGTTGTGTGCCAGGACGTGGCGTCCACCCACATGCACAGCCCAGTAGAAGGCTCGGCGCGCCTGACGCTCCTCCTGTCGGTGCACGCGGAAGCTCTCCGCCGCACGCACGATGCCTTCGGGCGTGTCGGGGTAGTTCTCAGCCACGACCGGAGGCCGGAGGGCGCCGGAGACGAAGCGGGTGGCGGTCGAAAGACCCATGCTGGCGCAGTCGCAGTGGGCCGCGTAGTGCATCATGGCGCCGCCACCGATGCGCGACGAGTCTCCTGCATGGCCAAACGACGAAACCACGACGAAACGTCAAGGTTTTCGAGACGAGCGGCCACCTCGATGTCGCGCTTCTGCTCCTTCGTCAACCTGATCCTGAGCGTCGCGCTCTTACGATCCGCGCGCGGCTTCCTCCGTTTCGTCTTCGTGTCCATGTAGGAACAGTGTACCCCACTGGACACACAATGCAAGCGTCTGCTATCATCGTCCCCATGCAGCCCGGCCATGTCCGATGGCGCTTCGCAGGGGACGCCGTGAAGGCCGACGCGGAGTCCGCGCCGTGGCTCATGGCGCTGGCGCTGGAGTTCGCCGGGGTGAACCCGTTTGGGCGCATGGCGGGGGCGATCTGGGACGGCAATGCGCAACCGCCGCCGCCACTCCCCATCCTGCCGCCCGCGCCCATCAGGGTCGGCTGCGATGGCTGCGGTCTGATAGGCGCCGAGGCTGAGAACGGCGACGTGGCGCGGTACATGGTCCGCCAGCGCGGCTGGACGACGCGCGCGTGGGACGGGCAGCCCGTACTCGACCTGTGCCCGCAGTGCCAGCCGAGGGCGCGGCGCATCGCGGAGCGGATCATGGAGAGGGCGCGCGAGGAGTTCGGCGCATGACGGAGCACGACGCCTTCTGTGAGGTCGTTCGACGCTTGGAATCCAACGACTTCGATTACATGCTAACGGGTTCATGGGCCATGAACTACTGGGCCGAACCTCGGGCCAGCAACGACATCGATCTCGTCGTCGCGCTGATGCCATCTGACGCCGATCGCTTTACTGCGGCCTTCGCGGAGGACTTCTACGTCGATCTCGACACCGTGCGCGACGAGGTCGGCCGCCGGGGCATGTTCAACGTCATCTACCAGCCGCTGGTGTTCAAGTTCGACATCATCGTCCAGGGCGGGGATCTCTACTCGCGCGCAGCGTTCGGCAGGCGCGTCCGCTTCAAGGGCGCGGCCGACTGCGACACGGGCTTCTGGGTGTCAACACCCGAGGACGTGATCCTCTCAAAGCTGGACTGGTACCGCGCCGGCGGCGAAGAGGACAGCCAGCAGTTCGACGATGTCGTAAACGTCCTCGTCTCGTGCGAGGATCTGGATGCGGCGTATCTGCGTGAGTGGGCGGACGCCCTCGATCTGCAACATCTGTTCGGGGCTGCAGCCAAGATGGCCGACAGCGAGAGGCGAAAGCTCCATGAAAACGATGCGTGACACGCCGAAGGCGATCCGCCAGATATACCGGCGCATGCTGATGGAGCGCAGCGGCATTGAGCGGCTCCGCATGGGCGCCCGACTGTCCGAAATGATGGTGAGTTTCGCCACCGCCGGATTGGCCGCGCAGGGGCACTCCGGGATCGCGCTGAAGGTCGAGCTCGCGAAACGGCTCTACGGACGCGAACTGGATGCGGGGACGATGGCGGGGCTCATCGCGAGCCTGGAGCGTTTTCGTCCACGTCCTGATCGAACTGATTGCCGCCAGCCGCCGCAGGAGACATAGTGAAGCCGTGCCGTTGTCAACATCCAGCCTGACGCTTGAGGAAGAGGTTGCGCACTACCGCACGATGCCTTTTGAGCGGAAGGCCGCGCTCATGTTGAGCCTCTGCAAGGCCGCCCAGGATCTCCTCCGGATGCACCACAATCCCAGGCGGGCCATCGAATGGAGCGATCCGCTGCCAGCAGAGTCCTTGGCGATGATGCAGCGCCTGCGCGAGAAGTACCGCCATGAGCGCACCGCCAGATAACATCTTCTCTGCGGCGCTAGAGGTCACGCAGGCGCTTGATGGCGCGGGGATCCCATACGCGCTGGGAGGGGCGTTCGCCTACGGCGTATGGGCCATCCCCCGCGCGACGACGGACATCGACATCAACGTCTTCGTCTCCGACGAGGACATGCCGAACATCGACCGTCTGTTCGACGTGATGGAACGCGTCGGCGTGACCATCGACCGCCCATCGGCCATCGCGCGGATCCGTCGCGATGGCATGTTCGTGTCCTGGTGGGATGACTACAAGATCGAGGTGTTCGTGATCAGCGTTCCCTTCCAGCGCGAGGCCTTCCGGACCAGGGTCGAGAAACGGCACGGAGTCCGCACAGTGTGGTTCCTTTCAGCCGAGGCCATCGCCGTCTTCAAGCTCATGTTTCACAGATCCAAGGATCTGGTGGACCTAGAGCGCCTCGTCGCCATCGCTCCACTCGACCATTCGTACGTCCGCAGATGGATCGCTGACATGCTCGGGGATGACGATTTCCGCTTGGCCAGTTGGGATCGGCTCGTCGCTGGAACGCCCACGCCCGAATGAGCGACGGACGCCCATGATGGGGGTCGCAACGCCACACATCGGCCTGCGTGTCAGCGATCCAGAGAGGACGATCATCGACTGCCTCCGATCCCCCGATCTGTGCGGTGGGATCCTGAAGATCTGCCGCGCCCTCGACATGGGGCGCGGTCGCCTCCGCGCCGCTTTGCTGGTGGACTACGGCAGTCACGAGGAGGCTCGGGCATCTCATGGAGATCGCATCGGTCGGCCACGCCGAGCAGCGTGGGCGGCTCACCGCATCGATCGAGAAGGCGTCATCCTGGGCCATCCTGGATCCGTCGCTGCCGAAGGAGGGCCGGTGGTGCCCGAAATGGAAACTCCTGTCCAGCCTGACCGATGCCGAGATGCACGCGGTGCTCACGGCATGATGCGGGCGCCCCGCCCTCCCCGCTCCCCCCGCCGCCCGCCCATTTGACTTTGTAGCCACACTAGGTCTACACTAACTGACATGGCGACCAAGGCGACGAACGAGGGCAAGAACGGGCTCCCCGCCGGGGGCTACGGCTGGTTCTGGGACGGCGAGGCGAGGCGCTGCCAGCCGTTCACCGTCGACCGCATCGGCCGGCGGCGCGCGTATGGGCCAGCCTTCGGCCGCTACCAGAGCATCGGCGAGGCCCAGACGGCGTTCGACCGCATCTTCCGTAGGGAGATGTCGGACAAGGTGGGAGTGATCGCTGGCCGCATCCGCAAGCTGAAGGTGCGCGCGCTGGCGGCGGCGATCCTGCTCTGCTGCTTGGCGGCGGCGAGCGGCCTCGCCTGCGCGGGTGACGAGTCCATCGTGGTCGTGACCGTCAAGGTAGCGCCCGGGGTGCCTCCCGTGTCCCGGCTGCGCGCCACCTTCACCAACGCGGGCCAAGGCGACGTGCGCATGTTCCCCCAGGGCGGCGGCTCGATGGCGATGGCCTTCCCCACCGCCTTCTCGGTGACGATCCCAGTCTCCAGGGCCGGCGAGATCGACGTGGCCATCGATGGGCTGGACGCGATGGGCGCCACCGTGGCGCGCGAAACGCTGGCGGGCAAGGTGTCAATCCTGCCCAAGGGGCGGGCCGACGTGATCGTGACGCTGACGGTGTGCCCTGCGGGCGGGTGCCCCGTGCTGGGCGATGGCGGCGCGGACACGGGTGGCGGGGGCGACGTGATGCCCGGCGCCGAGACGGGCGCGGAGGCTGGCATGGGCGGTGCGGGTGGCGGCGCGGCGGGGGGCGCGGGTGGCGGCGCGGG
>Ga0315281_10002520_pt1 | contig 27137 bp, 21 predicted proteins | sample YL17G07_0_MG_FD_204540 | JGI IMG/M metagenome (GOLD analysis project Ga0315281, IMG submission 204540) | Sediment microbial communities from Yellowstone Lake, YNP, Wyoming, USA - YL17G07_0 | ecosystem: Environmental > Aquatic > Freshwater > Lake > Sediment | place: USA: Wyoming | collected...
TAGGTGAGCTTGAGCAGCGGCTGATCGCCGTGGACGATCTGCGCCGTGTGTTCGTCCTTCTGCCCCTCGTGCTCGCCGAAGCGCAGGCCGGTGACCAGCTCGTAGCCCTGGCGCTGACGCTCCTCCTCATCGCTGGTGATGCGCTCGAGCCTACGCGTCGCGACGTTCTGCAGGCGGAAGAGGTGCTGCATGGCCGAGGGCAACGGCATGCCGCAGCGCTCGCAGATATCGGGGTCGTGCTCATCGTCCACCGGATGCAAGTAGCTGCACGCCTCGCACAGCTTAAGGCGCTTGGTCAGCGGCTCCTCGTCCCCGACCGGCAGGATGACCTTGTTGATGATGTACTGCGAACCCTCGTGGTACACCCGTGCCCGCGGGCCGAACTCCGAGATGGCCAGGAAGCGCGGCCGCGAGAGGAACTCGAAGTCGGTCTTCATCCTCCGCGCCGGGATGAACGCCGAAAGCGGCAGACGCGGGAAGCTGTAGCCCGGCAGAAAGCCCTCGCTGGCGAAGTAGCGGTAGCTGTAGAAGTCGGACTGAGCGACGCTGTCGACGTCGCGCAGCAGCTGGATCTGGGCGAGCGCCTCGCGACGCAGAGCCTCCGCGCGCCGGTGGTCCTCGTTGGGCCGCGACTGGTCCAGGCTGATCTTGTGCTGACGATCGGCCTGCTCGTAGGCGGAGCGATACAGCGTCCGCCAACGGCGGCAGGCCCTGTCGAACTCCAGATCGAGCTCGCGGATCACGCGCTCGAGCCATTCATCGTCGTACCAGGTGGCCGCATCCAGCTCATCGCCGATGGTCGCCAGCACCTGCTTGGCTCGCTTCAGAGCGCGCTGCCGCGGCCCTTTGTTGTCCAGGTCGGCCACTACGTGCGGCTGCAGGGTGAGCGCCGGCGGCTGACCCTCGATGTCCAGCACGTCACGTAGTGAGCGGCCTAAGTCCATGCCCGATTCAGAGAGCCAGATGGCCTGCACATGCGCGCGCAGTAGGTCCTCGTTGGCCAGGTCGAGCCGCGGCGGCGTGACCGCCCCGGCGACCATGTCCTCGGGGCGCTTGAAGTAGTACTGGTCGTGCGAGTTGCCGGTGGCGCAGTAGGTGTAGACGAGCGCGGGCTGGCCGCTGCGCCCTGCCCGCCCGCTTCTCTGCGCGTAGTTCGCCGGAGTCGGCGGCACGTTGCGCATGTTCACGGCGTTGAGCTCGGCGATGTCGATGCCGAGCTCCATCGTGGGCGAGCAGTAGAGCACCGGCAGACGCCCTGCGCGGAACGCCTCTTCGCGCTCCTCCCTGTCCCGATACGGCACCTGAGCGGTGTGCTCGCGAGCGTGGATGCCCTGGCACTCGCCGGCGGTCTCGCGGTAGAACTCCACGAAGAAGGGGTTGGTGCGGCGGCCGCGATCCTGCGAGAGAGTCGGCACCCTGATCGGATCCCAGTGCCCCTCGGTCCCGTCGCCGGCGCGCCAGTGCATGCAGCCGGCCTGCAACTGGTAGCCGGGCACCTCATCGTCCTTCTTCGGCTGGTCGACGATCTCCACGAGGCCGCCGCGCGTGAGCGCGTGTAGCAGGTCCTTGATGATCTGGCCGGAGTCATCGGGCTTGAGCGTGTGATTCGGGAAGGTCGTCTGTCGGCGCAGGTACTGCGCCAGGCCGCTGCGCGAGGACAAGTACACGTGCCCACGGTAGTCGCGCCGAGTCCTGGAGCGCGGGTACAGGATCGTCGCGTGCTCCATCTGCTCGTTCTCGTCGATGGCCCACGGCGCGACCAGATACTGGTTGCTCTGCTGCTGGATCTTCTCCTGGTAGCCGGAGTCCAAGTAGTCGACTTTGATGGCGAGCTCGCGGCGCATATAGTCCAGCAGCACCCCGGCCACGGCGGCGCGCTTCTCCGGCGCGGACTCGGCCAGTGCCGGATGCGCGTCCTGCCACACCTCTTCCATAGCAGCCAGCTCGTCGAGCAGCGCGTAGCCGATGGTCAGAAGGCCGGTCTGTTCGAGGTTTGGCGACGTGACGCGCCAGCCGCGCTGCAGGTCACGGTACAGCCGGTAACCGAGCACATTCCTGAGCGCCGCATCGGTGTTCTGCCGCGCCTGCAGGATGGCTTCGCGGTTGCTCGCATAGTGCTCGAACGGCAACGCCAGGGTGTCGTACACGTTCTGCGTCAGATCGTCGAAGCTCAGGCCCTCGTCGCCGGCGCCCCGCGACGCTTGGTAGAGCCCGGAGCGCAGCACACCCACCTCGATGAAGTCGTTGAAGTGGCCGGCCTGCAGCGACGCGTCCTGACGGTTGTCGGTGAAGCTGAGGAGCTTGCGCGCCGTCGGCTTGAGGTCCTCGGCCGCCTGCAGACTGCGCACCGTACCCAGGCTCAGGAGCGTCGTGGCGGTGCTGCGGCCCTCGGTAGCCAGCGAGCCCAGCTTGCCGAGGTCCGAGCGCTGCGTGAAGGCATACGAGATGCCGCAGCTCGGGCAGAAGCGGAAGGGAGCGGGCACGAAGTGGCAGGTCAGCCCCACCTCGCTCTCGCTGCCGTCGGGCAGCACGGCCACCGTGCGCGGCACCCACTTCTTGCGGTCCTTGCGTACCAGGCCCTTGTCGTCGAGCCAGTCCTCCGGCAGGCGCGCGATGACCTCGGTGGCGTCTTGGGGCCACGGGCAGGTCTCGTCGATGAACAGATAGCCGGGCTCGCTGTCTTCCTCGTCGGTGAGCCGGCCGAGGCGGCGCTGAGAGTACTGCGCCGGTCGCGGTGCTCCGCCGGCCCCAAGCGCGCCTCCGGCCTCCGCTTCGCGACGCCACACCGTGTAGTACTCCTGGCCACACTCGCGGCAGAACGACACGGGCAGGAGCATCCGACGATCTTCACTGCCGGGGGCCCACTGCTGGCCGAAAACGGTGACGTGCCGGTCGCCGGGGGCCTCCAGCGTCGAGTAGATCGTGTCGCCGCGACTGATGAACTGATGCAGCCTGAAGGCGAACGGACGCGTGTTGGAGCCGGGCCTCGGCTCGCAGGCGGCGCCCGCGAGCAGCATGCGCTGGATCGCGCGCCGGCAGTCGGCCTCGTCGACCCCGGTGAGCTCCGTCAGATCGCGCGCGGCGCCACGCCTTGGCGAGCCGCCGGCCAGATCGGCGTCCGTCGCCGAGCTCGTCACCGAGCGCGGGCGTGCGCGCACGAGGCTCTCTTCGTGCTCGGCGATGCCGAACGTCGTCTCGATCCAGCTGGAAAGCGGGTCCTGCACGAACGCCTCGTAGTCCGCCGGTAGCTCGCGCTCGGGCTGGCTGACGCAGGCGCGGAGGTCACTCACAAACGACGGATCGTCCACCGCACGCACCGGCGTTGCCCGGCGCAGTGTCTCGCCGATCACGCAGTCCGGCTCCACAGCATCTCCGAACAGCCGCGTGGCGACGACCGCCACCTGCTGGCACTGCTCGTCGAACCCGCCGCCGGCCGCGAGCGTGGCGGACGTGCCGACGCACTGCAGCTTGCCCTTCGACAACCTATCGCGGACCCGGCGCACGAGCATCGCCACGTCCGCGCCCTGGCGACCGCGGTAGGTGTGCAGTTCGTCGAGGACCAGGAAGCGCAGATCGTCGGCGGCCGCGATCAGTTTCTTGTCGCGCGGCCGCGTAAGGATCAGCTCGAGCATCACGTAGTTGGTCAGCAGGATATCCGGCGGATGGGCCAGGATCTCCCGACGCCGCTCCTCCGAGTCCTGGCCGGTGTATCTGGCGAAGGTGACTGGCGGGTGGCCCTCCGGATAGCCCAGCTCAAGGAACTTGCCCAGCTCCTTGACCTGGCTGTTGGCCAGCGCGTTCATGGGGTAGACGACGATGGCGCGGATGCCCTTGCCCGGCCCCAGCCGCAGCACCTGGTCCACGATCGGGATGATATACGCGAGGCTCTTGCCCGAACCGGTGCCGGTCGTGAGCACGTAGTTGCGACCGGACCCCGCGATGCGGATGGCCTCGCTCTGATGACGATGGAGCTGCATCGGCACGCCGACCGTGTCGGCAGCAGTCTTGATACGGAAGATGCGCTCGCACTCGGCGTGCAGCGCGTTGTCGGCGACGAGGTCCTGGAGCGATTCGCCGGGTTCGAAGGCCGGATTGAGCTGGATCAGCGGCTCCGGCCAGAGCGTGCCGCCTCGCAGGACGTCATCGACGTACTCCTGCATCCTCCGGTCTTTGACGGTGATGAAGCTGCGCACGTAGTCGGCATAGTCCCTGACCAGCCGGTCGCGAATCGCGAACGCATCCACTCGACCACCCCCATGGAGGTAGGACCCTGGTGACTGCAAGCGCAGTCGATGATGCCGCCAGGTCCACACGCCTGAGGGCATCGTCTACCCATACTAACGGACAGGGGTGACGTAAGGGCCACGCGGTGACCCCAGGCTGAACGCCTGAAGCGTCAAACGATTCCCCAGCGGGAATACGTATCACTGCCTACGTACTGCGTCCAACGTGTGGACGCGCACCTACATCGCCTCGAGAAAGAGGTCGTGATGGAAGGATCTGGCCGGCCCAAGTGGATGCGCAGCACGAAAGGGGCGCCGTTCACCGGCATCGGCTCCCTGGAGGCCGACATCCTGGCGGTGGTCTGGCAATACGATCAAACCACGGTGCGGGTGGTCTACGAGACGCTGCGCGAGCGGCGGCAGATCGCCTACACCACCGTGATGACCGTGATGAACAATCTCGTCAAGAAGCACCTGCTCCTGCAGGACAAGTCGCGCATCGCCTACGTGTACACGCCGGCGATCCCCGGACGTGAGGTAGCGCAGACCGTCCTCGAGAGCGTCGTCGACCACCTCTTGGCGGGGCAGTACAACGTCGCGGTGTCGCAGCTGCTCAAGCTCGACAAGGAGCTTACGGCGGAGCAGACCGACGAGCTCCGCGGCTGGGCGCGCGGGCGCTTCGGCGCGTAGAGCCTGCCGCTACATCGAGTCGGGAGCGCTCACCCCGAGCAGCGCGAGTCCACTCGCGAGCGTGTCTCTCGTGGCTTCACAGAGCGCGGCCCTGAACCTGGTGGTGTCGGGGTCGTCGCTCAGCACCCGGCAATGGCGGTAAAACACGTGGAACTCCGCCGCCAGCTCACCGAGATAGGTGTGCACGCGGTGCGGGGCGCGCTGCCCGGCGGCCGCGAGCAGCACGTCGGGGTATCTGGCCAGAGCCCGCACCAGTGACCTCTCGTGGTCGTCCACGGCGACGGCCGGCAGGGCTTCGCCGGCCGCACCCTGCCCCGCGCCCTCGAGGTTGCGCAGGATGCTGCAGATGCGCGCGTGGGCGTACTGCACGTAGTAGACCGGGTTCTTGTTCGACTGCTCGCGGGCGAGGTCGATGTCGAGCTCGAGCGTGGTGTCGTGCGAGCGGCCCACGAGCAGGAAGCGCGCGGCGTCCACGCCGATGGCGTCGAGGAGGTCGTCGACCGTCACGATGTCGCCCTTGCGCTTGCTCATGCGCTTGGCTTCACCGCCCTCAATGAGATTCACGAGCTGCCCGATGATGAGCTCCAGGCGCTCGGGGTCGTGCGGCGGCAGGGCCGTGAAGGCGGCCTTCATGCGCGGCACGTAGCCGTGGTGGTCGGCGCCCCAGACGTCGATCATGTGCGCGAAGCCGCGGTCCATCTTGTCGCGGTGGTAGGCGATGTCGCTGAGGAAGTAGGTGTGCTCGCCGCTGGAGCGGATGAGCACGCGGTCCTTGTCGTCGCCGTACCGCGTGGTCTTGAGCCAGACTGCGCCCTCGTGGTCATAGAGGAGGTCCTCGCCGTCCAGGTCGGCGAGCGCGATGCCGACCTCGCCGGCGAATCCCCGATGTTCCCCCTCGCCGGCAAACAGCGAGCTCTCGTAGGCCCACACGTCGAACGGCACGCGCAGGCGCTCGAGCGTGACGCGGAACTGGGCGAGGATGGCGTCGCGGCCCCATTCCTTGATCGCCGCGAGCGCGTCGGCGGCGAGCGCGCTCATGTCGGGGGCGGCGGCCGCGGCGGCGGCGCGGTAGCGGTCGCCCACCTCCGCGATGAGATCGTCGGCGAGGTCCAGCAGGTACTCCCCCTGGTAGCCCTCCTCCGGGACCGGGGTGTCCAGGCCGAGTCGCTGGCCGTAGCGTGCCGCCAGCGACTGCCCGAAGCGCAGCATCTGCGTGCCGTAGTCGTTCACGTAGAACTCGCGGGAGACGTCGTGACCGACGAAGGCGAAGACGCGGCAGAGCGCGTCGCCGTACGACGCGTACCGCGCGTGCCCCACGTGCAGCGGCCCCGTGGGGTTCACGCTCACGAACTCGACGTTCATCTTGAGGCGCTCGCCGTGAGGCAGCGCGCCGCGCCCGAAGTCGGGTCCGGCGGCGCGCATGCGCTGCACGGCGCCGCGGTACCACGCCGCGTCGAGGAACAGGTTGAGGAAGCCCGGGCCGGCCACTTCCACGCGCTCGCAGAGCGCGGCGCCCGGGCCGGCCCGCCAGCGCTCGCCCAGCGCCTGGGCGAGCTCGCGCGGCGGACGGCCGGCACGCTTGGCGCTCACCATGGCGGCATTGGTGGTGAGGTCGCCGTGCTCGGGGCGGGCCGGCAACGTCAGCTCGACGGCCGGCGGAGCGGCCGCGGCCACGCCGGCCTCGGCCAGCAGCGCTCGCAACGTCGCCGCCAGCGACGTCGCGAGGCCGTGCAGGTCGTAGAGGTCGTCGCTCATGGCTCACCGCCGGGTCGTCGTGGCCGCAGCGGCGGGCGCGCCGGCGCGGAAGCCCATTCTAGCGGCCCGGCGCTCAGTGATGATACGGCTCGCCGCGCTGGATCTTGCCGGCGCGAAAGAGCTGCTCCAGCAGGATCACCCTTGCCAGCTGGTGCGGCAGGGTGAGCGCCGAGAGGGAGAGCCGCTCGGCGGCGCGCGCCTGCACCTCGCCCGCGAGTCCCAGAGAGCCGCCGATCACGAAGCCCGCGCCGCCGCGCTCGAACGCCTTCTGCAGCCAGGCGACGAACGCCTGAGTGTCGAGCGCGCGCCCGTCCACGGCGAGCGCGGCGACGACGGGCGCCTGCGGCCACGCCGCGAGCAGGCGCCGGCCTTCTTCGCGCAGCACCTCGGCTTCGCTGCGGCCGCGCAACGCCACCTCCTTGACCTCGCGCACGGAGACCGTGGCGAGGGGTCGCAGAAGGTCGATGAAGTGGCGCGCCGCGGGCTCGAGGTCGCGGTGCAGCGACCCCACGGCGAGGATCTCGACGCGAGCCGCCATGGTGGCGACGCTCAGCGCCGGGGCGGGCGCGAGTAAAAGGCGATGCGGCCCGGGCCTGCGGCCCGGGCCGTGAACATCGTGGTGGCGGCCTTGGCGACCAGATCCTCCGCCGTCCGGCCGTCATCGGGGAAGCTCGCGACGCCGGCGGAAGCAGTGAGCGCGAACGTGCGGCCGCCGGTCTCGACGGCCAGCTGCTGCATCGTGCCGAGCACGCGCTCCAGAGCCGCGTCGGCCTGCTGCTCGGCCGTCTCCGGCAGCACCAGCAGGAACTCGTCGGCGCCGTAGCGGCACACCAGGTCGCAGTTGCGCAGCTGCGTCGTGAGAGCGGCGGCCCAGTGACACAGGACTTCGTCCCCGCCCTCGCGGCCGACCTCTTCGTTGACGATGTGGAACTCGTCGAGGTCGAGCATGACGAACGCCACCGTGCGGCCGTGACGCTCGGCGCGCGCCAGCTCGAACGCCGCGCGCTCGCGGAGCTGGCGGAAGTTGACGAGCCCGGTGAGAGGATCGTGCGTCTCGTGCTCGCGGCGTTCGTTGATGAGGCGCAGATTGTCGAGCGCCACCTCGGACTGGTCCGCGAGTTGCGTCAGCAGGCGCCGCTGCGCGTCGGGGTGGAACCCGTTCTCGCGATACAGATAGCCCGCCTGCTCGCCGCTGTAGCCTTCGAACTGGCACACCGTGTCGCCGAGGCCCCAGCAGAGCGTCTCCTTGGTGACGACCTCCCTGCCGGTGATGCCCTCGAGCACGCCGTCGACGAGGCCCCGCTCGAAGTCGCAGACGGCGGTACCGCCGACCGGCAGCCGCTGGCAGCTGAGACACTGACCCAGCTTGACCAGCACCCTCTCTTCGTCGAGCTCCACTTCGAGGTCCCCGAGGCGCATGTGCAGGAACCAGTCCTTGAGGCTCTGGATGGAGTGGATGCCGAGCTCGCTGCTGAAACGTTTGCTCGCCAGATAGATGGCGGGGCCGGCGCTGGCGCCGAGGATCTCGGGCAGGACCGAGAACTGCAGCAGACGGAGCAGCGCCGTGGGCGCCTCGGCTTCGCCCGGTGTGTGCTCGAGCACCTGCGCGGGGGTCGGCCAGACGCGCTTGTCCTCGGCGGCCGTGAGCGCGATCACGTTGCCGAGGGTGCGTGCGAACACGGTCGCCAGAGACATCTCTTCCTGGGAGCGAAGCGCCATGCCTGTCCCCTCTCCCGCACGACCCATGGTCGGCGGTCCCCTCTCGTCTCAGCGTGCGGCCTGGAAGCCCGCCAGGCAGCTGCGCGCCTATACTATAGACGAAAGAGGCGCTATCCGGGCACATTCTGGGCGTTCTCTCTGCCGAAGCGTTGCCAGGACTGTTCACGCGAGGAAGGGCGAGTCGATGGCAGACAGACGCGGCGCTGCGGGATCCCGACCGGAGGTCCCCGCCGCCAAGCTCGTGCTGCGCCGGCGCGCGCTGGCCGCGCGCGACGCCCTGCCGGGCGCGGAACGCGCCCGGCTCAGCCTCGCGGTCTGCGCCCGCGCCGCCGCCCTCCCCGAGCTCGAGGCCGCCGCCACCATCATGCTCTTCGCCGCGTTCCGCAGCGAGGTCGACACGGAGCCGCTCCTCTCGTGGGCCCTCGAGCGCGGCAGAGCCGTCTGCTTTCCGCGCGTGCTGGGGCCGCGGCGCATGGCGGCGTACCGCATCGCCGACCCTGCGACGGACCTCGTGCCCGGCGCCTGGGGCATCCCGGAGCCGCGCGAGGGACTCGAGGAGGTGCCTGCGGAGCGCATGGACGTAGTCGTCGTGCCGGGGGCGGCGTTCGACGCCGCCGGCCGGCGCTGCGGCTACGGCGGCGGCTTCTACGACTCGTATCTGCCGCGCACGCGTCCGGGCATCCCGTGGGTGGCGCTGGCGTTCGAAGCCCAGCTCGTGGACGAGCTCCCCTGCGAGCCGCACGACCTCGCCTGTGGCCTTCTCGTCACTGAGGCGCGCACTATCCGCACCTGCTAGGCCGCCTCAGGCCCCGGGGACCAACACCTCGGCAAGGTCGACCGCCAGCTGCCGGGCAGCCGCGAGCAGCTCCGGCTTCTCCGCCGCGGAGCCCGCCGTGTCGGCATAGCCGCCCATGCTGAAGACCGGCACGTCGCGGTCGGTGGAGAGCGCAACGTAACGGCGCAGCGCCGCCAGCGTCTCGTCCAGGCCCGTCTCCGCGGTGACCGCCACGAGGCCCACCACCTTTGCCCGCAGCCACTCGTCGTGCGCGTACCGAAAGACGTTGCGGTCCATGAACGCCTTCATCTGCGCGGAGACGTTCTCGTAGTACACCGGGCTCGCGAGGATCAGCCCGTCCGCCGCATACACGACGTCGAGGATGTCGGCGGCATCGTCGCCGAGCGGGCACGCACGCCGCTCGGCGCAGTCGTCGTGGCCCAGACAGCCGGCTACGCGGCGCTCGCCCAGCATGACTTTCTCTACGCGGATCCCACGACGGGCCAGCTCCTCGAGCACGACGTCGACGAGGATCGCGGTGTTGCCGTGCGGCCGGGGGCTGCCGACCACGGCCACGACAAAGGGTGAGGCGGCGTCAGCGGTCATGTCCCGGGCTGCCGTCGGCCGCCATCACAATCTGGACCTCATCGCGCACCCGCAGAAGCGCGGCGGACACGACGTCGGCGTCCGCATGAAAGCGGGCGACCGGCCTCGGGACCGAGATCGAGGCGGCGCTGCCGTCGATGTCGGCGATGGCCACGCCGGTACCGCAGATCCCGGCCTGGTGCTCCTCGCGGTCAAAGCCGAGCCCGGTGCGGCGAACCTCGTCGAGCTCGCGCAGCAGGTCCTCTCGGGCCACCGGCTCACGCCGGGCTGGAGTCTCGAGCCTCTTGGGCAACCGGCGTTTGAGTTCGCTCGGCGGAAGCTGCGCGAGCAGGGCCTTGCCGTTGGCCGTGCAGAAGGCGGGGAACCGGGCTCCGACCCTGGACACCACCATGAGCGATCGCTGTGGCGCCGCGTGCTGTGCGATGCACAGCACGTCGATCCCATCGAGCACGCCGAGGTCGACGGTCTCGTTGAGCTCCCGCGACAGGCGCTCGAGGTACGGGCTGACCACCGTCGGCAGGTCGCGCCGGCTCGCCACCGCCAGCTGGAGAAGACCCGGCCCCAGGTGAAGCCGGCCGGTGGCGGCATCGACGGTGACGAACTCTTCCTGCTCGAGTGCGCCGCTGATGCGATGCACGGTGGTGCGGGGCAACCGCGCACGCGCCACTAGTTCGCCGAACGTGAGACCGCCAGAGGCGTCCGCGGCAAGAAGCCTGAGGATCGTCACGGCCCGGGCCAGCACCTGCACACCGTCGCGCTGCTTGCGGTCGTCTCCTGCGCCTGGCTCCATCACTGTCTCTCCAGCCGGTCGGGTCGAAGCGGCATGCGAGCTCCTCGGAACGCGATCAAGGAGTGGCGTCCGGGGGTGCGGGCGAGTCGCCCAGCTCCGGCGCTTGACGGTCCAGTGGGTGGGCCGCCAGAGCTGCGGTGAGGTGTTCGACAAGCCTTGCGTGGGCGGCCGACGCCTGTTCTTCAGTCCAGGTGCGGAAACCCCGGCCGGTCTTCATGCCGAGTTCGCCGGCTGCGACCTTCTCCCTGAGGATCGGCAGCGGGCCGGGGGTGCAGTCGATGAAAGGCAGGATCTGCTCGTGGATGTTCAGGGCGAGGTCGAGGCCGCCGAGGTCGGCGGTCTCGAGGGGGCCGAGCACTGCGAGCCGCAGGCCGAAACTGTTCTTGACGCACAGATCGACTGTCTCCGCGTCGCAGATGCCGTGCTGGACGATGGACATCGCCTCGCGCCACAGAGCGTGCTGCAGGCGATTGGCGACGAAGCCCGGGACGTCCTTCCGTACGTGCACCGGGAGCTTGCCAACAGCGCTCAGGAGGCCGATGGTCCGCGCGACGGTCTCGGCGGACGTCTCGTCGCCCTGGACCACCTCGACAAGCGGGATGAGGTACGGCGGGTTCCACCAGTGCGCGCCGATCACGCGCGCCTTGCCGGCGGCGCGGGAGGAGAACACGGCCACCGGCATGGACGAGGTAGTGCTGGCGACGATCGCGTCCGCGGACGCGAACCTCGTGATCTCCTCCATGAGCGTACGCTTGAGCTCGACGTCTTCCGGCGCCGCCTCGAAGACGAACGCGGCGCCGTGCAGCGCATCCTCGAGCCGAGTATGTAGCGAGATGCGCTCCAGCGCCTCCTCGGACAGGCCCAGCCGCCCCAGGTTCGCGGCCACACGCCGGTGCACCGTGGCGAGCGCCCCGGCCACCGGGTCCTGGATCGCCACGTCGTGGCCGGCGCAGGCGAAGACCTGCGCGATGCCGTGTCCCATGAGGCCGGCGCCGACGACCGCGATGGGTGCGCGGGCGGGTGTCATGTCACCAGGCCGCTCTGGTCGGCGTCCAGGTCGCCGCTGGCGTCACGCGGACGATCTTGCCGTCGACCTGGCTCATGCTCGTCTGACCTCCGCTCCTCACTTGACCTCAACGACTGTGCCGCGGCCCCCTCAGGCCTGCGTCGCCAGTCCACTATACGGATGTACTGGTCCGCATCACGGTCATGCTATCGTCGCGGCAGGAGGTGTCAAGCGTGGTGCCGCTCCTGCAAGAGACTCCCCGCGTCGCGACCGCGCCGAAGGCACTTCAGCTCTCGCGGCGTCTGCCGGGCACGCCGCGGGCGGTCCGGACAGGGGCGCCCTTCTTGACGACGGTGCTACTCTTCGGTAAGTCCGACTCCAAGCCCTTCGCCCTACGGCACTAGCTACGGGCACTGGGCCGTACCATGGACAGACCATGGGGCAGCGTACAGCGCGCTGTCGTGGGCCCGCGGCGGAAACGCGCGGACCTCCTCGTGTTTGGAAAGGAGTGGGGGATGCGCAGCATTGCGCGTTCTGTCGCGGGCGTTCGCACCGCCGCGAACCAGAAGGTGGCAGACCGATCGCCCCGCTCAGGCCTCCTGCCGCTGCGCTTCGACCGTCACGAGCTCGCCGGCGGCGTCGCCGATATCGGCATCATGATCCCTCTCGCCTGCGGGGTCGCCGCCGCCGCGCACCTGAGCCTCGTCACCGTCTTCGTGTGCGTCGCCGTGGTCTACGCCGTCACCGCCCTGGCGTTTCGCATCCCTGTTCCCGTCCAGCCGATGAAGGCCATGGCGGCTGCGATCATCGCCCTCGGCCTCTCGGCCTCGGTGGTGAGCGCCGCCGGCCTCGAGATCGGCCTGCTCTTCCTGCTGTTCGCCGTGACCCCCCTCGCCCGTTACCTTGGGCGCCTCTTCCCGCGAGCCGTCGTGCGCGGCATCCAGCTGGCGATCGGGATACTGCTCCTCAAGAGCGCCCTCGTCATGGCCGGGGCAGCCAACGCCTTCCCCGGCCTGCGCGCCGCGCTGCGTGTCGGCGGACTCACCCTCACCGCGGGCGTCATCGTGGCCCTTGCGATCGTCGCATTCCTGCTCGCCGGCCGGGAGAGGCGACGCCTGCCCGGCAGCTTGCTCGTGCTCGGCGCGGGGGCGCTCGTCGGCGTCGTCCTGGCGGGAGCAGACCTCACCCAGCTGCCACCTGTCCCCTCCGGCTTCCAGCTCCCCCTGCTGCATCTGCCCAGCCTTCACGACGCCTGGATCGCCCTGTTCGCCGTCGTGCTGCCGCAGCTTCCGCTCTCGCTCGGCAACTCGGTGTTCGCCACCGACGACGTGCTGCGTCACTACTACGGGAGCGCCGCACGCCGGGTCACGCCGGCGAGCATCTGCCTGAGCCTGGGCCTCGTCAACGTCGCCGCGGGACTGCTCGGCGGCATGGCCCTCTGCCACGGATCCGGGGGCGCGACCGCGCACTACCGCCTGGGCGCCCGGACGGCGGCCGCGACGCTTGCGGCCGCCGGCCTCTACGCGACCCTGGCGGCAGGTGCCGCCTTCGGGCTCTCGCCACTCTTCGTCCCCGGCGCCGTGCTCGCGGGCATGCTGCTCTTCGTCGGCGCAGAACACTGCCTGCTGCTGACGGACCTCACGAAGGTCGACGACATCGTCTGTGCCGTGCTTATCGCGGTCGTCTCCGTGGCGACCAGCGATCTTGCCATCGGTTTCCTCGTCGGTTGGGCGGCGTTCGCGCTCCTCAGGCGCACGCCGCTTCATGTCATGCGCCTGCGCTGGCCCGCCCTCACGGCGCGTCTTGCGCCGCCTCCCGAGTCTCTCGACGTCAAGGCGAGCTGAACCGACCTTCGCCGCCCTGCCTCAGGCGGGTAGACTCCGCCCTGCTATGACGTCACACCCGAACGACACGGTCAGGATCGGCGTGCTGATCGCCGGCGGCAGCGCCCGCCGCGCCGGCGTGGACAAACGTTTCCTGGTGCTCGGCGGCAGGGCCCTTCTCCTGCGCAACATCGCCTTCCTGCGCGCCGCCTTCCCCACCGTGGCCGTCTCGCTGGGCGCGGGGCAGACGCTCGACCTCGGCGACGCCGGCGACACGGAGGTCGTGCACGACGCTTGGCCGGGCGCGTCGCCGCTGGCGGGGATCGCCTCGGCCCTCGCACGCTACCGGCAGCCCGTATTCGCCCTGGCCGCCGACATCACCTTTCCCGACCGAGAGGCGATTCGGCGCGTGCTGACGGCCTTCCCCGGTCACGACCTCGCGCTGCCGGCGATCGGCCGTGAGTACCATCAGCCGCTGTTCGCGGTGTACGGGCCCGCCTGCCTGGCGCCGATGACGGCGCTGCTCGAGGCGGGCCGTCACCGCATCGTCGAGATCCTCCCGTCGCTCGACGCCGCCGAGGTGCGCTTTCCTGACGACGCACTGTTTCATAACATCAACACCATGGACGACTACCAGGAAGCGCGACGCCGGGCGGCCGCGGGCGGCGACGCGCCGGCCGGCGGCGCCGCGGCCCAGCCGGCTCTCGTCGCCATCGTCGGCAAGAGCGACGCGGGCAAGACGACCCTGATCGAGAAGGTCGTCCCCGAGCTCGTGAAGCTCGGCCTGCGCGTCGGCACCGTCAAGCACGACGCGCACAGCTTCGAGATCGACCATCCCGGCAAGGACTCCTGGCGGCACGGCCAGGCCGGCGCACACGCGTACGCCATCGCCTCGCCCGAGCGCCTCGCTTTCATCACGAAGCTCGACGGCGAGATGCCACTCGCCGACATCGCGCGCCGTTTCTTCGCCGGCTTCGACCTCGTCCTGGCCGAAGGCTACAAGCGCACGGCCCCGCACCGCGTCGAGCTGTTCCGTGTCGGCGCCGGCCACGCCGATCCGCTCTGCGGCCCCGGCGAGGCCATGGCGCTCGTCACCGACGCGGAGCTGCATCACGAGCACAGGTTCGGGCTGGAGGACGGAGCCGGCCTCGCGCGCTTCCTCGCCGTGCGTCTCGACTCGTTGCGGGCCTACTGACCAGCTCAAGCCCGAGCTGGACGTCAACCCGCGGGTCTACTACATCGGCGTGCCCAAGCCGTTCATCGCCGGCGCCGTCTTCGAGCCCGAGGTGGACGAGTGTACCGAAAACGCCAAGGTCACGGCCGTGAAGGTCGGCAACGGCAAGGTGTACGAAGCGGCCACCGACAGCAACGGCGACTTCTGGCTCCACGACGTGGCGCCGGGTGAGTACACGCTTCTCGTCGAGAAGGGCGGTTACCTGCCCCAGAAGATGGGTCCCGTCGACGCGAGCAAGGACGTCAACATCGGCGACATCGCGGTCCGGAAGGCCTGAGGCCGGCTCCGGCCGCACCACGCAGATCGCGGAGAGAAGAGAGGGGGCCGGCCTTGCGGCCGGCCCCCTCTTCGTCCCTCGACAGCGAGCACGGCCCTCAGCGCGCCGCGCCAGCGCCGGCCGGAGGCTGCGGCCCAGCGCGTTCGGCATCCGCGCCGGCCACGTCGGCGAGCGTCATGCCCTCGAGCGCCGCGATCATGCCCTCCTCGGCGGCGATGAACGTGGCGTGGACGGCGCAGGCGCCTTGCCCGCGGCAGGGGCCGCCGCGCAGCACGCACGACGTGCGGCGGCTGTCCCCTTCGATCGCCTCGACGATCGTGAGCAGGCTGATCTCAGCGGCGGGACGCGACAGCCGGTAGCCGCCGCTGCGCCCCGGCACGCCCTCCACGAGACCCGCGCGCACGAGGTCGCCCATGACCTGGGGCAGGAAGCGCGGCGGGATCGCCATGTCGGCGGCGATGCGCCGCACGCTGAGCAGGCCGTCGCCGTCGCCGGCGAGCGCGAGCATCGCGCGCACCGCGTAGTCGCCGCGCTTGGTCAGCTCGAGTCTCACGAGGCGAGCCTATCGCGTCGCGACACGGCCGGCACCCCAAGCGCACGGGCCTCGACACGCGGACGCCGGCCGCGAATCATGACCCGGCATCCGAGGCGGGCTCGGAGCCGCCCTCCTTGAGCGGCAGCTTCAGCGCGGCGATCGTGAACACGAGCCCACCAAAGCAGATGACGCCCCCGGCGACGAGGTACTCGACGACGCTCGGATGGTAGAAGTAGCTGAGCGCGAAGGACGTCGTCCCGAGCGGCTGCGCCGTGCCGATCGAGACCCCGGGCGGATACGGCACGGTCGCGTACGAGAGGCCGTTGAGCACGATGTTGACCCGGTGGATGAGAATGCCGACGACGGTCAGCGCCGACGCCACCGCCACCCAGCGCACGTTGGCGCGCAGACGGCGCGGGGCCAGCAGCACGAAGGGGACGACCAGGCCCACGACCACCTCGAACCAGAAGAAGCCGGCGTACGGGCCGGTGAGGAGCCGCCTGACCGGGCCGGCCTCGAAGCTCGCCCCAGGGTAGGCGGCGGTCAGCATCTCCGAGAAGACAAGGAAGCCCTCCACAGCGACAAAGACGGCGAGCATCCCTCCGAGGTACGCGGCGAGGTCGTCCTTGAAGGATATCCTGCCGCTGCGACGCACGATGAGGGCCAGCAGGATCATGAGCCCGGTGCCCGAGACGAGCGCCGAGGTGATGAACAGCGGCGCCATGATCGCTGAGTACCAGAAGCCGCGGGAGATCTGCAGGCCGAAGATCCAGGCTGTGATCGAGTGCAGCAGGATCGCCGCCGGCAGACCGACCGCCGCCAGCAGCCCCTTGAGCCGCTCGTCCCGGCGCGCGTCGACGAGCGCCGTGCCCGTGCCGAGGGCCAGCGGGCTGCCGCGACGCGCGAGATCGGCGCGCGTGTAGACCCACACGTAGGTCGCCGAGATGACGAAGTAGATCGTGACGATCGTGAGGTCCCAGATCAGCGGCGACGTGACGTGCGCGTAGCGAAGCAGGTGCCAGGCGCGGTCCGGCCGGCCGATGTCGGGGAGCAGAAGCAGCGCGGCGATCATGACGGCCACCGTCGCCTCGAGGACGGCGATACGCACGATCGGCTTGAGGCGGGTCGCGCCGAACAGCCGGCCGGCGGAGGCGACGATCAGGCCGCCGGCCGAGAGCCCTACGAAGTACATGAAGAGCGTGATGTACAAGCCCCACATCATGGGGTTGCGCATGTTGGTGGCCGCGAGGCCGTGCATGAGCTGGTACACCCACGCTCCGAGGCCGAGGGCGAGGCCCGCAGCGAGCAGCGCGATCCAGAGGCGAAGGGCGCGGTCCCCGGAGCGCGGTCCCGCCGACGTACCTGGGCTGGCGACGGTGCTCATGTCTCGAGTCCTCTCTTGCGGCGGGGCGGCAGGTAGAAGACGCGAGGGTCGGTGCCTCGCTCCTCGAGCAGCTGCTGGCCGCCGCGTTCGCGGATGAGGCGGCTCACACGGCTGTCGGGATCATTCAGATCGCCGAAGATCCGCGCCTGCGCGGGGCACGACCAGACGCACGACGGCACCTGCCCCTCGGCGAGCCGGTGCACGCAGAAGGTGCACTTCTCCATCGTGCCGATCGGCCGCGGCGCGACCATCCCGGTGTCGAAGTCGGTCGGCCTGTCCGGCTTGCCCCAGTTGAACACGCGCACTCCATACGGGCACGCCACCAGGCAGAAGCGGCAGCCGATGCAGCGCTGCGAGTCCTGCATGACGACGCCGTCGTCGCGCGAGTAGGTGGCCTGGACCGGGCAGACCTTGGTGCAAGCCGGGTTCTCGCAGTGCTGGCAGGCGAGCGGCAGCCAGTGCATCTCCAGCTCGCCCTGGACTCTCCGCGGCGTGTCGAGCGCGTCGCCGACGGTGTCGATGCGGTTCCACCACATCCCGAGCGGTACGTCGTTCTCGGACTTGCAGATCACGCAGCACGACCAGCAGCCGATGCAGCGCTCTTGGTCGACGACCATCCCCCAGCGGGGATGTTCCGAAGTGGGGCCGATCTCTCCCCACTCGCGGGACGCCGGCGAGAGTGCCTCGATCGGCGAGACCTTGTCAGACATGCGCCACCTCCTCCGCGGTGAGGGCGGCCGACTCGCTCGTCGCCGCGCCGCCGTCGCCGACCCTGGTGACCTCGCAGCGGCAGTCCTTCCAGCCGGTGGACGGCGCCCACATGTTGGCCACGTAATGGATCTCGTGAATGGGATTGACCTCGGAGGAGGTCAGCTCGTTCACGCTCTTGCCCCCGCCGAGCTGGCGGCTCCACCAGCCTTCGAAGAGCGTCGCCGTGCCCGGCCGGGTCGCCTCGGTGATGTGTGCCCAGGCGCGCACGCTCCCGCGTGAGTTGCGCAGCTCGACGAGGTCGCCCTCCTCGATGCCGCGTTCGCCCGCGGTGGCCGGGTCGAGGAGCACGGGCGCCCGGCCCCCCGTGATCTCGTTGAGCCACGCGACGTTGGCGTAGCTCGAGTGGATCCGCCACTTGGAGTGCGGCGAGAGCAGCGCTATCGGGTACTCGCTGGGGTCGTGGACGTCGTCGTCGTGTGGCGGCTTGTACGTCGGCACCGCTTCGCCGAGCTCCAGAAAGCGGTCCTCCTCCTTGTAGAACTCGGCCCGACGCGTTGGCACGAAGACGGCGGTCGCCTCCAGCGGCGCCGGTAGCGACTGCGGCGGAAACGGCACGAGCTCGTCGACCTGGCGCACGAACGCCACGTCGGGGTCGGGAACACCGAGACGCACGGGCCCGGCCTTGAGCTGCTCGAGCGTGATGCCCTCTGTCGGGCCGCCCTGGGCCAGGATGGCCTCGATCGCCTCTTCGGCCGTCATGTCGAAGTACTTCTCGAACAGCGCCGGGTCGATCCGCTTGACGATCTCCTGCCACATCCAGAGCTCCGGGCGTGACTCGCCGACCGGCGGGATCGCCGCCTGCTGGATCTGCAGGAAGGGATGCAAGGGCGTGGCCGTGAGGTCGGTCTTCTCGTACCAGGTGGCGGCCGGCAGCACGATATCGGCCCACTTGGCGGTGTCGGTCATCTGGTGGTCGACGACCACGACGAGCTCGCAGCCATCGAGCGTCTCGTGGAGGCGGTTCACGTCCATGGCCTGCAGGAACATGTTGGCGAAGGTGCAGATGAGCGCCTTGAAGCCGTTCTTGGGGTACGGGACGGTCTCGTTCATGGTCGCGGTCCGCCCGCGCACGAAGTACACGCTGGGGACGATCTTCGCCTTCGTCTCTCCGAGGCTCCACCACGGGGACGTGTCGACGCGAACCTTGTACTGGCCGACGTACACGGAGAAGCCGCCGCCCGAACGGCCGACGTTGCCGGTGAGGGCGGCGAGCAGCGCGAAGGCGCGCCCGTTCAGGTCGCCGTGGAACCAGTGGTTGCTGCCGCCACCCATGATGATCGCGGCCGGGCGTTCCGCGGCGTATCCCTTCGCCACACCGACGATCGTCTCGGCCGACACGCCCGTGACCTCGGCGGCGCGCTCGGGCGTCCACTCGTCCAGCTTCGCCCGCACGAGCGCGAACCCCGGGGTCACCTTGACCGGCGAGCCGTCCGCGAGCCGCACGGTGTACACGCCGTCGAGCGCAACCTTCACTCCGGCAGGGATCCCCAGACGGTCGGTCCCGATGATCAGCGGTTCGCCGCGCTGCGTGTCCCAGGCGACGAAGCGGTCCTTGGGCAGCGGCGGCAGGCCGTGAGCGGGCGCCTTGGAGGCGGGGACCTCCGGGGCCGTGCCCACGGGCGGTGCCTTCCGCCCGTACTCGCCGAGGCCGACGCCCGCGGCCGGGCCCGGGTCCCGGGCCTCGCCGCGGGCCAGCTCGTGCGCCCGCAGCCGCTTGCCGGTGTCCACACGCACGAGCAGCGGCGCGTCTGTGTACGTGCGCATGAAATCCCAGTCGGCCGTGCCGTCCGTCACGACCTGCCGGCAAAGGGCGAGGCCGAGGGCGGCGTCGGTCCCGGGCTTGATCTGCACCCAGGCGTCCGCCTTCGCCGCGGTCGACGAGAACGTGGGGTCGACCACGACCAAGCGGGCGCCCTTCTCCACGGCGTCGTGGACGAAGTGCACGTCCGGGATCCGCGTCTCGAGCGGATTCGCGCCGATCAGCAGGATGAAGCGGCTGTTGGCCCAGTCCTTTGACTCGTGCTCGGCGTTCTGCACGCCGAAGGTGATGGGCATCCCCATGGGCAGGTCGCCGTTGAAGTCGAAGCTGGTGCCGTGGGTCATCCCCAGGGCCGCGCAGGCGCGGTAGGCGGCGCCCTTCTGGATGTAGCCGGAGCCGGGCACCTGGCTGAAGACGTGGACCGCGTCCCAGCCCCACTCCTCACCGATGCGCGTGAGCTCGCCGGCGATGCGGTCGAGGACTTCGTCCCAGGTCGCCTCGCGGAAACTCCCCGAGCCACGCTCGCCGTCTCGGATGAGGGGCGTCTGGACGCGGTCCGGACCGTGGATGAGGAGGTGATACGAGAGGCCCTTCATGCAGCCACGCGGGTTGTAGACCTCGTCGGGGTAGTCGGCCGCCTGCTGGACCTTCACGACCTTGCCGTCACGCACGAAGGCGAGCTGCCCGCACGAGCCGGTGCAATTCGGGGAACAGGTCGTGCGGACCACACGGTCGACCGGCAGGGAGTGCTGCGGGTCATCGCGGCCGGCGAGCGCTGCGCTCCCGGTCACCCCGAGAGCGGTCCCGGCGGCTGCCGTCCCGGCGACGGCGCCCGCGCCCTTGAGAAGCTGACGGCGAGTGACCTTCATGAGGTCGACCTGCGCGCGGGACCCACCCCGCGCCTGGCCGCCGACTGCAACGCCAGCCTGGTCTCCCGACGGCCCGGGCAGATGGCGTCGAGGGTCCCATGGTCCTGGGAGCCGCAATGCGCGCAAAGCCTGGCGCTCGCGCCGCGCGCAGCCGGGCGAAGTGCGGGGGCCACCGCCGCGGCTGTCGGCTCCAGCTTTCGCGCGGCCGCCGCGACAAGACCTGCCAGCGAGACCAGTCCCGCTCCAAGAACGAATCCCCGGCGAGTCGTGACCATCCTCTTGCCTCCCTTGAGCAGCCGTCCGCGCCCGTGGTGGACGCGTTGTGCCGAGCGCCGAGCGCCGTGCCATACGGAAGACTAACAAACACTAAGTAACTAAGCAATATATAATCCCGGGAGCAGAGACCTTCTTCGCTGGAGCCCCCGAACCGGCCGGCAGGCCTCCTCGCCCCCACTCCCCGGCCTCCGCCTGCCATCGCTTCTTGATAACACCCGCTGCAGGCCGTAAAGTGTCAGCAGGTCCAAACGACGAATCCTGCCCAATCGCGCCGCCACCCGCCGAGGGCGCGGCGAGCACTTGAGGAGAGTGACATGCCGAACATCGGCCCTCTGGAGATCGGCCTCATCGTCCTCGTGATCCTCCTGCTCTTCGGCGCCACGCGCCTGCCCAAGCTCGGCAAGTCGATGGGTCAGAGCATCCGCGGATTCAAGACGGGCCTTGGGGAAGACGCGCCCGACGACGACGAGAAGCCCTCCAAGGGCGAAGCCGCCAAGCTCGAGAAGGGCGACGAGACCGACAAGTCCTGAACCCGAGGGCTGAGCCGCCGGCTCAGCCCTCTTTCGTCAGCAGGCACACCGCGTGAGCGGCGATGCCCTCGCCGCGGCCCTCGAACCCCATCCCTTCGGTGGTCGTCGCCTTGACGCTCACCGCGTCGCCCGCAACGGCCAGGGCGCTCGCGAGCCCTTCCCGCATCGCGCGCCGATAGCCCGCCAGGCGAGGGCGCTCACACACGAGCGTGACGTCGGCGTTGGCGACCAGCCAGCCGCCCTCGCTCACGCGGGCGACGACCCGGCGGAGCAGCTCGATGCTCGAGATGCCGGCGAACGCCGGATCCGTGTCGGGGAACAGGTCGCCGATGTCGCCGAGCCCGGCGGCGCCGAGCAGGGCGTCCATGAGCGCATGGACGCCGACGTCGGCGTCGGAGTGGCCGGCGAGACCCTGCGGGTGATCGATCTCGACCCCGCAGAGCACCAGACGGCGGTCGTCGGCGAAGCGGTGCGCGTCGTAGCCGCTGCCTACCCTAAACGTCGGTCTCGACCTCCCACGACAGCAGCGCGCCGGCCAGCGGAAGGTCGGTCGGCTTGGTGATCTTGACGTTGGCCGGCGTGGATGCCACGAGGCCGACCTTGTAGCCGCCTCTCTCGAGAAGCGTGGCGTCGTCGGTGGCGCCGTCGAGATCTGCGCACGCGTAGACGTCGCGGAGAGCGCCGGCCCTGAAGACCTGCGGCGTCTGCACGGCCCAGAGGCCGCTGCGGTCGACGGTCGCCTCGACGGCGCCGGTCGGGTCGGCGCGCTTGAGCGTGTCGCTCACCTCGATGCCGGGCACCGCACCGTCGACGTCGGCGAGTGCCGCGATGCAGTGTTCGAAGACGTGCCGGGAAAACAGCGGGCGGGCGCCGTCGTGGACGGCGATGACGGCCGCCGTCGTCGGTACTTCGAGGAGGCCGGCGCGCACCGAGTCGGAGCGCTTGCGGCCGCCTTCGGCGATCAGCAGGGGCTTGGCGTCGTCGAAGGCCAGCAGCTCGCTGGCGAAGCGCACCGTGTGCGACGGGTGCAGCACCACGACGAGGCCGTCGACCTGCTGCATGGCGAGCAGCCGCCGCACGGAGTGGTTGAGGATCGGCTCGCCGCCGAGCAGCAAGAACTGCTTGGACTCGCCGTCAGGCAAGCCCATACGGCGGCTTTCGCCGGCCGCGGCGACGATGACCCAGAGCTCTTCGGTCTGCTGTTCCTCCACCTCGAGACCCCCCATCATCTGTGTCCGGTGCGGCTAGGTGACCACCCGGCTGAAGATCATCTTGCCCGAGGGGCTCTGCAGTACGCTCGTCACCTCGGCCTTGACGCGCGAGCCCACCAGGAGCGCGCCCGACTCGACGACGATCATGGTGCCGTCGTCGAGATAGCCCACGCCCTGGTCCTGCTCGCGCCCTTCTCGCAGGATCTTGACTTCGATGACCTCGCCGGGCAGCACCGCGGGCTTGACGGAGTTGGCGAGGTCGTTCACGTTGAGCACCTTCACGCCTTGGATCTCGGCGACCTTCTTGAGCGTGTAGTCGGTGGTGACGATCTGCGCCCCGAGGTCGCGGGCGAGGCGCACGAGCTTGGCGTCGACGGCCTCGATATCGGCGTAGTCCTTGTCGTCGATGCGCACGGCCCCCGAGCTGCTCTGGAGGCGGCGCACGAAATCGAGCCCGCGCCGCCCGCGCACGCGCTTCTCGGCGTCGGCGGAGTCGGCCAGGTGCTGCAGCTCTTCGACCACGAAGCGCGGTACGAGGACCTCGCCCTCGAGGAACCCCGAAAGGGCGACGTCGAGGATACGGCCGTCGATGATGGCGCTCGAGTCGAGAAGCTTGGAGGGGGTGAGCCCGGGCAGCACCTCGAAGGCGCCGCGCAGCCCGAGCAGCCTGAGGATCTCGACGTGCTTCTTGGCGGCAAGATAGGCCGTGAAGTAGCCCGAAAGAAGGTAGATCGGCACGGTGAGATAGACGCCCACCAGTGGGATGCGCACGAGAGCGATGCTGACGAGGGTAGCGATGATGAGCCCGACGACCACGCCCCCGATGGCCACGACCACTTCGGCGCCGGTAGCGCGCTCCATGACCTCGTCCATGTGGTCGAGGCCGCGCCTGAGGGCGCGCGACAGCAGGACGCCGAAGGCGTAGCCGAGCGCGAAGCCGGCGGCGGTGAAGGCGAGCTGCCAGACGATCTTACCGGGCTGACCGAGGTCGGGGGCATACGAAGAGGACCGGATACTCTCCGCGATCTGGTACCCGGCGAGAGCGCCGAGCAGGGCGAGCAGCAGGCGGACCGCGGCGGCGAGCACGCCCCTGGTGTTACAGGCCGGGCCGGCCGGGCCGGCGTCAGACGACGGTGGCCGGCTCGAGGGGCTCGTCGGCAACCGCAGGCCCATCGACGTGGATGTTCTCGAGCACCTCTTCGAGGAAGGCGTTGGCCTGGTCTTCGCCGAAGTCGCGGGCGTACATGAGCTCGCTGGCGAGGATCTTCTTCGCCTTCGAGAACATCTGCTTCTCGCCGGTCGAGAGACCCTTGATGGCGTGCCTGATGGCGAGATTGCGGACGACCTCGGCGACCTCGAAGATGTCGCCGGTCTTGAGCTTGTCGCGGTTGTGCTTGTAGCGACGGCTCCAGTTCTTGGGCATCTTGGTGGGGTCGCCGCGCAGCACCTCGAGGACCTGGTCGACGACGTCCGCCTCGACGACCTTGCGCAGGCCGGCGCGATCGGCGTTCTCGACCGGGACCATCACGGTCATGTCGTTGTGCAGGATCTGGATGGTGAGGTAGTCGCGCTGCTGCCCGAGCACGTCTTTCTGCTCGATCTTCATGATCTTGCCCGCACCGTGGTGCGGGTAGACGACCTTGTCACCGACTGAATACAACGTACTCAAACCCCCCTGTGGTCGTTCGTGGCCCCGGCGGCCGACGGGGGCGGCGCACCCTCGCGAAGAAGGGCTGCGAGGACGCCACGCAGGTCGGCCGCGCCCACAGATATCCCGCCGGCGCGGCGTGCGTCGGCGGCGGGCACGACGATGCGTTCGAAGCCGGCGCGAGCGGCTTCGGCGACACGTCGCTCACTCTGCGTGCAGGAACGAAGTTCGCCAGTCAGGCTGATCTCCCCGATTGCGGCGACCCGCGGCGGAAGCGGTGTGTTGCGCTCTGCAGAGGCGATGGCGAGGGCAACGGCGAGGTCGGCCGCAGGTTCGTCGATGCGGATTCCGCCTGCAATTGTAACAAAAATGTCGCTGGTTGACAACGGCAGCCGGGCGTGGCGTCCCAGCACGGCGACCAGCATCGCCAGCCGGTTGCGGTCGAGGCCCACCGCGACGCGGCGTGGCATCGCCAGCTCGGTGCGATTGACGAGCGCCTGCACCTCGACGGCGAAACAGCGGCTGCCCTCGACGGCGACGTGCACGGCCGCCCCGGCGGCCGGCCCTGCTTCGCCGAGAAACAGGGACGACGGGTCGGCGACGCCCTGCAGGCCGGCGGCAATCATCTCGAAGATCCCCAGCTCGTTGGTGGAGCCGAAGCGGTTCTTGGCGGCGCGTAGCGTGCGGTAGAAGCGGTAGCGGTCGCCCTCGAACTGCAGCACCGTGTCGACGACATGCTCGAGCACGCGGGGGCCGGCGATGGCGCCCTCCTTGGTGACGTGGCCGACGAGGAACACGGCCGCGCCGGTGGCCTTGGCCAGGCGCAGCAAGCGGCCCGCCGCTTCGCGCACCTGGCTCACGCTGCCCGGCGCCGACGTGAAGGCGTCGCTGTACAGGGTCTGCACGGAGTCGACCACGACCAGCGCCGGGGCGGCGGCGGCGATGCTCTCGAGGATCGAGTCCAGCTCGGTCTCGGCGAGCACCGAGACGCCGCCGGGGTCGCCGCAGATGCGCTCGGCGCGCATCTTGACCTGGGCGGCCGACTCCTCGCCGCACACGAGCAGCACGGGGCGGCCGGAGGCGGCCACGCGGTCGAGGACCTGAAGAAGGAGCGTGGACTTGCCGATCCCGGGCTCGCCGCCCACCAGCACCAGCGAGCCCGGCACGATGCCGCCGCCGAGCACCAGATCGAGCTCGGAGATGCCGCTGGAGAAACGCGCGGTGGCCGACGAGACGACGTCGGACAAGCGCACGGGGGCGGCGCCTGCGGCGCCGCCCCCGTCACTCCCCTTGCGGCGGGCCCTGCCGGCGTAGCCGGCGCCGCCCGCCGGGATGACCTTCTCCTCGACGAAGGAGTCCCAGGCGCCGCAGTCGGGGCAGTGGCCGAGCCACTTGGGCTCGCGGCGGCCGCACGCGCCGCAGGTGAAGACCGTCTGCTGCTTCGCCACGGCCGCTGTCAGGCGCCGGCAGCCGCGCCGCCGGCGTCGGGGCCGTCGGCGCCGCCCGGCAACGACGAGACGGGGGCCACGCCCTGGGCCACCGGTTCGTCGAGGCCGACCATCGGCAACTCCACGCTGCCACCGACGACCTCGCCGTTCACCGTGAGCACGGTGTCTTCGTGCTCGCCGTCCACCAGGATGACCGTGCCCTCCGGGAACTTCCGCTCGAGCATCGCGTCGCTGAGCTTGTCCTCGATGTAGCGCTGGATGGCACGCCGCAGAGGGCGGGCGCCGAGCATGGGGTCGAAGCCCTTCTCGACGAGCACCTCGCGGCCGGCATCGGTGAGCTGCAGCGTGACCCCGCTCGGATCGAGCTGCTGCTGCAGCCGCGCGACCATGAGGTCGACGATGGCGCCGATCTCGGAGCGCTCCAGCTTGTGGAAGACGATGACCTCGTCCACGCGGTTGAGGAACTCAGGCTTGAAAACGCGCTTGAGCTCGCCGGTGATGCGGCCCTTCATGTCGTCGTAGGTCATGCCCTTGGTAGCGGTCTGGCCGAAGCCCAGCGGCGTGTCCTTGGTGATCATCTCCGCGCCGATGTTGCTGGTCATGATGAGGATGGCGTTGCGGAAGTCCACGGTGCGGCCCTGTGCATCGGTGAGCCGCCCGTCCTCGAGGATCTGCAGCAGGATGTTGAACACGTCCGGGTGCGCCTTCTCGATCTCGTCGAAGAGGATCACGCTGTACGGCTTGCGGCGCACGATCTCGGTGAGCTGGCCGCCCTCGTCGTGCCCCACGTAGCCGGGCGGCGAACCGACGAGCCGCGACACGGAGTGCTTCTCCATGTACTCGCTCATGTCGATCTGCACGAGATGGTCCTCGTCGCCGAAGAGGAACGCGGCAAGGGTGCGCGCCAGCTCCGTCTTGCCCACGCCCGAAGGCCCGAGGAAGATGAAGGAGCCGGTGGGGCGCCGGGGATCCTTGAGCCCGGCGCGGCTCCGGCGGATGGCCTTGCTGACGGCGCGCACCGCCGGGTCCTGCCCGATGAGCCTCACGTGCAGCTCGTCCTCCATGCGGAGGAGCTTCTTGCTCTCGGCCTCGGTGATCTTGACCACGGGGATGCCGGTCCACATGCTCACGATCTCGGCGATCTCGTCTTCGCCGATGCTCGCGCGCATGCCCTCGTCGCTGGTCTTCCACTGGTCCTCGAGCTCGAGCTTCTTGTGGCTGAGCTTGCGCTCCTTGTCGCGCAGGTTGGCGGCCTTCTCGAACTCCTGCGCCTCGATGGCCGCCTCTTTCTCCTTGCGGACACCGGAGATCTCCTCTTCGAGCTCGCGGTAGCTGGGCGGCGCCGTCATGGTACGGATGCGCATGCGGCTGGCGGCCTCGTCGATGAGGTCGATCGCCTTGTCCGGCAGGAAGCGGTCGCTGATGTAGCGGTCGGCGAGCTCCGCCGCCGAGACGAGCGCCTCGTCGGTGATGCGGATGCGGTGGTGGGCCTCGTAGCGGTCGCGGAGACCCTTGAGGATCTCGATGGTCTCCTCGACCGACGGCTCGGCCACCTTGATCTGCTGAAAGCGGCGCTCCAGGGCGGCGTCGCGCTCGAGGTACTTGCGGTACTCGTCCATGGTGGTCGCGCCGATGGTCTGGAGCTCCCCGCGCGCCAGCGCCGGCTTGAGGATGCTGGCGGCGTCGATGGCGCCCTCCGCGGCGCCGGCGCCGACGAGGTTATGCAGCTCGTCGATGAAGAGGATGATGTCGCCGGTGTCGTGGATCTCCTTCATGACCTTCTTGAGCCGCTCCTCGAACTCGCCGCG
>Ga0315281_10002521_pt1 | contig 27135 bp, 21 predicted proteins | sample YL17G07_0_MG_FD_204540 | JGI IMG/M metagenome (GOLD analysis project Ga0315281, IMG submission 204540) | Sediment microbial communities from Yellowstone Lake, YNP, Wyoming, USA - YL17G07_0 | ecosystem: Environmental > Aquatic > Freshwater > Lake > Sediment | place: USA: Wyoming | collected...
TTTTGACGGAGGGCTTTCAATGCCAGGGGCTTGTGACGGCCTATCATTTTGTAGAAGTTACGGCCACCACAGATAACAACCGGAATGTAATTTTCAAATGCAAGGCGCTGGGACTACGCTATGATTTGTCAAAAGGGCTGCCGGATGACGCAACCTTTGAAAAGCAGTTTGTAAAGGAACAACTTGAATTAATTGATGATTTTACCGTAACGTGGCAAAAATAATCGTGTAATTAGGGGTGGATTTTCACCATGGTATCATTAAAGAATTTTTTGCTTAATTTCTTGCTGGGTGGCACTATTGTCAGCGTAGCGTCCCTTATCGGCTCTCAAGGAAAGGGATTGCTGGCTGCCTTTGTGGCGACCTTTCCGACGATGACGGTGTTGACTTTTTCCATGATTTACAGCAAATCAGGATATGCACCTACGGTAAGCTATGCCAAAGGGTTGCTCCTGATGACGCCACCGTGGATTGTTTACGTACTGTGCCTTATTTTCTTATTGCCCAGGTGTGGCTTTGTGAAGGCACTTATTATTGGCATTGTAACTTATATGGCACTTGCGGGCGTGGCCAGTATTGTGATGAAACATTTTAAGTAGTGTGAAATGACAAGTTGCAAAGTGGCATATTTATGTATTGTTCACGTAGGGCAAACCTTCAGGTTTTCTCGTTCTCAAGCTCCAGCTTGGGAATATGCCTGTACCAGAAGCGCCTGCTTCTTTTCCCCAGAATATTTCATTTTCTGACTTAAGGCAGAGCTTTTATTGCACTCCCGTTCCCAAGCCGGAGCTTGGGGACGAGATGACGTGGTGGTAAAAAAAAGCTCAAACCTCTGCCAATTCAAACAAAGGAACTAGGAATATGAAAGCGGTTGTAAAAACGAACCATGCAAAGGGTCTGGCGTTTGTGAAAATGCCTGATCCGGTAATTGGACCAAGAGAAGTTCTTATTAAGGTCAATATTGCCTCTATTTGCGGTACGGACGTCCATATCTACGATTGGACGAGTTGGGCGCAACAGAGATTGTCTCCCCCTCGCATCCTGGGACATGAGTTTGTGGGTACCGTTGCAGAGGTGGGTGAGGAAGTAACCGTGGTGAAGGTGGGCGACTGTGTATCGGCGGAAAGCCATCTTACCTGCGGCCATTGTTATCAATGCAATAACGGCAATTCCGAGGTATGCCGCAATTTCAAACTGCTGGGGGTAGACCACGACGGCACGTTCGCTGAATTTTTTGTTCTGCCCGAACACGTGCTGTGGAAAAACGGCTCAAACATTCCTCCCGAATGGGCAACAATCCAGGAACCTTTTGGAAACGCAGTTGACACGGTTATGGTGGAAGACGTTGCCGCCAAGACAGTATTGATCCTTGGCGCGGGGCCGATTGGTCTTTTTGCCGCCGGAATTGCCCGGGCGTGTGGCGCATCGTTGGTTATCGTTTCCGATCCGAACAACTATCGCCTGGTAATCAGTAAAAAAATGGGTGCGCACGTAGCCGTCAATCCCCGGAAGGAGGATATTGTCGGGTTTGTTATGGAGGCCACTAAAAATATAGGGGTAGACGTCGTTCTGGAATTTTCCGGCAACAACCAGGCATTGAATCAAGGATTGAAGGCAATTACCCCCGGTGGGCGGATATCTATTCTGGGCATTTATGAAAGGCGCGTAAATATCGATCTCAACAAGGAGGTCATTTTTAAAAAGGTGCGCATCTACGGCATAACGGGCAGAAAAATATTTTCCACCTGGTACAAGACGTCACGGTTTTTGTCAACGGGCATGGTAAACCCTGACCCTGTTATTACTCATCGGTTTCCGCTCAAAGACTACGAGAAGGGCATGAAACTGATGAAAGATGGAAAATGCGGCAAGGTAATTTTAACCGTTTCGCCATAAAAACGCGAATAGGGCATTTCGGGAAAAAACGAAGATTCAGAATGCAAGCTTTTTTGATACCGGATGAACTGTTATAGCTTCTTTATAATAACCACCGCCGCCCCACTTGACTTTACGTTAACGGCAGCAGCTAGCCGCATCTCAACGATACGTTCGTTGGGAAGGGAGAGATTTTCGCAAACGAACAGGCTCCTCTTCCTGATACCGCCATCCAATAAACGGCGCGCAATCACCGACGGCGTGTTTTGTTGATCAGTCAATATGCCCACCTTGGCAAACGCCCTCACCTGTTTGATAAGCTGCGCGTACTCAATGTTTCTGCCGTGCAGACTGATGAAGCAGGCGTCGTCCCAGCTTTCGCCAATGGCGGCAAAGGCAAGCTGCATGCTGCTGATGCCGGGAATGATGGTGCAGGCATGACGGCCTACCTTTTTCACGATCATTTTGGTGTAACTGAAGAAACACGGGTCGCCGCTGACCAGTACAACCACTTGTTTGGATGTGCGCCAGTCCGCAATCCGGTTTACGAGGACGCTGTAGTTTTTCTCAAGGGCAATCTTTTCAGCCTTAATGGTGGGAAAGAGCTTGAGCAAGCGTCTGCTTCCCACAAGGATATCAGCCTTTCTAATGTTGTACGTTGCCTTGGGATGGATATATGCCTTGAGTCCAGGCCCACAGCCTACAATGATGACCTTGTTTTTGTCGTGTTCAGCCATGTTTGAGCGTTATTTGAAATGCCGATTACGGCGCCTTTCATATCAAACAAAATAATACCAACCGTCCCGGAGACGAAGGGGCGCTTGCCATTGATAAAATCCCGTACCTTGACCTCGATTTCTTCCGCAACGTTATTCATTACTAAGAAATAGCCCGAAACCTTTAGCAGTTCAACAATGCCTTCTACCGTAGGGGAATCCTTTAATTTACCGGTTATTTCATCTGACAGACGTCCGGACTCTCCGCTGTTCAGATGAACACCCTTTTCTGCAATGGTATCTTCCGCCTCCCCATGGCCCATTTTGTGAGGCACCTGGGTGTGGGGCTGGGAGGGTATTGTTCGAATGTGTTGTAAAATGGTTTCTATGAGGATATCATTGGCTGGCCGTGAAACCGCGCTGTGGGTGTGGAAATCGCCCCGCAGCAGTTTTGCCAGCTTTCCAGGATGTCCGGCAAGTATGATGCTTTTAAAGCCCCTTTCACAAGCAGCATTGAGCATAAAGCCGACAAAGTTGCTTATCTGAACAACCTGCTCTTTCGCTATATTTGCCAAACCCAAAAGAGACCGTTCACCCAGGCTGCCTGGCACCAATGCGACCGTGTCATAACCGCACCCCCTGGCAATGTCGAGTCCGCACAAGAGCGAAGTCTGAAAGGCATCTTCCGACATAGGGCGGACAACGCCTGTGGTGCCGATAATGGATATACCGCCGACGATGCCCAGTTTTGGATTAAACGTTTTTTCCCCCAAAGCCTTTCCGGTGGGAACCGTAATGGTAACCTTTGCCCCCGCGTCTTTCCCGATAATCCCCCGCACCGCGTCTTCAATCATACGGCGTGGCACGGGATTGATTGCTGCCTGGCCCACGGGTATTTGCAGTCCGGGCTTTGTTACCCGCCCAACGCCATTGCCACCGTCGATTTCAATAGTTTTTGCAGTATTTCGTTCAACCCTTGCATGGACAAAGCATCCGTTTGTTACGTCAGGGTCGTCTCCCGCGTCCTTCTGTACCGCACACGTAGCCGATTCGGCAGACAAATGCTTATCATGGATTTTGAGGTTGAGTTTCACGCCCGCCGGGACGTCAATCTCCACCTCATTGGGGATATCCCCAATAAACAAGCCCATAGCAGCCGCCTTGGCCGCCGCCGTAGCACAGCTTCCGGTTGTATAACCAAATCTCATAGCGCCGCAAAGCCACAACCAAGTCCCCCTTAAAAAAGGGGGATACATGGGGTTGTAAAAGGTTTGTAAAAAAAGAAACGATACATTTTGTTATTTATCAGAATGCTCAGCAAAGGTTTGTAATACTTCATCTGCGTGGTTTTGCACGTCTACCTTCTGGAAGACATGGATGATTTTGCCCATTTCATCAATCAGATAGGTATAACGTTTTGCGGCAAGCGATCCCAAAAGGCCTCCACATGCGCCATAGGCGTCCGCCAACTCCTTTTTCGCGTCACTCAGTAAAACAAAAGGGAGTTTCTGCTTTTCTTTGAATTTTCGATGCGACTCTACCGAATCAAAGCTGACGCCCAGGACGACAATTCCAGCCTCCTGTAATTTGTGGTACCCATCGCGAAAACTACAGGCCTCTTTTGTGCATCCGGGTGTGCTGTCTTTTGGATAAAAATAGAGGACGACCTTTTTCCCGCGGAATTCAGCAAGGGTGCGAGACTTGCCGGAGTCGTCCATTGCCTGAAAATCAGGCGCAACGTCACCAACCATTACCGCCATAGTGCCTTCTCCTCTTTTGGATTACTTATCCTTCTTGCAAGCGCCGGAATCCTTCTTAAACTTCTCGGCACAGTTCTCACAACAAAAATAAAACGTCTTTCCTTCATGTTCTATCTTTATCGCCTTGCTTTTATCGCCAATAGCCTTCTCGCAAGTAATGCATTTTGCCTCTGCCTTTTCATCCGCCGCCGCTTGCTTTGAACCACAACAATCCGCGCCGGCAAAAGCCGCTGGTGCCACATACAAAGTCAAAGAAAACACAGCCGTTGCCGCAACACCCGCAAAATACCCCATCCGTTTCATAATAGCTCCTTCCAGAAAAATAATTAATAAAACTTAAAAATGAGCGAGGCAATGCCTCAGACTGAGTAAAAACGTTTGGAACCACACAACTTGGCTCAATGGTAAAGATACGCCTCAGACAAATATCTTCAAAGACGTCTTTAACCATGAGTAACGCGCATTATAACACGTTACCATGCCTAAGTAAAGATGGATAAACGGTGGAGTGGGTATTTAATTTGTTGGGTCTTCGCCCTCCTCCACACCATTTGCCCAACCACCCCATCACCATCAACCGCTTTTCCTTTTCAAACAAATTCGTTGATTTTTAACGGCGCGGTGATATAATTCCTAAACATAAAGTTTTTTATAGTTTAGAGTTTTTACATTAAGGAGACCTTAGCCATGTTTAGCATGCCAGGTGGGTGGGAATGGATTATTATTCTCATTGTGGCGCTTCTTATTTTCGGGAAAAGACTTCCTGACGTTATGAAGTCGGTGGGCAGAGGCATCGTGGAGTTTAAGAAAGGCGTTAAGGGCGTTGAGGAAGAGGTAGAAAGCGCCTCCAGCAAAAACGTGCAGAAAAAAATTGATATTGATAAAGATGTTAGTAAGCAGGAAAACAAACAGGCTTAGAGGTATCGGAAAACAACAGTGTTATTAGTATTTTAACCGTTTTTCAAAATGAGGTATAAAAGATCATGAGAGACAAAAGAAGGCAACGGCTAACATGGCGAAGCAAGCGGGCAAATCATGGGAAAATGGGATGTAAGGGGAGAAGGGTCGGCAGATACAAGTAACGTGTATCTGCCGTAACGGTTCACTCCACTGCAGAAAACGCAGAAACCGTGAAGCGTCTAAAAGAAAACAAAAGAAAAATTATGCAGCAATCCCATTTTCCCTGTATTTTTTCTGCGTTCTCTGCGGTGAACTGTTACTGTCTTTCTTCCCCTTCTTGAAAATATGGAAACTTTCTTTAATCCTTCCTCGGTTGCCATAGTAGGCGCCACAGAGAAACCAGGCAGTCTGCCAGGCATCATCCTAAAAAATATTCTCGATATCGGCTTTTGCGGAAGAATCTATCCGGTAAATCCAAAATACAAAACCGTCTTTGACTTACCCTGTTTTCCTTCCCTCCTTGACATTCCGGACGAAATTGCACTCACCGTTATCGCAATACCCGCCCAATCGGTATTAGGCGTCTTTGAACAGCAGGCGCAGAAAAAAATCGGCCATGCCATCATCATCAGCGCCGGCTTCCGTGAGGCGGGCAAAGAAGGCATCGAAATGGAAGAGAGAATCAAGCAAATTGCCCTTGACAACCACATCCGCGTTCTTGGTCCGAATTGCCTGGGCACTCTGGATAATTACGCAAACTTTACCACCTCTTTTTTACCGCAGGAAAGGGTAAGCAAACCGAAAAGGGGCTCGCTTTCCATCCTTTCACAGAGCGGCGCATTTGCCGTGTCGTTGTTGGATTTAGCTGCACAGGAGGGATTGGGAATTGCCAGGATGGCAAATTACGGAAACAGAATGGACGTAGGAGAGTCTGACCTCCTGCCGTTTTTGTCGGATGACGAGAATACCAGGGTAATTGCCATTTACATGGAATCGGTAGATCACGGACAAAAATTTATTGAAGCAGCCAAGGCCTGCTCCCGGGAAAAGCCCATCGTGGCACTTAAGGTTGGAAGAGGCGCGGCCGGTATCGCTGCCGCAAAATCTCACACGGGAGCGATTGCGGGCAAGTACGAAATCTACAAGGCTGCATTCATAAAATCCGGCGTCATTGAAACAAATGGACTCGAAGAGTTTATCGATGGCGTCAAGGCGCTATCCATGCAAAACCCGCCACGCGGCAACAGGGTACTCATAGTCACAAATGGCGGTGGTTTTGGAGTCATTGCGACCGACCATTGTTCAGAAAATGGCCTGGACGTTCCGCCCCCATCCCCGCAGTTGAAGGAAAAGCTAAAAGGTAGTTTTTCAGGATACTACGTAGTAAACAATCCCATCGACCTCACGGGGAGCGCATCGGACAACGACTATTACGTTGCGCTGCGCGCCTGCATGGTGGAAAGCGATGAATACGACGCCGCTATCATCATACCCCTCATGGCGCCCCAGGGCATGACAGAACGGGTTGTCGATTTAATCTCCGACACAATAACGGCATCCGGAAAGCCGGCCATCATCTGCACCGTAGGCGGCACCTTTACCATGAAAGTCAAACTCTTATTCGAAGAACGCAATCTCCCCGTGTATCCTTCTCCCGAACGATGCGTTAAGGCGCTTTCTATGCTCTTAAAGAGAAAGAGACTGAAAGACGGCATCATGCACGCCTAATCACCCCATAAATTACGTAACTGTTAAGCCAGTGTTCAAAAAACCTACCACTAATGCCCTTTTTCCTTTTGCTTTATCTACCATTATGAAGAAAACAACGCCAATGACCACGTATTATTTTTCAGGCGTCTTAGCGCATCGGAAGCCTATTTGCGGGCTTTGCGCAAATGGGGGAACCCGATAACGTGCCGCACATCGGGCATAGTGGCCGAAATAAAGCAACCCGCCTCCTCGAATAACCCTCTGTTGTCCTGATTCAGGCCCTGTGGGATTCTTTGGCGGAGACGCAGAGTAGTAATTCTGGTCATAATAATCAGCACACCATTCCCACGCGTTTCCAGCCATATCATAGCACCCGTACGGACTTTTGCCGTCCGCGAACGAGCCTACCGGTTTTGTCTCCCGCAGTCCAGCGACACCGGATTCCCACACATTGCACTTTGCCTTGTCAAACTTATTGCCCCACGGCCACAACCGCCTGTCCGTGCCGCGCGCGGCCTTTTCCCATTCCGCCTCCGTTGGCAAGCGCTTACCCGCCCACGTTGCATAAGCGACCGCATCGTCCCACGTGACGCCCACAACCGGCTGGTTTGGCCGGTTGAACCGGGAATCATTCAAGCATCGATTCATACGATAACCTGTTTGATCGACAAATTTTTTGAACTGCTCGTTGGTCACTTCGTATTTGTCAATATAGTAGTCATCCAGATAGACCACGTGCTCCGGTCCGTCGTAAATGTTATACGCCAGCATAAAGCTCCAATCATAGCGGGTATTTTCCCCCATGTAAAACGTGCCTGCCGGTACTAATACCATACCAGGGTACTTTTCTTCCACATGCTTTTCTTCCGCCGCAAATAATCCTGCGGCCATCTGAATACAAAAAAGGCACGCTATAAAACAGATTTTAAAACTATTTTTGATAACCAAGCTTTAATATCTCCTTTTCGTTAATACCTCATACTTTGCAATATCCAACGGTGTGTAACCGGATATGATTTCACTGAAGCTTCTGATCTCGCCGCTTTTAAATGTTTTAATCGAAAAATCCTGAGAAAACAAGACGGCGTCGGACGCATTGAATACCCTGATTACAAACGTAGCAATGCTTCGGTCTTTCTCCGACACGTTTTTAATCTCGCCCTTAATCTGCGAAGAAGAGCCGAATTGGAAGAGGTTTGCGTTTCGCAAATAAAGGCCATCGCCTATATCTTTGAAACCCTCTTCCTCCGGTGTGGCGACGTGCTGCTCCTTTACGATCTCAACCGTTCCATCGCCTGCCGCTGCGGTCTCTGTCCCCGGCAACGCCTGTGGAGAAGGGGTGGGCGCAGGAGTTGCCACTGCAGCAACGGAAACACCGCCTTTCTCCAGTTTTTTTGTCCTTGCCTCCAGGTCGGCAAGCACCTTTATCTGTCCCTCAAAATTTTTTACTGCAGCATCCGAAGAAGCCACCCGGGTTTTAATAGACTCTTCCATAGAGATCATTCTTTTCTCCTGCTCAGCCATTTTCTCAGCAACTACTTTACTCAATTCCTCAAGTGCCTTTTTAACAGGTTCTATGGGTTTTTGCGTCTCCATGACCCTTTTTTCCAAAACGGCGTTTTTTATTTCCTGGTCTTCAATGCGTTTGGTTAGGTCTGACATGTTCTTTTTAAACACGTCAAAGGTCTTGCCAAAGGCCTCCAGCATCAGCTTAATCTCGGCAAGAGAGGCGGACTTTTCCACAAGCTCGACCTTGGCAAGCGCGGCGTTTAGTTTTTCTTCCGAGGTCTTCATCGTTTTTTCAAACTCCCTCAAAGGGGCCAGGCCTTGCTCCACCTCTTTTTGGAATGCCGAAAACTGGGTTTTTATGGAGTCAAAACCCTTCATCCAGTTTAAAAGGGCATTTTGGAAATCACTCAATTCCTTCACGACGTCCTGGGAACTCTTGTCGTCGGGGTTGTTTGCGCCCAGCGTAAAGAACAGCAAAAGAATACTCAATAATATAAAAAATTTGTTTTTCATGAATAGTTACACTCCCTATTAAATTAGGCCTTCGGCGGCTTTAAACAGTGTAGTGGCAATTCATGAATTGCCACTACAAAGTCGTTTTGAAATTCCTGAGCATTAAATTAGGACTTCGACGGCTTTTTTATGCTCACACATAGGGACACGGGCACCGCGTCCCTACACCACGCTCTGCGTGTGAATGCAGCATTAGGACTCTCTGCGTCCAGTAACTCCGGCAGGTCGGCCTTGCAACTCTCTGAATACGCACCATGGGTGCAACCCTAAAGGGTCGCCCTACCGCTGCGCTTTGAATTTCCTACACGTTAAATGATACCACAAAATAACAGCGCTTTAGTTTAACAAAAACAAATATATATCGCAAACAATTATCTATGCGTTTTTGTGCAAAACTAACGTCCGGTGGGAAAAGACCTTTGATAAAAATCTCTGTTGTTGACATACGCGGTATTTGATGATATTTTCTGTTTATGATTTACCATGATGCTATTGTTGTTGGCGGAGGTTTGGCGGGTCTAAGAGCCGCTATAGAGCTGAACCGCAACAACGTTAAGGCTGCCATTATTACCAAGGTGCATCCGATACGGTCACATTCCGTCGCCGCTCAGGGGGGAATTAATGCGTCTTTGGGGAACCATCCCCGCGGCGGCACCGACAATTGGGAAAAGCATGCCCTTGACACGGTCAAAGGAAGTGACTACCTGGCAGACCAGGACGCCGTTATCCGTATGACAAAAGATGCCGCCCGGCGTGTCATTGAAATGGAACACTGGGGATGTCCTTTCAGCCGCACAACCGAAGGAAAGATCGCCCAAAGGCCGTTTGGGGGCGCAGGGTTTCCACGCGCCTGCTATGCGGCGGATAAGACGGGCCACGCCCTTTTGCACACTTTATATCAGCAAACCATAAAATTAAAACACGCCTCAGAACGTAACGATATGGTCGTTTACGAAGAATGGATGGTGACCGACCTGGTTGTTGAGGATGGCGACTGCGTGGGCGTAATAGCGATGGATATGGTTACCGGACGCCTGGAGGCTTTTCAGGCAGGGGTAGTAATTTTTGCCACGGGAGGCGCCGGACGTATTTACGGGAACAGCACAAACGCCCTTATCAATACCGGCATGGGAATAGCCATACCTTACTGGGCGGGCATACCCTTGAAAGACATGGAATTCATCCAGTTTCATCCAACAACCCTCCTGGGAAAGAACATTTTAATCACCGAAGGGTGCCGTGGCGAAGGCGGTTATTTATTAAACAACAAAGGCGAGCGTTTTTTGGCAAATTACGATGATTCGAAGAAGGATATGGAAATAGCGCCCCGTGACATTCTTTCAAGAAATATTGCGCGTGAAATCATGGCCGGTGGAGGGTTTGACAATGTTTACGTACACCTGGACCTAAGACACCTGGGGGAAAAGAAAATTGTTGAAAGACTGCCGGGAATACGGGATATTTGTATTGAATTCGCCGGTGTAGACCCCATAACCACCCCCATCCCCATCCACCCCGGACAGCACTATACGATGGGTGGGGTCGATTGCAATACTGAGGGAGAAACTGTCGTGAAGGGATTCTATGTAGCGGGCGAGGCGGCCTGTGTAAGCGTGCATGGAGCAAACCGGCTCGGTGGCAACTCACTCCTGGATACCATCGTTTTTGGCGCAATCGCCGGTGGCAACGCAGCCCGGTATGCGCAGGGTTTGACCGGGAAAAAAGGCAGCGGTGCGCTCAATGATGCGGCAAAACGCGCAGAGCAGCGGATCGACACGCTGTGTAAATCGGAGGGAAGCGAGATGCCGGTGGACGTCAAAACATCCCTCAATAAAATCATGGACAGCAACGTGGGCATCTTCCGCGACGCTTCAAAACTAAAAGACGCCCTGAACACGGTAAAAACCCTACAGGAAAAATATACGCACATCAAGCTAAACTACACCGGCAAAAGGGTCAACCTCGGCCTGGGGTGGGCATTGGAACTCAAAGGGAGCCTTGACGTGGCAGAGGCGGTGGTGGCGGGCGCTATTGCCCGCGAGGAGAGCCGTGGCTCTCACTTTCGCACGGATTTCCCCAAAAGAAATGACGCTAACTGGCTGAAACATACCCTGGTCCATTTTAACACCGGAGGGGTAAAGCTCGACTACAAGCCCGTGAACATAGGTCCGTTTGAGCCGAAGGAAAGAAAGTATTGAGATACAGATTTTTGGCAATCGATTAGTTTTTTGAAAATTCCAGACGGTATTGGGACGAAGCATTTGTTATTCACGGCGTGAACGGGTACACACCATGAATTATAAATGTTCCGCCCCTATCATAAGGCGATCAACTTGATCAGAGTAAGATTCCATGGGAGGGGAGGCCAGGGGGCGAAGGTTGCAAGCAGGGTGTTGGGTACCGCAGCCTTCTTTGAAGGGTACTATGCCCAGGATTTCCCGCTCTACGGCGCGGAAAGGAGAGGCGCGCCAATAGCCGCATTTACACGCATATCCGGCGAACCCATCCTTGAACGAGGCGTCATAACGGAGCCGGATGTTGTGCTGGTGATGGATGAAACGCTGCTGGATGACATACAGGCGCATTCACTATCAGGGTTGAGTGAAGGTTGTGTTGTCTTTGTTAATACCATTCATACCCCTCCGGAAACCAAAAATAAATACAAAATTCCTGCGCAGGTAATTACCCTCGATTTGACCAATATTGCCCTTGATATCCTGAAGAAGCCTGTCCTGAGCGCCCTTGCTGGAGGTGTGGCCGCTAAAATAGCCCACCTCAAGGAAGATTCCCTACGGAAGGCCGTAGAAAAAGAAACCGCCGAGATAATAACGGACAAGTCCTTTATTTTAAAAAACATCGAAGCGGCGATCCATTGTTTTCAGACAATCCGGCCTCTAACGATAAGAACCAGGGACGTTGCCGGCAAAAGTTCTCCGGTTTTGACGGTGCCATTTGAACCCGCCCTCATTTCTAGCCCCGCTATAAATGTTATTCAAAATTCACCGTTAAGAAAGACAGGGAACTGGAGGGTGTTTAAACCCGTCTGGAATCATGATATCTGCACAAAATGTATGATTTGCGTTGCCAGGTGTCCTGACGGCTGCATTGCCGTCAACAAAGATGGCTATCCCGTCACTGATTATGACAACTGCAAGGGATGCATGATATGTGTTGAAGAATGCCCTGCGAAGGCGATAGAAAGAGCGCGGGAATCACATAGCTAAGAGCACAGAGGGTAACTCCAGTCGCCCTACAGGATTCTTCCGCCACCCTTCTGCGCACTGTAGATTGATAAATTAATGCATCTAAATATTAATAGTAAATGGTCTCGACAAACCCATCCACCTTACTTTTTGCCAGAAAGAGATTCCGCTGATCCATCGGCGTGACCCTGGTTCGTGGCTACACACGGATGCGGTTTGGCAGCGCCATGCTGAGTGTTTCCTCCCAAAGAAAGCGAAAGGCTGGCACGCGCGTGCGCAAATCCGTGGCCTGGTCTGCTCGCAGCAGCAGGAACTGCAGCTCCAATTCCGTCACGAGCGTCGCGCCGGTCGTGCATAGAATTGGCGCGCTATGGGCGGGGATCGTTTCCTGGCGGGCGTCGCGCTTAAGCACGATTTCCTGGCCGAGCGGGAAGATCAGGCTGAATGGATCGCACAGGCTCTTGAGCGGACGGGGCCCTGTGCGCGCCGGCAGGTGTTCCAGCGTGACCAGCTTTGCCAGCTCGCGGATGACCGGTATTTGCAGCGGGCGCAGATAGGGGAGCGTTTGCAGGAGTTCACGGTACTGCCACTGTTTCTTGATCCGGCTCTCAAGATTCTGATGCGCGATGTAATCGCGGAACGCCGTCTCCGCTATGCAAGTCACAATGACCGGGCTGTCGGCAACAACCGAGGCGTTGCGCACCCCTTGCCCGCTGATGACTGCCATTTCCCCGATGATTTCGCCTGCTTCCATTTGCGCCAGGATAAGCTGGCGCGTGCCATCGTGATGGATGACCTGCGCGTAACCCGTGAGAATGATATAAACACAGCCGTCGGATTTCACGCCTTCGCGAATGATGACGTCGCCGGCGTTGAAGCTGATCACGCGCTGATTGGAGAGCAGGTGCGAGATCCATTCCGGCGGCATATTGTCGAAATAATCGAGCAGGAATTCAATCGTGCGAGTGAGGTTGTAGTCTGTCTCGCCGCGCAACACGGTGTAGCGCTTGCCGGAAGTTGCCGCGGAGAAATGCGACTGAAAACGCTCCGGGAGACTGGCCATGTGCAGGAACACCACGCGCTCGGCAAGCGATTGCTCGGCATCTTGCGGGTCACCGTGTATCTGACCCTCACCGCCATCGGCAAGCAGCAGTTGCGTGGGCAGGCGGTACCGGTTCGCCACCTCCTGGTAGCGTTCCTGGTTGATCACGCCCGTCATTTTCATCTGCTTGAGATCGGCGAGCGACTGCGTGTCGCCGGTGAAGACGATGCTGTAGTTCACGCCCGAGTGAGTTACCTCGAAACGCGCTCCGACCGTGGGAATCGAGTGACTGGAATAAAAGGGCGTAATGCGTAGCCCGAAAAAATTTGTTTCCTCTTCCGGCGTCAGCTCCATGAAAGTAAAATAGTCCTGGAGGCTTTCCTCGGAACGGTCAAGCGTGAGCGAGAGTTTGCGCAGCATCATTCGGTAAATGAGCGGCGTGGTGAGTACCTGGAGGCGGCGGTTGTACTGCAGGAGGGAAACCAGGTTGCAATGGTCGTCGTGAATGTGGCTCAGGAACAGACTGTGAATCTGGTTGCGCGCGATGCCGCGGGCGTGCAGGTGGAAATCGAGATACGGGATGGAGTCTATTAGAATGTAGTTGCCATTGAAACAGAGCGCCATCCCGGACGACGCCTGCATCGCGCTGAAGCCTGTCGATCCGCCAATGATTTCCACTCCCAGTTTCACCAACGTCGTCGGCGTCAGGTCCGGACTGACGGGATAAGGCGGCTTCTGCTTGGTATTCAGATGCAAATCGATTTGTATCCTCTCATCATTGGCAATCAGTTCAAAGACGTTCGGGCGCAAGCGCCTGATCTGTGCCCAGCCCAGTTCCGCGGGACCCTCATCCAGCGAGTGGGTGGTGATCATGTCATCGATCGGCACGGGCTTGCCATCCTTGTTCTTGATCTGGAACCAGCGCGTCTCGCGGGCCAGCTCCACGGATTGGAATTCGGGCAGGCCCCATTCCACCATCTGTTCAGCATCGGGGCCGAAGAGGCTTAATGCGAGCAGTTCGCGCGCAGCCGTCACACGCCGCACGCTTCCCGCCAGATGCAGCGGCCGCAGTTCCCCCGGTTTGCACCCGACGAAAAGATGATGATAAAACGGAAACTCGACGGCGACTTGCGATTCGCCATGACTAACTGGCTGATCGGGCAGCAGGATGCAATCCGGCGGCCGCAAACCAAGCTGGATGAGCACCTTGATGATTTCCGGCGGAGAGCCGGCAAGGAGTGTGTGTTCGCCTACTGACACGTAAAAGCTGCCTGGGAAAATGGGATTCACGAGCATGAGCGCAGTATGCCTGACCAGACGCGAAGCGGCCAAGCAAAATTGATTCTCCGGATGATAGAAATTTATTAGGATTTTTATTGAAAACAGATCTAACGTATTCACCCAACGAGCTGAGGTGTCCAGTATAGCAAAAACAAAGAAAATTGCAAGTATTTCGAGCAAAATTAAAAACCAAAGCAACGGAAATGGGAAAGAATGGTGTGGAATTACAGGAGAAATAGGAGAATTATCATGTGATGGGTAATGTGCAGTATTTTAGAAGGAATTGACAAAAAGGCAAGACCAGCCATGTTCTGCATCCTTTTCTATCGCCCCCCTAGTGCGTATTCGGGGTGTTGCAAGGCTAAAGCCTTGCCCTATGCATAAACAGATAAAAGCACAGGCAAGATGCCTGTGCCACCAAGTGTATGGTATGAAATTCAAAGTAATCTTGTCGCACGGAGGTTCATCCCCCGCATTGGCGTGCATTCCCAATGCCATTGCCGGCCATGAAGGCCGGCGCTACACAAAAGCCGCGGAAGGTATCATTTAATTGTGTAGGAATTTCCGTTTTATTTATTCGGGATTATGGGTTGGTGTAGTTGTAACCATTGTTATGGCAAAGCGAAACGATTTTATATGCCACGGGAACCCACCCCTGCACCTCTCCCAAGGAGGGGAATACTGGAGGGTGTATTAATTTAACCTTCTTCTTTATGCCGTCCACCGGGGTCTTGAAGTTGGAATGGCACAACGGAGCGGATGTGAATGTCGCGTTGCGGGTAGGCAATCTCGATGTTGTTTTTCCTAAATGCATCGTCCACCGCAAAATTCAGTTCACTCAGGGTTGGCATGCGCTTTGTTGCGTCATCCACCCAAAAATACAACTCAAAATCCAGTGAATTATCGCCAAACGCAGCGAATCTTACAACAGGTTCATGGTCTACCCTGACGTTCGGATTTTTCTTTGCAACGGCCAATAAACAGTCCCTCACCTGCACTGTATTGGAACCATAGGCTACTCCAATCTTAACACACCCCCTGATTGCCGTTTTCGTGTGCGTCAGGTTGGTTATCTTGCTTTCTACGAACTTTGAGTTGGGAACGATTAAGGTAACTCCATCTGCAGTAGTAATAGTCGTGCTTCTTACGCTTAATTTATCAACGGTTCCTACCGACCCGTCGTCCAACGTGATAACGTCACCAACGCGCATGGGACGCTCAAGGAGAAGGATAATACCGCTCACGAAATTGCTGATGATGTTTTGCATTCCAAAGCCAACCCCAATACCGAAAGCCCCTGCAAAAAAGGTTAGGCTCTGTAACGGGATACCCGCCATATTCAGGGCGATAAGCGCGGCAATGCCGACGACAAAGTACCGCGACAACGTGGACAAGGCGTGTTTAATGCCACGTTCTATCGGCAACTTGTGCAGCACCTTTTCTTCCAATAACGTCTTGATGTACCGTGCGGCAAAAAATGAAGTGAATAATACCGCCATTGCTATGAACATTTTCAGGGGGGTGGTATACCTTCCCTCTGAAAATACAAACCGGTATTGCATTCCGCTGCCAATTGCGCTGAAGAATTCACCTATGTACCCAAACGTCTTTCGCACGGTATAGGGCGCAGCAGGAGAGGCAATTGCATTACTGAAGGCACTTACCCACACCCGAATAATGATAATCGCCGTAACGAGAGAGATAATGGTTTGGCACGATATATTAAATATGTCCGTTACCTTGCAAAATCTCTTCTGCCCGTCTGTGTTTAAATTCGTTTCTATTTTCTTGAAACGAACCTCTCTTAAGAGTCCTATGCGGCTATGCACAAACTTCCACACGGTAAAGGCGATAATTGCGATGATGAAGCTCTTTATGCTTATTTTCAATAATACATAGCTCAGGACAGGATAGCCCAGACTTCTGATTGCAAAGAGGGATACGACAAAGGTAATGAAGATGGGGTATACCACTATTACAATGCGATGAACTATCTTTCCCAGTGGGGTTGACGTCCCCGGCAGCAATCTGAAAATAAGCGCCCTTTGCGAAGCAAGCCATAAAACAAGGATCAGCATTCCCAGCCGGTAAATAAACCAAAGGAGTTCAATGGCGTCGGTCTTGTAGTTGAACGCCGCCAGGATGGCAATGGTTGACAAGGTAATTAAGGAAAATATCAGGATACTATTTAATGCCCTGTACCACTGTTCTGAGGAAAGATACACAAGAGATGGGAACAATACCTTACCCTCCTTCCCCGGATGAAACGACTCAATGAGAAAACGCTTGAGGACTTTATAAACCGCAAAAATAGCCAGCACGCAAATGGCCGCAACGACAAACGGAGTCCACACGTTCCATACAGCCGGTATAACAAGAGAAAGGATTGCCAATAACATCCTGTTGACATTTTTCTGCAATACGAGGAGGAGGATGGGAAATAATCTACCTCTGTAGAACGAGACACTCCCCGCCTTTTGTAACGTATCCATCGTCCTCGCACACCAACGGCGCAAATATCTTTGGGATATATAATAGACGGTAATGAGGATGAGCAGACTGCCACATTTAAGCCAGAAAGAAACAGCATCTTTTTTATTCACCAGCAGGGAAATAACTTCTTTAACATTGTTCAGAACCGTTGTGGGGAAAAGTTTGAAATTGCTATAACAGTCAAAGATGTCCCTCCCGATAGCCTTCAAAGTCTGTACGGAAATAGTGCTTCTCATCCTGGTCCAGACGTTAGCCGCTTCTATCGTAATCAATTTATCTTTTGCCTTTTTCAAAGAAGCCACGGCATTCTTTGCAGAATCCAGGCGCTCATTTAGTATGTTTATCCTTGCGGCAATAAGTTCGACGTCCTCTCCGAGCGCATCCATTTTTCTCTGTGTATATTCAATTACCTTACGTCCCAATTCTTTATTGTCGAAGGATGCAATTTCATCCTTCAGAACGGATTCCTCCTCATGGGCAAGAGATACGTTGTGAGAAGAGTGCTTTTGTTCCTCTTTAAGTGCGGTGATACCCTCCTCAACATCCCTCATCGTATCGGCAAGCCGGGCTATTTGTGCGTCAACCACGTTCTGCATATCCTGAAGCTCTTTGGTTTCCTTCAGGCTGTGCGCGCTACTCAGCATAAACTCGATATCCGACGTGGTCTTTTTATATTCCGTGGCATCCTTAAATCGTTGCTTGCCTTCTGTAATAAGCGCATCCTTCCTTTGCGCAACGACCTTGGACAGATGCTGCACTTCCGCCTCTAGGTCTTTCACCCACTTTTCCCTCTGCACGGATTCTGCAGCAACGTCAGCCGCGGAGGACGTTCCTCTTTCAGTTACTCGCGATACGCCTTCTGCCGCCTTCACGATTGGCGAGCCTTCCACCCGTTGTTCTTTGGTCACAGCCTCACGTGCGGCCACCTTTGGCACATCCTTCTTTTTTGCCTGGCCGGTATTAAATATTTCTTCCAAACGATGAGACTTTTCCATCAGGAGATCGGCATTGAGTTCAGCGTTTTTCAACGACTGAACGGCCTTGTCGTAACGTATTTTTGTTGTTTCCAACCGTGTCTTAAATATGGTAATCCACTGTGCATCCACTGCCTTCTGCCGTAACAAAATACCCGTCGCCTTTTCCCGCACCATGCTTGCAAGCGCACTATTTCCGTCAACTGCTTTTACCTGCAATTCCAAATCCCTGGCAACGTCCTCTTCTCTGCTTGCGAGCCGCCCTCTGACGTCTTCCAATTCCTGGGTAAAGAACAAAACCAACGCTTCTTTCTCTTTCATGTTTGACTGCGATGAGGAGATATAATCCTTTGCAACGTCTGCTTCTTTTTTAACGGAGGATATCTGTGCAACAGGCATTTCAACAACGTTATCAGGCAGGGTAATTCCGGATTCCAGCAAGCTTACGCGGTCGTCATAGACCTTCGCCAGACCTTGATACACGCCGACGGAATCCTTGTACACCGAAATCAACTCGGCATTTACGTTAATATTTTGCTCAATAACCTTCAACTCTTTTTCAAGTATCTCTATAAACACGGGGTGCTGATGCTCTTGCTCAGAACGGACCTTATCATTCTTCAAACCCTCAAAAAGCGTAGTTATTGTGCCGGTGCTGTCTTGTAACGCCCCTATAGAGAGGTTAATCTCGCTAATCGATTTGTCTATACTGGCCTTTATTTCGTCAGCCATTTTTTGGGCAAGCGCTACATCCTTAGACGTTATGGTAATACCAACTCTGGCTCCCTCGCTCATGCCCACTCCAGACGGCTGAGCATACAGGGGTTTATTTATCCATAAGAGACAAACAGAGAGAGAAAGTAGTATGGTAAGGAGATTCCCCCACCTCAACAAAGGATACTGTCTGGACATTCAAGACTCCTTGAGAAATACGGTCGTTTCGGTAAGCGTATTGTGTGTGTAGCATTGTGAAAGATATGGCGTCTCCACAAAGCGCGCCGACGATAACGACATAAGCTGAAAAAACCCCGTCCTTTAGGAACGGCTGGCGTGTGTAAATTATCACATACGTTAAGGCATTGTCAATACCCTATTAGGTAGATGTCAAAACATTAAGATATGAGTGCTTACCCATTACGTTAAAAATTGAGATGTATCCAGGATACAACTGCTGATGCTTGTTTTACCCAAGGAAGAAAGCTGTGTTGCCGGTCTTCGTTATCAATAAAATAAAATTCCTTGCAAGCCTTAAAATTACCGGTAAAATAAAGACATTTAACACATTCAATACGAGCAAACAAATCGGAGGCAGAAAGCATCATGCTTGATATCAACGTTATTAGAAATAATCCAGATAAGGTTAAACAGGCGATTATCAACAAACATGAAACGGCGGCTAACGTTGATCTCATTTTAGAGTTAGACGCACAGTACCGGTCAATGATTTTCGCCTGTGAACAACTAAAAAGCAAGCGCAACGAGAAGTCAAAAGAGGTTAGCTCCCTGAAAAAAAGCGGGCAAGATGCCTCTTTTCTTATCGAAGAGACAAGGGATATTGGTGACGAGATAAAATCCATCGAGGAAAACCTGCACGGGATGGATGTGCAAATCAAAGACCTGTTGCTCCGCATTCCCAATATCCCTGCGGCGGACGTGCCTGTTGGTAAAGATGCAAACGATAACGTTATCGTTAAGTCATGGGGAGAGCGGAAGTCCTTTGACTTCAATCCTCTGCCGCATTGGGAACTGGGGGGGAATTTAAACATACTGGATCTGGAACGGTCTTCAAAGATTACCGGCTCCGGTTTCATTTTATTAAAAGGACTTGGAGCAAGACTGGAGCGTGCCTTATTCTCCCTCATGCTTGACGTTCATACCAGTGAACATGGTTATACTGAGTTATTTACACCGTTTCTTGTTAACCGCGCGTCTATGACTGGAACAGGGCAGTTGCCGAAATTGGAAGATGACATGTATCAAATTCCCTCAGACGATCTCTTTCTCGTGCCAACCGCGGAGGTTCCTGTTACCAATATTCATCGAGACGAGATACTATCGCTCAAAGACCTTCCCCTGTATTACACGGCCTATACCCCTTGCTTTCGCCGTGAGGCCGGTTCATACGGAAAGGATACACGGGGCATTATACGTGTGCATCAATTTAATAAGGTGGAACTGGTCAAGCTGGTAAGGCCGGAAACCTCTTATCAGGAACTTGAGATGTTGCTTGGCAATGCGGAGAAGATACTTCAGATACTGGGGCTTGAATACCGCGTGGCAAAACTGTGCACGGGAGATATGAGCTTTGCAGCGGCGAAGTGTTATGATATAGAGGTGTGGGCTCCGGGACTCAACAAGTTCCTGGAGGTCTCTTCTTGCAGCAATTTTGAGGATTTTCAGGCCAGAAGGATAAATGTGCGTTTTCGCGGTGAAGATAATAAGCTGCGCTTTGTCCATACCCTAAATGGATCGGGACTTGCTCTCCCAAGAACGGTTATTGCCATACTTGAAACCTACCAGCAGAAGGACGGCTCCATTGCCGTCCCGAACAGGCTTCAGCCGTATATGGGAGGCGTTAAGGTAATTGCCAAAAAAGTCTAACGGTTGTGAGTTGTTGATAGGCTGGAGGCGGTAGCCTCCAGCCCCCACGTGTCGCCAGATACACGAGAAAACGCATATACAGCCAAAGGCTTTTGTTTTTCGGGAAATACAGGGCAAGCCCCTTGTGTTTTCTGGTGTAAGTGTCGAAAATCCGGCATGTTTGGCTATAAAAGCAATGTGTCCGTCCATCAGTTTCTATAAGCGAGTAAAGATATCCATGAATAAAAGTCTGCTGACTAACGTTATTTCAACGATCATTTTTGTTGTTGCTTATTTTTGTCCCGAATTTATCGGTAAAAGGGCCATCATTCATGCCAGCCTCTTTGCCTTGTCTGGGGCGGTAACCAATTGGATTGCAATTTATATGCTGTTCGAGAAGGTTCCCGGTCTCTATGGCTCAGGCATTATTACGTTGCGTTTTGAGCAATTCAAGGAAGGAATCCGCGCCCTGATTATGGAGAATTTCTTTACCGAGGAAAATTTTGCCAAAGTTACGCAGGAGACGCTTCCCCATAGTATTGAACCCGAACTGGTCATAAATAAGATTGATTTTGACAAGGTATTTGACGGTTTTGTCCGGGTGATAACGAATTCTCAGTATGGGAGCATGCTGAGTCTTTTCGGTGGAAAGAAGGCGCTCGAACCCCTCAGCGAGCCATTTAAAAAAGAAATGAAGACGCAGGTGTCTGATATTGTTTCAACAATTGACATAGCCGCCATTTTGCAAAAAGAAACGGATTTCAACGTCTTCAGGTCAAAGATCGACACTATGGTTAATACCAGACTAAACGAACTTACCCCTAGGCGAGTGAAAGAAATTATTGAGGAAATGATCCGTAAACACCTGGGCTGGCTGGTGGTTTGGGGCGGAATCTTCGGCGCCCTGATCGGCTTTGTTAGTGTTGTAATGCTTTAGAGTGCTTGCGTTTTAACGAAATGTTATACTTAGGTATGATATTCCGCATTAATCGTAACATACTCGTGTGAAAGGTCGCACGTCCAGACAGTGTCGGCGCTGTCTCCTAATCCCAGTTCCAGGCGAAGATTGATGTCTTTGGCCTTCATTGAAGCGCTGATGACGTCGAGATTATCTTGTGTCGGCATTCCTTTGCTAAAAATGAGGATGTCGTTAATGTAAAGGTTGGTCTTTGATTCATTGAGTTTAATACCTGCATATCCGGCTGCGGAGACAATACGTCCCCAGTTCGGGTCTTCACCATTGATTGCCGTCTTTACGAGTGGTGAATCTGCAATCGACCTGGCAATCCTTACGGCGTCGGCTCTTGACCTTGCGCCAACCACGTCGATTTGGATAAACTTGGTGGCGCCCTCGCCGTCCCTTACAATGGCCTTTGCCAAATAACTTGCAACGTAATCAAGCCCTTGCTGAAATATTTTTACTTCAGAACCGTTGGGGGGAATAGATATCCCTGATGCCCCGTTAGCCATAATGGCGACGGTGTCGTTTGTGCTGGTATGGCCGTCAATGGTGATGCGGTTGAAAGAGGCTTCTGCGGATTTTCTCAGGCACTCATCAAGGAGTGGCGCCGGTATGGCCGCGTCCGTAGTGATAAAGCAGAGCATCGTTGCAAGATTCGGGGCAATCATCCCGGCGCCTTTTGTTATTCCGCCTATCGTTACGTCTTTGCCGTTTATCTTGAATCTTACGGCGACGTCTTTTTGTCTTGTATCGGTGGTCATGATTGCCCGCGCCATGCCATTGCCGTGCGCAGGGGTATTGCCCAAAGCAGCCGCCGCAGCTTTGATGCCGGCGGCGATCTTGTCCATCGCAAGGGGTCTTCCAATAATCCCCGTGGAGGCGACGAGTATTTCTTCGCGGGAGATTTTTAAACGTTCTGCTGCAAGCCGCGCCATTTCCTGGGCGTCTTTGTATCCCTGTTCTCCGGTGCAGGCGTTGGCATTGCCGCTATTAACAACAAAGGAACGGATACACCCCTTTTGTGCCACGTTTCTGCTGTATTTTACCGGCGCGGCGTAAATCTGGTTTGTAGTAAACAACGCGGCACCGGTTGACGGACGCTCCGACAAAACAATTCCTAAATCAAGGCTGTCCTCTCGTGTTTTTATTCCACAATAGGCAGTTCCCGTCTGAAATCCTTTGGCAGCGACAATACACCCTGTGGTTATTACGTCCACGTTATTACTAACCTCCTTTTACGTTTCTCTGGAATAAGAGATGCGCAACTGTTGAATGAAACGATGGGAATCCTGCCAACACGAAGCCTTGTGGGGGAGAACGGCAAAAAAAAGCGGTTTAAACAGCGCTAACCGTTTAAACCGCTTTTATAGATTCCGTTAAAATGGTTATAAAATGAACACCGCTGCCGCTACTACGGTAGTCCACAGCCCGTGTTTATCGCCGCGCGCAGCCTGTGTGATATTCCTGGTCTTTACGATCTTACCACTCATTCGGTAGGTTTCTTTACGTTCATCATAGTTTTTTGCAGGATCAAATTCGATGCCGAGTGTGCTGGCCAACATAGTAGCGGCAAGGTCTTCCGCATAATCTCCCGATTTCTCTTCGGTTTCACCATAAGCATGATGTTCGCTAAGATATCCATAGTGATCCGGCTCTGATGGCACAGCCATACCAACCGAGGCTGTAATCATGCGATTCGGCTCATTGGTGGAGTTGTCGCTCATAACGCAAAAAACCACCTGCCCTGCCTTCAACATCGGCACCCCTTGCTCCTTTGTTACGATCTTACATTGGGGTGGAAAAATACTGGACACCCTGACTAAGTTGCATTTTTCAATGCCAGCCTTTCGTAGCGCAAGCTCAAAAGACTGCAGTTTATCCTTGTGTACCCCTACACCCTTGGTAAAGAATACCAACCTCGGTATCATCATAGTTGATTGGCTCCCTCAAATGATTTTATACAGCACATCTAAACTAAAAAAAACGTGAGTGATTAGTGAAACAAATTTACCGGTAAAATTCAACAGAATTTTCTAAAAATTGAGTAATATTTTTGCATTTTATTTTTTGTTCGTCAAAAAAGCCTCTAAAGGGATAAAAAATGCAGTATGGGTTGTCGTTAAATTGCTGTCCCTTACTTCAACTCCAACTTGACTATCATATTCTATTGTGATATCATCCGTGCTTTGGTTAGCTCTCATACCTACTACCCAGTTTTCTTATTGTCTGAGGCTTTGCTTTACAGAAACAGTATGAACAAAATAGTTCCCTCAATTCTGGTTTTGATTTTCGTATGCCTCACCGTATGCAATGGCAATCTGATGATATCCGTGCACGGGACGGAACCGTATCCTTGCAAGGGGCATCAATGCGGCTGTAAAACAGAGACAGACTGCAAAGAACACTGTTGTTGCGCTCGTTACGAAAACGATAATGAGTCCCGAATCAAAAGCAAGAAACAAAAGAGCGGCCTTTACTCTTTTATCAGCAGCGTAAACTGTAAATCCGGAAACCCTTTGATTTCCGGCATATCTTTTAGCGAAAAGTACGTCTCAACAGAGAATGCGCTATCGACACAAGCGCCATTGCTCTGTTTTTTCCATCGTGACGTATCATTCTTCCCCCCGGAAGCATTCATCTCTCTTCCCAAGAAACCGCCGCGGCATCTCATATAAACCCCCATTCAGACAAAACCATTGATATTACTTTAGCATTTTTGTTTCTGACAAAAACGTGGTAGGGATGGCTTCGCTCATAATAATGCTGTAATCATGTAATTATAGTAAGGGAGAATGTTATTCCCTTAAAATCATTGCTATTATGAGTAAACCCTTTTAGTTTGCGGTCTTTGCCGGATGTTTCTCCACAAATGAGAATGGCATTTTCGTTTCCAAATCGCAGTGTGTGACCATCTCCCAACCTATCGTTTTAACGAAAACAAGCATAAAAGGAGATGTATGAAGATATTTGGCGTACTGTTATTGTTTTTAGTTTCTACTACCGGCGCAGCTTATGCAAGCGGTGAATGCTGTCAGTCACGCTCCATCATTGACGCCACAACCTCTGATATTGCCGGCGCTTCAAATTTCGGGCTTTCCCTTCAGTATGAATACTCCAATATGAAGACGATAAAGGACGGCAGCAATGGCATTACCCATGATACGGCGCTGGAGAATGCATCAGAAAATTGGTCTAAGATGCCTATGAAGAAAGAGAGTTTTTCCATCCCAACAAGGATGATTATGCAGAAGTATAGCCTGCTTGGCACGTACTCTATTACAGACCGCATCAACGTTCTGGCTACGGTTCCCTATGTCATAAACGACATGTACATGAGAAAATTAACGCGAAATACTATGGGCATGGATATGACTATGGATATGAAGATGGACACCTTAGAAGGTCTAGGGGACATGACACTTATGGGCATTTATCAAATCTATGAGAACAATCATGAACTTCCGACAAAAAAACTTACGGGAGGAATTGGCCTGAAAGCCCCCACAGGGAAAAACGATGAGGAAACTGACTCGGGAACCCTTGTGCACGCCATGATGCAACCGGGCAGCGGCTCGTGGGACCCCCTCTTTCTTGTAAACTATATGCAAACGTTTTCTCCGGTAATATTTCAGAGCAACCTGCTGTATCAAATGACGACAGAAGGCGACGAAGGCTACGAATTTGGCGACAAGATATCCTTAGACCTTATTGGAAGATATCAGGTAACCGACTATTTTTACCCCGGACTCGAGCTGAATGGCCTTTATGCAGGACAGGATACCGACTACGACGGCAAGTATTCAAGACCGGATGTATCGCTTTTGGATAATACCGACAATACCGGTATTACCTCTCTTGCAATCACCCCTGCAATTCAAGTAAAGGTTCCAAAGACCGGTTGTAGTATTGATCTCAAATTCCAACAACCGTTATACCAGGATGTAAGAGGAACCCAGCAGGTAGTGGATTGGAGGGGAATGGCTGCTATTATGTGGACATTTTAACCATGGGTTTGGGCAGCGTTGTTTTGGGGTGTCTGTTCGCGCTTTTAAAGGATGGAACGTTTCCAGAATTTTTATATCCATACGTAGTAACACGGCGTGCCGTGTCACTACCTTGATGTATAAGAATTTCAAATTAACTTTGTAGTGGCAATTCATGAATTGCCACTACACTATTAAAAGTCGCCGAATGCCTAATTTAAAACGTTCATACGTTGTATTACACAAAACAGTTTTTTCGTGAAAAGGAGTTACTATGAAGCGGTTTTTATTGGAAAGATTTTCTGCCATTTACGTAGTTATATGTGTTGTAATGCTTGTCTGGAGTTACAAAGATCAGGCGATAGCGTGTGACCTTTGTACCCTTTGTGGGTGTGGAGGAACGACGAGTGCTGTTAATCCGGCTGCCGCAGATTCACCATCTAAGAATAAGTTTACCCTGGGCTATAAGCTTGAGTACCAAAACTGGGAATCGGTTGACGTTCAAAAAGCTCATCAACTCCATGAGGAAGGACGAGACGCACACGCGCGAAAAAGCGACATTGCAAATAACGTCTTTCTTGGTTATGGCATTACTGACGCCTTTTCTGTAAGTATCCAGGTGCCTTTTGTGGTAAGGGATTTCAAGGAGGTGCATAATGAGGCGCTTTTGGGAGAAGACCAAACGTCTACCGGCCTCGGAGACTCGATACTCCTGGGAAAGTATAAGTTTTATGATAAACAATTCGGGTTGGCCGGTATTTTCGGTTTTAAATTACCCACGGGAGCCACGAATGAGAGGAATAGTTCAGGGGAGAGATATGAACCGGAACTACAGCCAGGCACCGGGTCTTTGGACTATATATTTGGCCTCTCCGCCAACAAGAGGATCAATCATTGGCTTCTTTTGGATAGCAACTGCCTGTATCATCTGAGGACGGAGGGAGAACAGGATTATGAATTCGGTGATATGGTCAGGGCAACCGCGAGCGCTACTTTTAATATTATTTCCGGAGATAATAAACCAACCTTCAACTTTATCTCAGAAATGATTTCGCAATTTGCCGACAAAGACGAACATGCTGGTGAGACTGTTTATGATTCAGGGGGAACAACCCTCTTTTTTGCACCAGGCATTTCATCTCGAATAACAGAACAGCTAAATGCAACCTTATCAGCCCCCATTCCTTTTTACCAGGCATTGGGCGGACAGCATCAGGAATTGGATTTCAGCATTCTTTTCAGTATGAGCTACGATATTTAGCGCCATTTGGACTCAATGTGCCTGAAAAGCCTTAAATTATGCCTGCGGCGACATTCTTGTTTGCATGCAGGGGCACGGGTGCCGTGTCCCTACTTCAACGCGTACCCACGCTTCGGCGTGGGTACGCAATATTACGACGCCCCGTGTTCCGTTACAACCCTATCGGATTTTAATGCGGGTTTGTGGGTAGGTGTAGCGGTAATGCGTGTGTTGGCAATACTATCGCCGTTGTCTACCGGTTTGCAAAGGAAATGAACTTTTTCTTCAACAATCCGGCGATGCCAAAGAAGTTTACGTAAAATCTTTCCGCCTGTTTTGTATACGTATTTTCTAATCTGCCGTAATCTTCAAGCATCTTCTGCTTGTCGGAGACA
>Ga0315281_10002522_pt1 | contig 27123 bp, 22 predicted proteins | sample YL17G07_0_MG_FD_204540 | JGI IMG/M metagenome (GOLD analysis project Ga0315281, IMG submission 204540) | Sediment microbial communities from Yellowstone Lake, YNP, Wyoming, USA - YL17G07_0 | ecosystem: Environmental > Aquatic > Freshwater > Lake > Sediment | place: USA: Wyoming | collected...
TCACGGCTAATTCGCGCAACATAGCGAGCCCGTCTCTGAGGATGCGAAATTTTGAGCCGGGTTGATGGGACCAATTCACCGGAATTTCTGCAATGCGGTATCCGCGTTGTTGCGCCACATAGAGCAGTTCGAGGTCGAAGCCATAGCCGTCGATCGAGGAGACTCCAAAGAGGTCCGCTGCCACAGTTTGACGGAAAAGTTTGAATCCACATTGCGTGTCGGTGATTCCGCTGAGACCCTTCTGTTGTATGAGCGAATTGAACAGATTGCTCAAAATAGTCCGATACCAGCGAGCCTGGACTGTATAATCCGGCAACCGGGAGGCGAGTGATCGCGATCCGATGGCCATGTCGGCTCCGTTCGCTACAGCCTCCTCGAGCCGGGCGAGTTCCTGAATCGGAGTGGCGCCGTCTGCATCGGTAAAGAGTTGGAGTCGTCCAACGGCGGCTTGCATCCCTTGCCGTACGGCCGCGCCTTTACCTCGGCGCAGTGGCGCCCTGAGCAACTGAATTTCCCGGACCGTAGAAGCCAGGGTTGCCACAACGGCGGCTGTGGCATCGGTGCTGCCATCGTCGACCACGAGAACTTCGTAGGGCTGTCTTCGGTCCTGCATGTATGAGGCGATGCTTTGAAGATAGGGCAGAATACGGGCAGCCTCGTTGTGGGCTGGAATGATGATCGACCATTGGATAGCGCTTGAGTTATTTTGGAAGGCCACAGGAAACCAGCCTTATTGCGGTGGAGCACGGTGGCATCAGACCAGAATCCACACGAAATATGGTAGCGAGCCACAGACAGGAATGCAAGGGAGATGGCTTTGCCTGACTTGACAGATCTGCCGATGGAGAGCGAACGTATAAACTTGCAGAATGCAGCGGCGGACGAATTTGCATGGTCTGAGGTGAGGGATGGGCCAGGCACTCTATCGATTCGGTCTCATGCTCAGCGTGGTATTCCTGGTATCTTGTGCCTCCGCTCTTCCGCCTGCACGGATCGGCGATTATGTTTCCTCAGGGCGCCAGGTCGGTGGCGATGCGTTCGCGAGGATTGATCAGCGGCCACTACAGGTAGGGCTTGTCGTGGTGCCGGATACGGCAGACCCAGGGACGGCACCGAATTTGCCGGAAGAGGCTCTGGTTCGTCTCGGAGAAAACTTGCAACGGGATCTTGGCCGTGCGATTCCCGTGACGATAACAGAGGTGATTTCAGCCGATCGTATCAGGCCGCAGCCGCATGGGGATTGGGTCCAGTTTGCTGAACTGGGGCGGCAACGCGGGCTCGACCATCTGTTCGTTGTCGTAGCCTCCAGCACCGAGCAGGAATATCCCGTGACGCTCTTTCTGGGATGGACCACGCACGCGCAGCCTGGATTTCGTCGAGATAACTGGTCGCTGCTGGAATTCGCTCTGTTGGACTTGACGCACAATCAGATTTTGATGCAAGCCGAGGGTCGGGGCTGGGCCACACTGGATCGTCCGAGCGCGCCAGGGATCGATCAATGGTATCCGGCTATCTACTTGCGCCCTCAAGATGAGCGGCGTATCTGGCCTCCGACATACGAAGGGGCGCCGAATACGCTCCGTGTCGTGTCCTTTGAGCAAGCGGCTCAGCGGCTGGTGTTGAAGCTCCAGAATTTGTGGCGTGGGGTATCAGAATCCGAGGCGGCGGCTCGGAAAACCAGATTGTAGCAGGTTGCGGAATAGCCTCGCGGCGCGAGCGAAATGGGCGAGAGTAGGGAAGAATTGATCTGGTTCATCTGGTCTGTCTGGTTCACCCAAACAAATGAGACAGACCAGATAGACCAGCCCGTTTCCCCAGATCTCGCGATTCACGCATAGCGGTCATGCGCCATGGCTCCTCGGGCCTTGTCCGGTGAGGGTCCGACGAGAGCTATTAGGCTTTGAAGCCCTTGGAACGGATAGTGTACAATACCTCGCTCGGTTCATGCTGTGGCGTCGGTTAACCCTGTGGAGGAACGCTGTTATGGTCATGCGGAGTAGGGTGTGGAATATTCGAGGTCTTGTCGCAGGTATCGGTCTGCTCTTGAGCGCGTTCGCCTATACTGTCCTGCCCAGTGAACCCACAGCCTTCGCCGCCGGGGTTCCCGCCGGGATGACACAAGGATTTTCAGAGATCGTCAAGAAGGTTACGCCGGCGGTGGTGAACATCGCGGTTACCGGGGGTGGCGAAGGCAGGGGACGAGGCCGGAAGTCGCCGGTGCCGCCAGGTCCCTTTGGTGGACCTCCGGGTGAAGAAGCGCCGGAGGGTGAACTCCCGACTCCTCCGCCGATGCCGCCTGGTGGAGGGCATGGACGCCCTGATCAAAGCGCCGGCTCCGGCGTCATTTTCGATCCGAACGGATTTATCGTGACCAACAACCACGTCGTCGAAGGCGCCACACAGATCACCGTCACGCTCAGTGATCGACGTGAATTCAGCGCGAAAGTGGTGGGAACCGATCCAAAGACGGACTTGGCCGTGGTCAAGATCGAGGCAAAGGACCTCCCCGCCTTAAAATGGGCCGAGTATGAAAAATTGGAGGTCGGCGATCTTGTGTTGGCAGTCGGCAGTCCGTTTGGACTGAGTTCTACCGTGACCCTGGGCATCATCAGTGCCTTGGGACGCGGCAATGTCGGGATTGCAGATTACGAAGATTTCATCCAGACCGACGCCGCGATCAATCCCGGCAATTCCGGCGGAGCGTTGGTCAATCTGAGTGGCGAACTTATCGGAATCAATACAGCCATCTTCTCAAGAACAGGCGGGTCGGAGGGGATTGGATTTGCCATTCCCAGCAGCATCGCGTTGGACATCGTTGACAGTCTGCAGAAAACCGGCAAGGTCGTGCGCGGCTGGATGGGTGTTGCAATTCAAGAGATCACGCCAGCGTTGGCCAAATCCTTCAAGCTCCCGGAACAGCGCAAAGGCGTACTGATAAGCGATGTGAATGAGAACGGTCCTTCCCATGCTGCAGGTGTGAAGCGCGGCGATGTGGTGATCGCATTCAACGGGAAAGAAGTTCAAAACGTGAGTCAGTTGCGAAACCTCGTCGCGCGCACAATGGTCGGCAAGGATGCGCTGGTGAAGGTGTTGCGAGATGGCAAGGAACAGACGATCGCCGTGAAGGTGGCGGAGCGGCCGACGGATGAAATGTTGGCGAAAAAGGAGCCGTCAGTTCCCAAGGAGCCGGTTGAGACGGTGAAGCCGCCGGATAATGTCTTGGCGTCTCTTCGTGTGCAGGGGCTGGATGCTGCCACGATGAGTCAATTGAATATCCCGGCCAAGATGACGGGTGTCGTCGTGACGTCGGTCGAGAGCGGCGGCCCTGCAGAAGCGGCGGGGCTGCAGCGCGGCGATGTGATTCAAGAGGTTAACCACGAAGCCGTGAAGACACTCGAAGACTACCAGAAAGCTTCGATCAAGCTGAAGAAAGACGAGTTGGCCGTCCTGCTTCTGAGCCGGCAGGGAAATAACCTGTTTGTCGCGGTCAATCCCAAGTGATAGGCCTGACGCTGGCTGCGACCGCTCGGCATTCGAGCGGTCGCAGCCAGCCGTCGGATGAACGGATCGTATGCCCAACGGCCTGAATTTACTCAACCAGTGGCTGCAGGACACGATCTTTAAGCCGCTGGAAGATAAGAAAATGCCGGTGATGGAGCACCTCGTGGAGCTCCAAGTCCGGCTGACGCGCGCGGTGATCATCACCGCCGTGGTGTTCGTCGGCACATTTTTTTATGCCGACACCTTGGTCAAGTGGCTTCGGATTCCACTCCAGAACATGTTCGTGCCGGGCTCTCTGTCGTGGGTGCCGACCGATTTGCCGACCGTTCCGTTCGTCTTTCTCGCGCCGGCTGAAGCCTTGTGGCAAAACGTCAAGGTGGCCGGGCTCTTTGCCCTCGTCGCCGTGACCCCGTACATTCTGTTGGAAGTCTGGAAATTCGTCGTGCCGGGACTCCATGCCCAGGAACGGCGTTTCGTCGCGCCGTTTGTGCTGCTGAGCACCCTGGCCTTTTACGCAGGGGTGGGTTTTTCATTTTTCTTCGTGCTGCCGTTTGCTCTGAACTTTTTGGTTTCCTATGGCGTCAACGCCGGCTTCGTTCCACAGATCTCTATCGCGCAGTATGTTGGATTTGCCCTCTGGTTCTTGATGGTATTCGGGCTGATTTTCGAAGTGCCGCTCGCGATCACGCTCATGGCGAAGCTTGGGTGGGTCGATGCGCCTTTTCTCAAGCGATATCGCAAGTGGGCCCTGCTGGGGTCGTTCGTCTTTGCCGCAGTTCTTACCCCAACGCCCGATCCCTTCAACCAATGTCTCATGGCCCTGCCGATGTATATCTTTTACGAAGTCGGGATCATCAGCGCAGGGTTTTTCAACAAGAAGAAGCCGGCGATGGAGGAATCGGGCATGCCGGCCATGGCCGCAGCGGCGGCTGGAAACGGCACGGTGCCTTCAGTGAAACTTCCCAGCGCGGGGGCGGGCGACTACGTCGGCGTGCCGACAGATCGACGCCGGTGATAAGAATCGGCGGATTGGGCATAATGTTTTTTATAGAAGGGTAATAGAAAGATAATACATGGCTCGTGAATTGAACGTCATCCAACCTCCCAGCGCCGGCGGCAGCGATGCGTGTGTCTACATGTGGGCCTGCGCGATCTGCGATGAGAACGAAACCTGTCAGAAGGATAAAGAGGGACATAGTCGCTGGTTGGTGGCCAAACGGATGGAGCGAATCGAATACAAAGTGCTCATCATGAGTAACAAAGGTGGAGTCGGAAAGAGTACCTGTACGACGAACCTCGCCGTGAGTCTCGCCCTCAAAGGGTGGCATGTCGGTATTTGCGACATGGACATCCATGGCCCGAACATTCCCAAGATGGTGGGGGCCGAAGGCCAGAAGCTCAAGATCAGCAGCTCAGGCGGAATCATCCCGTTTCAGGCGTATAACCTCAAGATCGCCTCAATGTCCTTCCTGTTGCAGAATTCTGACGATCCGATCATCTGGCGCGATGCCTATAAATATGAGTTCATCAACCAGCTTTTGGGCGGTGTCGAGTGGCAGGATCTCAATTTTTTGTTTGTCGATCTACCGCCAGGAACCGGCAACGAATCGGTCACGACCATCGATCTGCTCGGCAATGTCAGCGGCGCGGTGATCGTGACGACGCCTCAGGAAGTGGCCCTGCTGGATTCACGCAAGTCGGTCACGTTCTGCAAAGACAGCGAAGTCCCGATCATTGGGATTATCGAAAATATGAGCGGTTTAGAGTGTCCCCATTGCCACAACCATATCGAGGTGTTCAGGAAAGGCGGCGGAGAAGCCTCTGCGATCGATATGGGCGTGCCCTTCCTCGGGCGGATTCCGCTCGATCCCGATGTCGTGATCCAGTCCGATGCCGGCGAGCCGTTTGCGATGTTCAACTCCGACACCGCCACGGCTGAGTGTTATCACGATATTGCGAACAAGGTCGAAGCGTTCTGCAAGAAGCGCGGATCCCTCGTGAACATCGCGTCCCGGCAGGCGCATTGATGAAGGAGAGACTGTGAAAGCCACAGACGCGACAGAGGGGCTCACGCAACTGCAAGAAGCGCAACGGATTGTGTTGGAGTCCACGCCGATTCTGGGCTTGGAGAAGATCTCGATTCTCGATGCGCTTGGTCGTGTTCTTGGGGAGGACATTGTGGCGGAGCGGGATAATCCGCCCTGGGACAACAGTGCGATGGATGGGTTTGCTGTGAGGTGGGATGATATCAAGCAAGAACATGCGATTGAGAAACCGGTGACGCTCACGGTGATTGAAGAGGTGGCTGCCGGCAAGATGCCGTCAAAGTCCGTCGGCGCGGGGCAGGCAATTCGCATCATGACCGGGGCTCCACTTCCGAAGGGGGCGGATACGGTCTTGAAGGTCGAAGACACTGAGCATACCGCAGATTCCGTTCGGGTCTTCAAGCCTGAACAGCAAGGCGCCAACATTCGGCCTCAAGGCGAAGACGTCAAAAAGGGCGAGTGTATTATCGGCAAGGGGACCCAGATACGTCCGGGGGAAGCGGGGATGTTGGCGATCCTCGCCAAGTCGTTCATCTTTGCCTATCAACGGCCCAGGGTGGCGATCCTTTCAACCGGCGATGAACTGGCAGATTTGGATGAGCGGTTCAGCGAAGATAAAATCATCAACTCCAATAGTTATGGGATTGCTGCTGCAGTGCAAGAGGCGGGTGGTATTCCCCTGTTGCTGGGAATTGCGAGGGATACCCCTGCGGCGTTGAAGGAGAAGATTTCGCATGGACTGACGGCGGATATTCTGGTGCTGTCCGGCGGCGTGTCGATGGGCGATTACGATTTTACGAAGACTGTTTTCCACGAGCTGGGCGCAGAAATGAATTTCTGGAAGCTGGCGATCAGGCCGGGGCAGCCGCTTGCCTTCGGCAAGATCCAGGGCAAGCTGGCCTTCGGCTTGCCGGGGAACCCGGTTTCCTCCATGGTGACGTTCGAGCAGCTCGTGCGGCCGGCGATGCTCAAAATGAGCGGGCATCGGAGTTACGGTCGTCCGGTCGTCCAAGCGGTCTTCCAGGAAAGGTTTTCCAAACGTCCGGATCGGCGCCATTTTCTTCGCGGTGTGCTCACGCAGGAAGCGGGGGTCTTCAAGGTTCGAACGACCGGCGCTCAGGGGTCCGGGATGTTGACCTCCATGGTGAAAGCCAATTGTTTGATCGATATCCCAGCCGAAGTCGAGCGGGTGAACCAGGGCGAGATGGTATCGGTTCAACTGTTGAGTGGAGAAGCCTGGCCCAGCCATTCCGAGCATAGTCACCCCGACCCTCATCGATTGTCCTGTTGCTGATAGAGAAAGGATGTCGATAGACATCAGTCACCAGTCAATGGCGAGTATCGTTCTTGACCGCCTTTGACCGATGACGATGGATCATCGACGGGTTTCATTCATGGCCGTACCCATTCTCTCTTTTGTCGGTCGGTCGAACAGCGGGAAAACCACGCTGATCGAACGCGTGATTCCCGAACTGGTTCGGGCCGGCTACAAAGTGGCGACGGTGAAGCATACCGGACATGGGTTCGACCTCGATACGGAAGGGAAGGATAGCTGGCGCCACAAGCGAGCCGGTGCCAGCTGCGTGATGGTGCTGTCCAAAGGGAGTCTGGCGATGTTTGCCGATGTGTCCGATCAGATGAATGTCGAAGACATGCGGGATCGGTTTCTCGATCATACCTATGACCTGATCATTGCCGAAGGGTGGAAACACGAAAGCTATCCGAAGATCGTCATTGTCCGTGAGCAGATCGGCGAAATTCCCGTTTCTGCCGAAGGGTTACTCGCGGTGGTGTCGGACAAGCCTGTAGATCTATCCGTACCGCTGTTCGGACTGGACGATGTTGCCGGCCTGGCCGCCTTGATCATGAAGCAGTTCCCGCGATCGCCGTCTCGTGCGGAGCAGGGGCTGGAAATCTAAAGTGGCCGTTATCCTAACGCTCATCACCTGCACTCTCACGCTTTCGGCATCCTGCTAAGTCTCCGATCATTCATGTCCACACCTGTCCTGCACGTTCAACATCTGGTGAAACGGTTCGGCGAGTCCGTCGCCGTCAACGATATTTCGTTCGACATCGGACCGGGCGAAATTCTTGGATTGCTGGGCCCGAACGGAGCAGGGAAAACTACCACGATACAGATGCTGCTCGGGGTGGTGACACCGACCGCCGGCTCTATTCATATGTTCGGACTCGATCTGGCGGCTCACCGAGAAGAGATTCTGCATCAAGTGAATTTTTCTTCGACCTATGTCTCCATGCCGCAGGCGCTTACGGTCGAGGAGAACCTTTGGGTGATTGCGCGGCTGTACGGTCTGTCTCAGATCCGAGAGCGGGTCGATGACATCGTGAAGCGGCTTGAGATGGAGGAGTTTCGCCATAAAGTGACGCGCAAGTTGTCTTCCGGCCAAAGCACTCGTCTTGGGCTGGCCAAGGCGTTCTTGACCGAACCGAAGATTCTGTTCCTCGACGAGCCGACCGCGAGCCTGGATCCCGATATCGCGCAAAAGATTCGGAGCTTCCTCAAAGAGGAGCGACAATCGTCCGGACTCAGCGTGCTCTACTCGTCGCATAATATGCATGAGATGGAAGAGATGTCGGATCGAATCATTTTTCTCCAGCGGGGAAAGATCGTGGCGGAGGGGACAGCGCAGGAGATTGTGGTGCGGTTTGGGCAGGCGGACTTGGAAGAAGTGTTTGTGAAGTTGGCGCGGGAGAAGTAGAAGCGCGGGCTGGCAGGGACGTTCCCTGTGCTCGCGCAACGCGCGGTCTCAGAAGGATGAAAGGGAGCGGCCAGGTGCCTTTTTTGCTCGCAGAACGCGCACGATAAGAATGTGCTCGTTCGATGCGCGCAGTAAAGGGCAGCCTCGGCCACTCCCTTAACGAGAAGTGTAAGGAGTCGAAAGACCCCTCGTTGGACGCGCGCAGTGGGGAACATCCCCGCCAGCCCGCGATCTGTGCCAAACTTGTTGGAGTGGAGACGGGGAAGAGGTGCAATGAAAGTTCATCGAATTTATGCGCTGGTGACGCGGCATCTGTATCTGTATCGGCGCAGCTTGCCGCGTATGATGGAAATTTTCTATTGGCCGTTCCTGGACCTCGTGATTTGGGGATTCATTACGGTCTATCTCATGAAATTCCAGGGACAGATCCCGGGGGCGGTGACGTTTTTTATCGGCGCTTTGATTTTGTGGGACATCCTGTTCCGAGCCCAGCAAGGAATTACGATTTCGTTCTTGGAGGAGATTTGGGCGAGAAATCTGATGAACTTGTTTGCCAGCCCGCTCAAGCCAAGCGAGTTTCTCGCGGCGACGATGGTCATGAGCGTTTTCAAAGTCGTGGCCGTCTCTGTGGTGATGGTCGTGTGTGCAGGCCTGTTCTATTCCTACAATATCTTTGTGATCGGGCTGTGGCTGGTTCCGTTCGTTTTGAACCTCGTGATGACTGGATGGATTATCGGGGTGCTGACCACGGCCCTCATCATGCGGTTTGGCCAGGAAGCGGAAGTCCTGGCTTGGAGCATGGTATTCCTGTTCCAGCCTATTTCCTGCGTGTTCTATCCGATCGAGGTGCTTCCAGGGTGGCTACAGGCCATTGCTTGGGTGAATCCGGCTGCTCATGTATTTGAGGGGATGCGCGCGGTGCTCAGCGCATCCGTCTCGCCGATCATTCATCTCGCATGGGCGACCGGCCTCAATCTACTGTTTCTCGGTATGGTCATTGCCGCCTTCCATTGGACGTTCGAGCTCTGCAGGGAACGGGGACTGCTGGTACGCATTGGGGAGTAAACCGACAGGGAAGCTGGGGCTCGGATTGCCATTTTCAAGAGGGCTGTGATAGCCTGCAGCCGCCTTATCGTAGAGACCTGGCGGCGAGGTGGAACGAAACATACAGGTCTGCAACATATCGATGTTGCCTTGCCCGAGAATCTCGTCGGAAGTCAGACCTAAGTCGCCGCTTCTTTCGCGTCTTCGGCCCGCTCCTTCCTCCGTCCCTCGCGTACAAGACAATATCATTATACTCATAAGGAGGAACCCCAGATGGGTTCGAAGATTTATGTCGGTGGGTTGCCCTACTCGGCGACCGAGCAGGAGTTGAGCGATCTGTTCGGACGACATGGCGCCGTCGCTTCCGCACGGATCATTACGGATAAGTTCACGGGACAGTCACGCGGCTTCGGCTTCGTCGAGATGTCTTCGGATGCGGAAGCACAGGCAGCTATTACCGCCCTCAACGGCGCAGAAATGGGTGGCCGAACCTTGACCGTGAATGAAGCGCGTCCCCAGGAGCCTCGCACCGGCGGTGGTGGCGGTGGGTTCGGTGGGGGAGGCGGTGGTGGTCGTGGCGGTGCCGGTGCCGGTGCCGGCGGTGGTAAGCGCGATCGTTGGTAATCAGAATTCGTGAATGTGAACGGGGCTGCCATTGACACGATGGCAGCCCCGTTCTGTGTGTTGCCGCAGGACGGAAGATGAGCGTTCTGTTCGAGGACATGGAGGCGGTCAGTTAATCAACCCAGCCATCACCGATTTTGGGATCTCCGGGCGAGCCCTCTGTCGGATTCTCGATCAAAAGCGAAGGCGCGTGAAGAGTCTGTCGAACGAGTGCCAGCAGGGCTTTGGGCTCAAACGGTTTGGAAAGAAATGGGAGCTCTCCCCGGCGTATGCCGTACCCTGCCAAATCTTGCTCGATATTGCCGGACATGAGGATCACTCGAAGGTCTTTTCGAATGCGGCGCGCGCGGACAGCCAGCTCATAGCCGTGCACGTGGGGGAATTGATTGGAGCTTGAGGCCAATTGAAATCCCGGAGGGGGGAGGACGATGTCTGTGAGCAGCAGATCGATGGGCCCTTCGTGCTGCGTGCAGATTTTGAGCGCCTCTGAACTGCCGTCGGCTTCAAGGACCGAAAACCCTGCTTGTTGGAGTATTGTTTTGCACAACTTCGTGATGGTCGGCTCGTCATCGACTAACAGGATGGTTGATGAGAGGGATTGAGGCACGATGTCCTGCTGTCCTGGCATAATGTGGTTACCTTGCCCACAGCATAGTACCGGACTGAGTCTATGGCGAGTTAATCCACGTTTCTGGCAGCATGGATGGATAGGGAGAGGATCAGACGGGGCTCCTGATGGGTGACGGCATCCAGCCTCCTCCCAGCGCTTTGAAGAGGCCGACCATATCCGTCAAGCGAGCGAGTTCAGTGTGGACCAGTTGGGTCTTTGCTCTCAGCGCCGTTCGCTGTGCATCCAGCATAGCGAACGTATGGCACTCAGCTCCTGACTCAATGTGCGATCGAATTCGTGAAGCCCCTTGCAAGCGATCAGTGCGCTGATGATTTGTAGCGAGTCGATCTGTGGCGAGGAGGCGCCCATATGTGGGCACTGCCGCATAGTGAGGGAATGCGAGAAAAGGCAGCACGAGATTCGACCAGTTACTCGCGGACCGATCGGGCCTTGAGTGCATCCAGCCGTTTCTTCTCCAGGCTCACATGCAGCGATTTCTCCTGGGTGACGATGACCGCCCCTGGCGCCTGGCCCTTTGCCTTCTTGACCCACTTGCGTCTCGTATAGATGACGTCGCCTTTGCCGCTTTTCTTTAAATCGCTATAGAGCAGCGCCAGCGTGGCGGCATCCCGTATCGTTTCGGACGGCGGATCGGTTCCTTTTTCCAGGCGCACCACGACGTGTGAACCAGGCGTGCCGCGGGCATGCAGCCAGAGGTCGTCACTCTTGGCGAGGCCGAACGTCAGTTCATCGTTCTCGCGCGCGTTTCTTCCGACATAAATCGCCAAGCCGTCTGATGAGGTGAAGCGACGGAACGGACCTTGTCGTTGCTCCTGACGGTTCTTTCCCCCGCCAGCTCGCGAGAGGGGCCGTGCGCGCACGATGAGACGGGGCTTGTCGGGCGGCTGCCAGTTTCCCTGTTCAATGACGGTCATTTCCTGGCACAGAGTTTCCAATTCCTTCTGCCCTTGCTCAATACGTGGTCGCAGCTCCCGCTCCGCAGTCAGGTGTTTCCGATGCTTTCGGAAGTAGTCGTCCATATTGCCCTGAGGGGTTTTGGACTGGTCGAGCGGGACCGTTAGGTTGGGAAGCTCTTCATCGAAGTAATCCACCAGGGTGACATCGGTCTGGCCTTTGCGGATGGTTCCGAGGTTCGCCTTGATGAGTTCGCCATAGCGATCGTAGGCCTTGTACTTCTCTGCCTTTGCAAGGTCTTCGTGCCAGGCCTCGATGCGACGGCGAAGCTTCTTGATCAATCTTCTCAGTATCGCTGCCCTGGCATTTCGTGCGGTTTCGACGGCAGAAGCACCCTCCGCCCGGTGGTAATGGGCTTCGATGGCGGACGACATAGGAAATGGCGATTCCGGAATGTTCTGGTCGAATCGCGAGTGATCGGGGGCAGCGGGCTCTCGTTGATGATGAGGGGGAGGAGCGTATTGCTGTCCCACGCGATCCTTTCCCCCGTTCAGGTCTCGTCGGATATGGCCTGTCTCATCGAGTACGAGGAGATTCGATGTCTTCCCGGTCAGCTCTGCAACCAACCGGCAGGGACCTTCCTTGCCGGTCAGTGCCAGCTGAACGATCCGGTCTCCTTGAATCTGTTCGATGTGGTCGATACGTGCTCCTTGCAGATGAGCGCGGAGAAATTGACAGAAGGGAGGAGGTGTCGGTGGATTCTGAATGGCTGCCGTGGTGAAGTGGAGACGGGCAGTTTCGGGATGGCATGAAATGAGGAGTCGGTGCGTCCGCCCCGGAGTACGAATCTCCAGTGCGAGCGTACGATCCGCCGGCTGGTAAATTTTTTGAATCCAGCCTCCGACCAAGGCCGGAGCAAGTTCACCCATCACCTTCGCAATTTCTGTCGCAGTCAGTGCCACGATTCGTCTCCGATCGGGCGATGTGTATTAAGAGAGCGGAGTAGATCGACAATGAGTAAGAGCGTCTCCCCACTCAAGCTATATTGACACGTCGACCAGATCAATTTTGCCGCATGGGGCCGATGTGTCGCACCAATACGCGATTGAGACCGAATGCTGTCCGGCCACACTCTACGATTCACTGCTAAAACACGCAAGCAGTCGCAACAATACCTCTGGCATTGCGATTGCTTTCATAGACGGGCAAGCGGCTGGGCTTACGACTGCTAAGCTGAGAAGGGGAGTAGCTGTGGCGTCGTAGGCTTCAGCGTTAACAGAGGAGGGTCCCATGGTGTGCACCAGATGCGACGGCCTCATGGTTGCGGATAACTTAATCGACATTCAGGAGAGCAGTATTCCGATGTGGATGAAGGGATGGCGATGTGTGTCCTGCGGGAACATTGTCGATCCGCTCATTCAGAAACATAGGATGATCCAACAGGCGGGAGCTTCTCGATTACTCGGAGCAGAAACGGTGATGCCGCGGCTCCGTCACGCACTCAAAGCGACGGCCTAACTCCGGGATTGATATCGAGCGAGCCTGGCGGCGGTCACGAGAGCCGACCTCTTGCTGCTCCTCATGATCTGCTTGCTAGGGTTTCGGTTCCGTCTCTAATCTTCTGCCGCCCCACGCACTCTTCTCTATCTGCGTTCAATCTTGTTCATCGGGCTGTGTGGTTTAGGCTCTCCGCTCAGTGGGGACGGCAGAAGCCTATTCATACAAGTTTGTCGATAAATAGTAAATAACTCGACAGGTTGGAGATGATGTGCGAGGCTCGCTCTCGTACGGCACTTCTCTTGCTAAAACAGCTATTTATGAAACTCACCACGATGACAGACACCTTCAATCTGACGACAGCCCGGGCCGGTAGTTGGCGTGGCTGGCTGCATGTCATGACCCTCAGTCTGGTTGTGGCCGGGTCATTTCTACTGCAAGGTTGTCTCGCAGCAGCATGGGTGGCAGCGGTGGCAGTGGATTCAATGAGCAGCAACAATGTGACCTTCGGGCCGTTCGAACAATCTTGGGTGGCGCCGCAGGACCAATCGAGCGAGGTTGTGAAGAACGTGAAGGTGACGAGCGTCGCAGTCCTTCCGGTTGAGGGCGATCCGGAGATGGGCGTGCGGCTTGCCACGTTGTTGCAGCAGGAAACTGGGCTGCGTGTCGAAGCGCCGACGAGTATCACAGCTGGAGCCGGCGCAGCCGATTCGGGTTCAGCAAAAGCCGACGATGCCGATCGCAGTAGGCTCGCCAAAGAAATCACGAAGGACTTGGGTGTCGATACTGTTCTTGTCAGTCGCGTTGCCGCTGGTGCGCCTTCGCATCCGAGCGACTGGGGGCGGAAAGCAGAAGATTCACGTCGCCTCTACCTCTATCTCATGAATCGCGATGGTCATCTGCTGTGGAAGGACGAATTGCCCTTCACCTTGGCACAAGGTTCCCCAGCACCGGAGGAAGCATCCGTGCAGGCCGATCTCAGCGATCATGTGATGCAGCATGTCAAAGAACTGCGCCTTGATGAACTTGGCTATCTACCGAAGAAAGCGTTGTACAGGACTCCGAAAAAAGCAGCCATTCTCACCCGCTAAACCTCGGCGCACCCTTTCGCACGCAGCATTCTCGATACCTTCTGTCGTGCCACACATGCGGCCCGTCGAAATTTTCACGCACCAAATATAGTTTTCCCGTAGCCTGCTAGCCCTTCTTGCAGCGCTCCTCTTCCTCCGGTACAGTCTGATTCCATCGTTTCGGAGCTTATGTCTTCCATGCTGTTGCTTGATGTGACATTGCTGGCTCGTCTTCAGGAAGAGTTCCGCCTGTCGATGAAGCGACTCCTGAGCGACCTCTGCCTGGATTTGGAAAGCCAATACGCAGACGTTGCAAAATCGTTGGCGTTACCTGTGGCGTACTTCCGGTTCCTTGGTCAGGCCCTCGAACGAGATGCATACGCCCATTGGAAAGTGGTCGGTTGGATCGAAGCGCTGAACGATCTGGTGTACTTCATCGATCTGCTGAAACAAGCCCGTGAGGAGCAGAACCTCCGTGAGTTTGCTGCGGAGTTGTATGCTGAGTGTGAGGAGAAGTTCTTCGAGAACAGTTATCTGGACGATCTGTTCCCGCGCGGGGTTTCTCAGGCATCGGGGCTCGAACGGCGACTCAACGAACTCTGTACCCGACTTACTCAAGAGCTGACACAGGAATCGCTCTCTCTCGTGCCGGGGCTTCCGATGCTATGGTGCGCCTCTCGCAAGATCCCGTCTTGGACCATAGAGATACACCTTGGACACAACGTCGAACGGGCAGAGATATTCGGAACGATGGCGATGGGAGTGGATGGCGATTTCTGCGAGGCTCCTCCATCGGTGAAGAGAGCTCTGAAGCAATCATCCGGTCAAGCCACTATGCTGGTCTCTTCGCACGATCTGTCCCTGAAGATCGGGAGAGCCGTGACACCTCTGTGCATGAGGCGAGGCAATCGGTTGGAATGGAACTGGACGCATCGGCCGCCAGTTGTGGCAGTCGAGACTCGATCCGAGGCCGTGACAGTCGGGCCGACGCTCGTCTATGGAAAGGACCGACAACCTCGGACGGTAGTTTCCACCTCGGCCGACCAAGTGAAGCGAATCAAACGGGCATGGACAACCATTCAGGAAGCCTGGCCGGAAGGACAGGAGGTCCTCGCTCTCTTAACCTCTCGGATCGTTCCGCTCAAGGCTAAAGGCGTTGTCAGTTTTAGCTACCGCCACAGGCCGGGCCTGTCCTTTATCAACTGCTTCGACCGGGACGACCTCGATCTAATCGACGACCTCATTCATGAAAACAGCCACCACCATCTGAACCTTTTATTGCGCAAGCATGTCATGTATCACAGGGATCGCAACCAGCAGATTTTCTATTCCCCCTGGCGACGCAGCCTGCGTCCACTCAGAGGTATTCTGCACGCAGCCTTTACGTTTACGATGGGCGCGATGCTGTTCGAACGACTCTCAACCTGGGCATCGGGGGTGGGTGGATCGATTCGATGGAAGAGGGCGGGGCTGACCCATCGCGATCTGCAGCGAGCCAGGTTTCGGTGCCTTGAGGAAGTAGAATCCGTCCGCTACTCGATCCAAGACTTGGACTACGTCAGCTGGCATCTCAAGTGGCTCACCGGCTCAGGCCAAAGGCTGGTCAAACAGTTGGCAGACACGATCGAGCAGGTCGAGCAGAACATCGCACCCCACAGAAAATCAGTCCTCGCCTCCAAATTCGGCCCTTCCCTCCGCAAGCACGTGAAGGAACTCAAGCAAGCCAGGGAAACCTACGGGCCGGTGCGGCTGAGTAAGGCATAATCCGAGTTTGTTCTTCCGTGAGGTCTTCGATATCATCAAGCTATGAAAACCAAGAAGGTGAGACAGAATAAAGCGAAGGTGGGGGTCAGTTCGTCACGAATGAAAGCCGTGATTAAAAAGATCCGCAGACAGTATGGGCCGATGCTAAAGCGACTAGCAGCGTAATGATTCGGCGGGTTACGAAAGACGGCGGTAGAGTTCGGCGTTCTTCTCTAACACCCGCTTGGCAGTGGCACGGAATGTGTCGTCGGGCTGGCCGATAAAGTCACAGACGCTAAGCCGCACGATCTGCTCGACAATCAGGCCCTCGCGCTTGCTCAGTTCTTCCAGCCGCCGCATTCCTTCATCTGAGAGGGAAATGGTGAGCGTTGCCATGATTGGCTCCTTCACATAAGGATGCTGCGTCTCGTAGTTTGGTTAGTATAGGGGAAAGAACTCGCGAGGGCAAATTCTTGAGAGCAACACGCCGCCACGTGAAGGAACTTCAGCAAGCCCGCCAAACCTACGGGCCAGTACGACTGTGCAATGTTTGAGCGAGAAGTCTTCACCGTCCATTGTTCTGCCAAGGCCGCTACGCTATCATTACGGCCATGCTGAGACCTGTCTTCAGAAAGGGCAAGTGGTCTCTCCGCAAACAGAAGCAGCAATCTTTAACGCAGATACCTGCGATGCGGAGGCTAATTGCTCGTCAGAAAAAACTTCTGCTGTCGCTTGCCGGGATCGGCTCAAGCGGATTTAGCGACATCAGTACAGCGCATGACGCGTATCCGAACGAGACACGTCGATGAGAGAAGCGGCTCCAGGCATCGTTTTCTCTTCCCTTTGGAGGTTAGTTCTTGCGGGTTACTTCTCCGCTTGGTGAAACCCAGTACATCACTTCGCAGGGTTCCCCGGTCGAGGGAGCCTTTCCATGCTCTGCCATATCAAAGATCACTGCTTGTATGCCGGTTTCCCCCGCAACCTTTCTCGCGAACGCGACTGCTTCATCATACGTTGGAAACTTTGAGTGGCCGGAAGGACTTGTTACGAATTGACTTTGCCTAGTATCTCCATAGAGGACAGTAAATCTTCCTGGATGATTCTGAACTTCCGAAAGGGTAAAGGCGTCATACAGTGATGCAAGCGGCCATTGAAGAATCAGCACGACGGACGGCATGGGGGAACGCTGGCCGATCGGTTTGCCCAGATAGTAGACTCGATACCAAAAGACGCCAAAGGCGATATAGACAATGATTGCAAGAAAGAAGTTGGTGATGGCGTAGGCCAACAAAGTGAGTGAGAGACCCAGGACAAGGAAAAGTATCATTCCAGAACCTCGCGGCTTGGATTTTAGTGCGTCGTCCCCTTCGCCAACTTCTCGCCCAATTCACTTCTGCTTGGCGATAATCTTATATTTGATCTGCTCATACGTGGCTCACGGAAGAATCTTCTTCTGTGCCAACTCATCCTTCCTGGCGTAAGGGTGGCCCTTTAGATGAAAGGGGTGAAGAATTTTAGTCTGTAGGCCACCTCCCTGGTGAGTGGGTGGCGTAGGATACTCCTGATTTGGGCTTTCTCCCATTCAGGAAATCCACAAATGCGCCCGCTCCATTCAGGCATTCGTTCAGATTCTGACGATTTGTGTAGCCCATCTCCTGCTCAGCATACTTCTGAAACTCGATCCATGCTTCACGCAGTTTCTGGTCTAAGATGTTCATGTCTAATCCCCTTTAGCTATCTGTCATTTCAATCTTGCGTTGGTCAGTCACTTGGCAGTTTCCTTGAGGGTAACTCGCGCTCGGACATTATGGATAGACGCGACGGATTCGAGTGGTAGCTCCAGGGCAATAGTTGAGATCGCTGGTTGGTCAATGAGAAATACTTGAGAAGGCATCTGTTCAAGCCCAGACGTTCTCTGGCAAGGTTTCTTTGGCGGCTGCTTTGAAAGTAGTATTAGTTCCATCTCCTTGGTCGTCTGCCAGGACTTAGACTGGTTCTCAGTTTTATGGATACTATCCCATGCATGTTTCGTGGCTAACTCCCTTGCTATGGGATCACGGTTCATAAGCGCTCCCATTAGTGCTGCAGCACCAGCACGACCTAGTTGTCTCTGGTTCTCCCGGGCCGTTTTATAGGCAGTAGAAAGAGGTCGGCACCCGGCAGAAATCTCGGCTATTTGCTCGGTGGACAATGTAGGGCTTGTTCGTCTGATGTCTTCGATCTCGGAGTTAATATCCTTAAGGATGTCGGCATCCGACGTATTTTCGGTGCGTCCTTGGGAGATGATGTCTTCAAAGCCGGGATAAAGTTCCTCAAGCGTGGGAAAGGCATAAGAAAAAACTGGAGCGACCGGTGGGGTATTGTTGGTAGACGCTGACTGTAAGGAATATATTTGGAGAGGAGCTACGTCTCGGTCAGAATTTGCCGAACACCCTCGTCTGCTTACGCGTTGAGGCATCAGACCCTGTGTATGTTCGAAAATAATTGTGCCGTCAGTCTGGTGAGCACTGAGTTCAAGAACCTGATTGTTGACCAGCCCCAATAACAGCTCCTGGAGTTCAACATCCTGTGAAAGGATTATGGGGAAAGCCGTGGAAGAGGATCTATTGGATGTATCTTTGCCGCACATTATTTCCGTTACTGGATGTTGGAGCGCTCGCATGCTCCCACCAAGTTGCTCTGCCACTTCCGCAATGCGTTGCTTTGCCTCAGTGGTCAACGTAACTGAAATAGCTATGGTCACAGTGGCTTGCCCAGGCTTCTTAATCGAAGTATGAACGCGTGGCTGTCGATGTGTAATGCTGTAGCCCTTCGTTGTGATCCACTGCACGAGGCCTTCTATGATCTCTTTGTGAGCCTGTTTTTTCGACAACTGGCCGGTTGCCTCTGCCAGGATTTCCTCGCCTGAGAAGAGCTGTTGGTAAAAAGCTGTTTCGCGACTTTGCAGTGAGGAGAAGGCTTTTTCTCGCTCTCTGATTTGGTTTAAGGCAGTGTCACGTTCAGTGCCTTGTGGAGTTTTTGCGATGAGCTGCTTCCAGGTTTCGATTTCTTTGCTGAGCCTGGCGTAGTCCTCCTGGAGCTTCTTATATTCCTCAGCGACGTTCTTGCCCTTGACGCGCTGGGCGAGTTCTTCCATCTTGTCGGTGGTTACGGTGGTTTTGATCTTGACAAAGAACCGCAAGCCATCGCCAAGCAATGTTCGACTTTTGTCCAAAACCTCGACTTGAAGAACTCCGCCCGCAATGGTTTGTATCTCCTCAGTGGTCAAATCGAGGTTATGAACTTTCGTATAGCTCTCGACGTAGGTGCCAGCCTGCTCCAGCGCCATCTGCTTGGCTTTCTGGAAAGCCATCGCTTCGGCAAAGGAAGGCGTTTCGCCATCACCCATCGTGTAGACGGCTTCGGCGGTCAGGATTTTGGTTTCAGCGTGAGCGACGAGAGGAACAACGAGTAGGAGTAGAGAGGCCAGGATCGACAGGAAAGATCGTCGCATTGTCATGGTTCTCGAATGCTACGCTTTGCAAAAATTTGGGTCAAGTTAAGCGGGCAGTGGGATCTTCTTATTGACTGCAGAACCTGGGTTATTGGGCGAGTTCGTTTTGTGATCCAGAAGGCTGCTCAAAACGGCAACCCAACAAGGCGGCAGGGAGCGGGACCACCGGAGCATACGCGGTGAGGGTATGTGAGGAGGGCACGCGACCGACAACGAAGTTGGGGGTCGTTTTCAGCAGCCTTCAAGGCTCGACGGTCACGTCCACAAACGACGGCACACTATCCGCCCCCTTCTTATCCGTCACCCTCAGCTTAAACCGATAAGTCCGTTTCTCTGATACGGTCGGCGCGAGGAAGGAGGCTTCGGCGTTATTCACGTCCAGCAGCGCGATTTTGCTGCCTCGCACCTGACTCCACGAATAGTACAGCGCTTCGCCTTCCGCATCCCGGCTTTTTAATCCACTCAACTTCACTTTCGCCCCAGCCTTCACGGTCATGTTCATTCCGGCGTCGGCGGCCGGCGGTTCGTTCGGCTCGTCGTTCACGTTCACATCCACATCGAGTGAAGCTTGCTTGCTACGATTGGTCACTGTGAGCATGGCCTTGCCGTTGCCGGCGATCTGGAGCAGGCCATTCTTCAAGACCTTGATGACCTTCTCATTTGAGGATTTATAACTGGTGCCGCTGGCCGGTGTGCCGATTCGGCGGGGCACACCGTCGGTGAACTCACCCACGACGGGCAGTTCGAAGATCTTGCCCATTGAATCGACGTGGCCGAATGCGGAAGATTGTCCAGCTCGTCCGAGTTGCAGGGGCTTATCGGTTTCGAACTCAATGGTTGTGAGTGCGGCTTTCGGTTCGACTTGTACGAGAATTTCATCGAAGACAGATCTCGTCCCCAATCGTCCGCGTGAAATTTCCGCAACGGCCAGTAGCCGCATCGGCCCGATGCCACCGTTCGGGACCGACAACGGGCCGCCGAAGGGTGGGTTATGGTCGGACAATCCGATCAGCGCCACCGGCGCAACGATCGATCCCGTAGCTGTGGCGTCTTCTTGTTCGACCAGGGTGTCGTCCTGCTCGCCGTACCAATAGTAACGGACGGAGACAATGCCGGAATCTTTGCCGAGGTCCACACGGGCGGTGATAGTTGTGCCTGACGTCAGCTTCGCCCCTTCCGCCGGTTCAAGGATCTTGAATGCCTGTGCCTGCTCAGGGAACAGGCACAGTAAGCCGGCAACCGTAGAGAGGCAAAAGGTCCGAACCCACGTTTGACGTTTCACGCCTAACGTTTCACGCATCACGGTCACCTCTTGAGGTTAAATGGCACGTCGGTCAGGATGACACGATCTTTGAACAGGAGCGCGGCTTTCAGACCGAGCGCCCGCTGATTGTGCAGGATGTTCTGCCACCAGCGAGCCGGGAGAATCTCGGGGATGACGACGGTGACCCAATAGTCCTGGTTCTTTTGTAGCAGCTCCTCGACATGGTCCAGCAGAGATCGCAGGACAGAACGGTATGGGCAGGGCACTACAGTCAGCTGCACACCACAACCCCACTGGGCCCACTGAGTTTGTATGCGTGCCGTGGACTCCGGATCCACATCCACCAGCACCGCCCGAATCTCCCCGGCACGACTGCGCGCGTAATCGACGGCTCGAACGACCGCTTGATCGACGCCACTGATGGGAATGATGACGATATTGCGTCGTGGAATTGGAGGGCGGTGATCACGCGTGAGCGCGATCTGTTCAGAGACGGCCTTGTAATGAGAGTGGATCGAGCGGAACATCCAGACCAATATGAGAATGAGGAGGAAGACGATCCAGGCGCCCTGTGTAAACTTGGTGCTGGCAAGGATGATGGTGGCAATGCCGGTCGTGACGGCGCCTACGCCGTTTACAATCAGGTTCTTTCGCCAATGAGGCCCCTTCTTGGTCAGCCATCGGCGCACCATGCCGGTTTGGGACAACGTGAAGGAGATGAACACGCCGACGGCGTACAGTGGGATCAAGGCGTGCGTGTCGCCGTGAAAGAGGATCAGGAGGAAACAGGCGAAGAGCCCTAAAATAACGATCCCGTTCGAGAACACCAAGCGGTCGCCGAATGTCGCCATCTGACGGGGCATATAGCCGTCGCGCGCCAGGATCGAAGAGAGATGGGGGAAGCCGGCGAAGGCGCTGTTGGCGGCAAGGACTAACAACAGCATAGTCCCAATTTGGATCACGTAGTAGAGAGCTCCAGTGCCAAAGGTGAGCCGTGCTAATTGAGACACGATCGTCTCATCCGTTTTGGGAAGAACTCCATAGTGGTAGGCGAGGAAGCTGATACCCATAAATAAAGCCGCCAGAATCAGCGACATATGAATCATAGTGGTTGAGGCATTCTGGGACTCAGGTCGGCGAAAGGCTTTCACGCCGTTCGAGATCACTTCCATACCGGTCACGGCCGAACAGCCGGCGGCAAATGAGCGAAGGATCAAGAACAGCGTCAGTTCTTCGACCGCCTCCTGGCTGCTCGGCGATACCGGGATAACTTGTCCGAATAGGGCCTGGATACTTCCGATTACCACCATCACTCCGAGGGCGCCGATGGCAAAGTAGGTGGGGACGGCGAAGAATTTCCCCGACTCCCGCACGCCGCGAAGATTCATGACAATAATAAAGATGATGGAGACCAGCCCGAGGGCTTCGCGATGTTCGAGCAAACTCGGTATGGCCGAGGTCAGGGCCGCGATGCCTGCCGCCACGCTGACGGCTACCGTGAGAACATAGTCGATCATCAAGGCCGCAGCGGCGGTCAGTGCCGGCAGTTCCCCTATATTGTTGCGGGCGACAATGTAGGCCCCGCCACCCTCCGGGTATTCGTAGATGATTTGGCGATAGGAAATGGTCAGGACGACGACGAGAAACAGAATCGCTAGGCTGATGGGAAGGGACCAGGCAATAGCGGCAGTTCCCGCAAGGACCAGCACGAGTAAGATCTCTTCCGAGGCATAGGCCACGGAAGAGATCGCATTCGAAGAAAAGATCGCAAGAGCGAGGGTTTTCGAGAGGCGTTCGTGTCTTGCCTGTGTGCTTTTGAGTGGATCGCCCACCAGCCAACGCTTCAGAAACATAGCCATCATTATTGCACATAAATGACGGCGTGCGCATGGAAGAAGCAGTCTCAGCCCGTATGATTCATGAGCGCCGTTGCTGCAATCGCAGATTCGCTGCTTTTGCGCGTGAAGCGATAGTGATCGTAATGCGTATTGTGATGTTCAATGGTGAATGTTGGATGTTCAATTGAGCTCTAGGAATTTCGCATTGAACATTTCTTGGAAGCACGAGACCCACTGTATTTGCTGGCGATGGCATCCAGGTGGTTGAAGGACATTCTCGGTTTGAGGTCGTTCGCGGTCCCTGACAACAGCGTGAGCTTCTTGTACACCCCTGCAGGCTTATGGTCATTGAGCAAGTCCCCCTCTTGACTCAAACCCCTCGTCTATGGTCTATACCCCCGCTGAGACTATAAAACTCCTAGTTCCGACAGAAAAGTTATGCCAGGGGAAAGAGATACTTGCCGAAACAGTATCGTGACCGATTAGTGACCGTTTAAAGGAGGAGGCCAAACGTTATGGGTGCATCAATGAAGTGGGTGGGGGCCGGGGTGATGGGGGTTGCGGCCTGTCTCTGGTTTGCCGAGGCGACGCCTGTATTTGCGGTCATGTCGCATGACGCGCATGTCGCAGTGGATTCCGCTGTCGATGTGGCGACACCGGTGAATGCGCAGGCGGGTCCGATGCTGATGGACAAGATGTCGAAGGCCATCGAGCAGATCGAGCGACAGGTGCAGACCAAAGGGCCGTTCCAGGGCGCCGGCGCCCATGCGATGCAGCAGGGCGTGCTGCTCGTCGCGGAAGATCAGGATAAGGTGAAGGTCACGCAAGGTGCTCGCTGTCCTGCGCTAGCCCCTGTCCGTGCCTTCGATATTTCCGCGATCAACGTTGAAATCAGTGTGAATCGATTTGGAGATTTCTATCCAGGGTACATGTATGCGCTGACCGAGAATGTGGCAGGTGTGCGTGAGGAGGAAGCGAAAAACAAGGCTGCGCGGGAAAGCGACGATCCGACGTTCGCCGCCGGCGCAGTGTCGAACGGTTTGCAGGGCGATCTGATTCAACCGTTGGTCATTCGGGCGAACCAAGGGGATTGTCTCCGGATCACATTACGAAATCAGATTGCTGACGAACCAACCAACATGATCATAAACGGCTCTCAGATGCTCGTCGCCAACACGGGCAAGCCGGCGACCGCCAATAATCCCGATGCATTGGTCCCAGCAGGAAAGACTGGCGAATACGAATGGTACATCCCCGTCGATCTGCAGCAAGGCGGGCACGCGTTCCATAGCCATGCGACCAGAGAGCAGTATTCCCTGGGCCTGTTGGGTTCACTTGTGGTCGAGCTGCGCGGGTCCCGACATCTGAGCCCGTTTACCGGCGAGGAAATGAAGAGCGGCTGGGAGGCCATGATCGATCTGGCGAACGCCTCGGACTTCCGCGAATTTGTCATTTTCTATCATGAGGCGGGAGACGAGACGTTTAGATTGTTGAATCGCAAAGGGGACATGTTGCCACAGCGTGATCCGCACACGGACACCTATCGTCCGGCCGCTCGCTTGCTCAACTATCGCAGCGAACCACATGGATCGAGACTTGAGATGCAGGAGCACCTCGTCGGGTTTGCCGATGAGTCGCAGGGCTATGGGTCCTATACCTTTGGCGATCCTGCAACCACGGTTCCCCGCTCATATTTAGGGGATCCGGCTACGTTCCGGATGGTCGGTGGGTCTGAGATCGTGCATTCGCACCATCTGCATGGCGGTTCGATCCGCTGGGCCAGACAGCCGGGCACCAGCAGGATCGATCCGACCTTGTCCAAGAACGGCCCCGTAAAGTTTCCGCCCATCAGTGATCCGTCGGATCGGCTGGATGTACAGTCGATCGGGCCGTCGGAGATTTATGATGAGGTGACCGAGGGCGGGTCCGGGGGATTGCAGGCCTTGGCCGGTGAGTTCGTGTTTCACTGCCATATCCCGCAACACTATGTGACGGGAATGTGGGGATTCTGGCGCGTGTACAACACGTTGCAGTCGACCGGATTCCAAACTGACGTGATGAAGCCGCTCGTCGAGCTTCCTGATCGTAAGGGGAAGATCAAGCTCGCGGTTAGCTCGGATAAGTTGGTCGGCACCACCGTGGATTGGTACGGCGGGAAGAAGTATGAAGTGACGAAAGATAAGACGGATTGGAAGTCCAATCCAGTCAAGGTCTCAATCAAGGATTGGGTCGAATACATGCTGCCGCCGCAAGGGTTGCCTGGCAAGACGGAAGATCAAGTGAAGCAGGCCCAGGCGAATGACGCGACGGTGGTGAATTGGAAGTGGGAAGGTGCACTGGCGCTGAATGAACCTGAGACGCCGCACAAGTGGGCGGACTACGAATCGCCGACCCCGCTCAAGCGTCCGGCGATTACCTTCGATCCGCAAACCGGGAAACTGGCGTTCCCCTGGCTGCGTCCACATTTGGGGAAGCGCCCGCCGTTTGCACCGAACCATGGCGGGGCCCCCTGGCTGGAGCCGTTCCATGTACGAGAAGACGGCACCAAGAGTACGGAGCAGGCCAAGCCAGGCGAGCAGGGGCCCTGGAGCCTCTGTCCGGTGGATTCGCCACGCAAATTCTTTAATATCAATTCGATCACGCTTCCAATCACGATGAAGACGGCGACAGCTAAAACACCAGCGATCCTGGACCCGAACGGCATGATCTACGTCCTCCACGAGGAGGAGGCAGAAGTCCGGAAGAATCCGGCCAAACAGGTTCCGTTGGTGATCCGTGGGAACGTGTATGACTGTGTCGATGTTATTTTCAAGAACGAGATTCCGGACGACGCCCGGACAGGATGGGCCAACAAGATCAACCTCCATCCGCACTTCTTCCAATTCGATACCAGCGCGTCCGATGGCCCGACGATCGGATTCTCCTATGACATGTCGCTACGGGCCTTCACCATGCTAACGGATCCGCAGCCTACTAAGGGGATGCCTCTTCCTGGAAACACGGTGCAGACAGCGGATTCGAAAGCCGGTTCGCGCAGCATCACAGTGGCCGATTCATCCAAGTTCCACGTGAACATTGAACTTGGCGTAGGGATGGACGACCCAAAGTACTTCGAAGTGGCGCGGATTAAATCCATTGAGGGAAAGACCATCACGTTCGATGCACCGTTGAAGTACGGGCATAAAAAGAACGATATTGCCAGCGTCGAATTCATCCGTGAGCGTTGGTATGTCGATGCCGATTTCGGCACGGTCTTCTGGCATGACCATGTCTTCGGTACAGATACCTGGGGCCATGGCCTCTTCTCGGCCTTCATTACCGAGCCACCGCGCTCGACCTATCACGATCCGGTCACCGGGAAAGAAATCCGAAGCGGCCCCATTGCGGACATCCATACCTTGGAGCCGGTATCCGCCCATATCCGTGGTAGTTTCCGCGAAGTCATGATGCACATCATGGACAGCAGCGCCCGTTCGGCTGAGCTGATCACCACCGATAATCCGCAAGCAAAAGTCGGGGCGGTCACCGTCGATGGGCCGCCGTCCCATCAGTTCCCGGAGCGTATCAATAAGTCGGCGATGTGGTTTCTGAACGGCGGCGAAGCGACGACAGGAGGCGGCTACGGGATGCGCGTCGAACCGTTGAGCGTACGTTTAGCCAATAATCCTGACCCATCGAAGCTGTTTGTATCCGGGATTCACGGAGATCCAGGCACTCCGTTGTTACGGGCCTATCTCGGTGACCCGATTCTCGTGCGTGCACTGGTAGGGTCTGCAAATGAAGTGCATACGTGGCACGTGACAGGCCATTGGTTCCCGATGGAACGGTATTCGACAACCGCCATGCCGCGAAGCACGATTCACCTGGTGATCGGAGAGCGCTACGATCCGGCGATTCCTGCAGCAGGTGGCCCGCAAAAACAGGCCGGCGACTATCTCTATTATAGTGGCCGTGCCTCCCACTTCGCGGAAGGCAGCTGGGGGCTCTTCCGGGTCTTCGATGAGTTGCAAGGGGATCTGAAGCCCTTGCCGAGCCGTGAGCAGATTCAAAAGTCCGCTCCGTCGATCTGTCCGGCAGATTCTCCCGTGAAGACCTTCAACGTTTCGGCGATCGACCAGAATATCCGGTACCACGAAGGAACGCCGGGTGTGATGGAAGTCGATTTGGAACGGAAAATGGTGTTTGGAAACGAGCAGGGCAAGATGTATGTGCTTGACGGTGATCGTGGCAAGGTCAAGGCAGGCGAACTGAGGCCGAGCCCACTGACCTTGCACGTGAACGTCGGCGATTGCATGAAGATCAATCTGAAAAATGAGATGGCAAAAGAACGGGCCGGATTCCACATCGATATGATGGCGTTTGACCCGAAAGATTCATTCGGAGCCAATGTCGGCAACAACCCGGGCGATCAAACGATCGGTCCTGGGCAGAGCAAAATGTACACGTTCTATGCCCATCCAGAGTATGGGGAATTGGCCGCCCTCATTCAAGATTGGGGGAACGTGGTCGAGAATCCTCGGAACGGCTTGTTCGGCTCGGTCATTGTCGGTCCCAAGGGATCGCGCTACCGCGATCCGATCACGGGGGACGACATCACGATGAAGAGTAGCTGGCGTGCCGACGTGCTCGTGGATCGGACGATCCCCGGGAACGATAACCGGAAGAACTACCGTTCCTTCTCCTTGATGTTCCAGGACGAGGATAACATCGTGGGCGTGAGCTTCATGCCCTACATCCAACAGGTGGCCGGCATCACGGC